>Ga0116193_1000602_pt1 | contig 33379 bp, 33 predicted proteins | sample AD_UKC115_MetaG_FD_89892 | JGI IMG/M metagenome (GOLD analysis project Ga0116193, IMG submission 89892) | Active sludge microbial communities of municipal wastewater-treating anaerobic digesters from Hong Kong - AD_UKC115_MetaG | ecosystem: Engineered > Bioreactor > Anaerobic > Digestate... | reverse complement strand
CCTGCGCCGGGCGGTCTCGGTGGATCCGGCGCTCGCGTTCGGGGGACCGTGACCGATGGGCGACCTGAGCATCCGCGACCTGGTGGTCGAATACAGCAGCGGCGCCGAGGCGGTGCGTCCGATCGCCGGCCTGGATCTCGACGTGCCGGCCGGTTGTCTGGCAATCCTGTTGGGCCCCAGCGGATGTGGCAAGACGACACTGCTGTCCTGCATCGGCGGGATCCTGAAACCGACGTCGGGCGTGATCCGCGCCGGCAATATCGACGTCACCGCGCTGGACGCGCACAGCCTGACGGTGTACCGGCGCAACACGGTCGGCATCGTGTTCCAGGCCTTCAACCTGGTCCCCAGTCTGACGGCGGCGGAGAACGTCATGGTGCCCATGCGCGCGGCCGGGATGAGTCACCGCGCCGCGCACAAACGCGCCGTGGAACTGCTGGACCGGGTGGGCCTGTCGCAGCGGATGCACCACCGGCCCGGCGATCTGTCCGGTGGGCAGCAGCAGCGGGTCGCCGTCGCCCGCGCCATCGCGCTGGATCCGCCGCTGATCCTGGCCGACGAACCCACCGCGCATTTGGACTTCATCCAGGTGGAGGAGGTGCTGCGGCTGATCCGGGCGCTCGCCGACGACGACCGGGTGGTGGTGGTGGCCACCCACGACAGCCGGATGCTGCCGCTGGCCGACCGGGTGGTGGAACTGGTCCCCGCGCTGGCCAGCACCGACCGCGCGCCGGAGACGGTCGAGGTCAGCGCCGGTGCGACGGTGTTCGCGCAGAACACGATGGGCGATCTGATCTATGTCGTGTCCGCGGGTGAGTTCGAGATCATCCGCGAACTGCCCGACGGCGGCTCCGAGACGCTGTCCACGGCCAGCCCGGGGGAGTACTTCGGCGAGATCGGACCGCTGTTCGGCCTGCCCCGGTCGGCGACCGTGCGTGCGCTGACCGACGGCACCCTGATCGGGTACACCGTCAAGGAGTTCCGGCAACGCCTGGGTGCCAGGGGTATTCACGAGCTGATCGAGCACCGCACGATCAGCGTCGACTGACGTCGAGCCCCAGCAGGTAGCGGGTGATGGTCTCGGTCTCGGTCAGCAGCACCCGCTGCGCGGTGTCCTGTCGTTCCAGGAGTCCGGCCGCGTCGCGCAGCTGCTGATCGGTTTCGGACAGGTGGCGCGCGTCGACGATCCACGGCTGCCCGGCGGTGGGGGGTTCACCGCGCAGTGCGTCGACGTAGTCGTCGACGGCCACCACGAAGCGTGGGTCGAGCCGTTCCGGATGCGCTGCGGCCACCTTGTCCTCGAGGGCGACGCACGCGCCGGTGACGGCGTTGAGGGCGGCTCGGTAGGAGCTGAGCCAGCGCCGGACCTCCGGCGCCTCGGCCCGCAGGCTGCCGCTGGCCGCCTCGAACGCCGACCGGGCCCGGACGGCTCGCTGCCAGGCGGTGTTCAGGGTGCTGGCCGCGTGCGGAATCGGATGGACGAAACCACGGATCACCGTTGCCGCGTAGTCGATCTCGGCCTTCAGCAGCTCGCCGGCCCGTTGCCGCAGCCGCACCATCGACCGGTCCGGCAACACCACATGACTGGCCACGGCCAGGCCACCGCCGAGGACCACCGCGACGAGTCGTTGACTCAGGTCGGCGCTGTCGACGGAGCCCTGGATGTCGAGCAGGAACACGATGCCCATGGCCAGTGCGCCGGTCATCGGCACGGCGCCCAGGCCGGCCAGCCCGTACGACAGCCCCAACGCGATCACGGCCGGTACGGCGGCCAGTGGACCGGCGGGTTCCAGCAGGCCCGTCAGGATGGTCGCCACCAGCACGCCGGCCAGGACGCCCACCACGCGGCTGATGCACCGGGTGTATGTGTGCGCGGTTTCGGGCCGCAGTGCCAGCAGCACCGTCAGCGCGATCCACTCGCCATGGCCGAGCCCGATCCCGCGGGCCAGCGCCACACCCACCCCGGTGGCGACCGCGAGCCGTAGCGCGTGGCGCAGGATCGGGGAGTTCCCGGACAGCTGGTCGATGATCGCGGCCCGCGCCGCCCGCTCCGCGCCGATGAGGCCGGGCACACCGGCGAAGTGCAGTGCGCAGGCTTCGTCGACCTGGCCGCGGAACCGGTCGGCGGCGGTCGAGGAGCCCGACGGTCCGGCGAGCGCGACCGCTGATTCGCCGAGCCGGCGCAGTGCTGCCTGGGCGCCCGCCCGGCCGGCCCGGTCGGTGCCGGACAACGCGTCCAGGGCGTCGGCGCCGGCGAGCAACGTGTCCCGCAGGGCCGGGCTGGCCGGTTCGGTACGTAACACGTTGAGCGTCATGGTGATTCGTTCGGGCAGCGCATGCAGGCCGCGGTGCGCCGGGGGCCGGCGACGGGCCTGGCTCTCGGTCAGGACGTAGGCGGCCCGCAGGTCGAACAGTGCAGTGGCGTCCAGTTCGGCATCCGGTTCGTCGGCCAGTCGGCGGGCACCGCGGGCCACCCAGCCGTAGGCGTCCTGCAGGGCGCGCCGCTGAACCTTCCAGCGCTGCCGGGGCCAGGCCGCCACCAGCACGACCTGGAGCAGTCCGGCGGCGGTCGCCAGCGCCGCGGCGCGCAGCGCGGACCCACCGTCCGGGGCAGCTGGGCAGGTCACCAGCACCACGCAGGAGGCGGTCGCGACCAGCCCGGCGTTGCGGCTGATGGCCCAGCACATCCCGGCCGACAGGCAGGCGGCGACCACCACGATCAGGAACGCCGGGTTCGAACCCGACGTCAGCGCACCGACGAGGACGGTCATCCCGATTCCCAGTGCCACGCCGATCACCAGCGGCACGCGGGCGTGTGGACTGTCGTGCAGCGCGACCGCGCCCGCAACCGCTGCCCCGCCCACGGCGGCAACCGCCATGCCCGCGACCCCGATCGGCGCCCAGTGCCAGGCCGCCAGCGCCGCCAGCAGAACACCGACAAGGCTGCGGAACACCTCACCGACATAGGGCCACGACACTGTTGGCGGCCGCAGGGCGAGGCCGTCCCACATGGGCGTCATTATTGCCGGTACGTTCACGAACTGTGGAGAAAGTGATCGTGCTGGTCCGCAGAGATCCCGGCGCCGCCGACGACGCGTGGTGCGCCCGGCTGCGGGGTCCCGTCGCACAGCGCCTGCTCGACCTGGGCGTGCCCGGACTAACGGTCAACGTCAAGGACGCCGAGGTTCGCGCGTCGCTCATGACACTGACGGTTCTCGACCCGCCCGTCACCGCGGTGGTCAGCGTGTGGACCCAGCAGTGCTACGGCGATCAGCTGCGCGCGGTGCTGGACATCCTGGCGGCGGAAGCCGGCGCGGTGGCGGCCTACCTGGTGACCGAGTCGGTGCCGCTGCCGCACCGCGACGCGCCGGGTGCCCGCACGCCCGGGCTGGCCAATGTGGCGCTGCTGCGCCGCCCGGCCGATCTGGACGCCGAAACCTGGCGCAGCCGTTGGCATCTCGGGCACACGTCGGTGGCCATCGAGACCCAGTCCACCTTCGGGTACACCCAGAACGAAGTGGTGCGAGCGCTGACGCCGGACGCGCCGCCGTTCGCGGCCATCGTCGAGGAGCTGTTCCCGATCGAGGCGGTCGGCGATCTGTCGGCCTTCTTCGGCGCCGCGGACGACGCGGATCTGGCCGACCGGATGTCCAGAATGGTGGCCAGTACGTCGTCGTTCGGGGCCAGTACGAACATCGACACGGTGCCGACGAGCCGCTATGTCCTGCGCTCGCCGTTCGCGGACCCGGCGTGACTGATTAGGCTGCCCCCGTGACGCTGAACATCGCCGACGAGAACCGGGTGCGCACGCTCACCCTCAACCGGCCCGAGGCGCTCAACGCGTTCAACGAGGACCTCTATCACGCGACCACCGCGGCACTGCGCGCCGCCGCCGACGATCCCGAGGTGTCCGTCGTCGTGGTCACCGGCACCGGCCGGGCGTTCTCGGCCGGCACCGATCTGGCCGAGATGCAGGCGTACATCGCCGACCCGGCCAACTTTCCCGGCGACTACGGCACGGGTTTCATCGCGCTGGTCGATGCGCTCACCGCGTTCCCCAAACCGTTGATCTGCGCGGTCAACGGACTCGGGCTGGGCATCGGCACCACGATCCTCGGCTTCGCCGATCTGGCTTTCATGGCCGACGACGCGCGGCTCAAGTGCCCGTTCACCAGCCTCGGGGTGGCCCCGGAGGCGGCGTCGTCGTATCTGTTGCCGCAGCTGATCGGACGGCAGAACGCCGCGTGGCTGTTGTTGTCGTCGGAGTGGGTGGGCGCCCAGGAGGCCAGGGAGATGGGCCTGGTGTGGAAGGTCTGCCCGCCCGAGCAGTTGATGACCGAGACCTACCGGCACGCCGCGGTGCTGGCGTCCCGGCCGCTGTCGAGCCTGCTGGCGGTGAAGCGGACGATGACCGATCCGGTGCGGCCGGAGATCGACGCGGCCCGCGCACGGGAGAACGCCTGCTTCGCGGAATTGATGGGCGGCGCCGACAACGCGGCGGCGCTGGCCGACTTCAACCGGTGAGTCGCTAGCTGGCCTGCCCGACGGCGGTGAGCTTGGCGGCTTCGGACTCGATGATGGCGCGCACGGTGTGACGGCATCGACCGCAGTCGGTGCCCGCCCCGCATGCCTGTGCGACCTGCTTGGACGTACAGGCACCCTTGGCGACGGCATCGGCGACGCACTGGCTGGTGGCTCCGGTGCACAGACACACGTACAACGGCGGCAGCCTCCTCGCTGGAGTGTTCGTCGATCATCAGAGCTCACCACCACAATCGGCGATGATTAGTTGAGTCTAACCTAACTTTCACCCGAATGTTAAGGCTAGCTGCCATGCCATAGTGAGCCTTACCTACCCAAATTTATTTGCCAGCCGGGGCGAAATTGTTGTGTCCAGCCCGCCCGTTCCGGGGTCGATGGGGTTAGATTGTTCGAACGCGGCGGAATCTGTAAGCCCACGTCCGCGCGGATTTTCCAACCGTCCGACCACCGAGCCCGCACCGTTTGCCAGAGGAGATGCCATGCAGGGCGATCCCGATGTTCTGAAGTTGCTCAACGAGCAACTCACCAGTGAGCTCACCGCGATCAACCAATATTTTCTGCACTCGAAGATGCAGGACAACTGGGGATTCACCGAGCTCGCGGAGCACACCCGCAAAGAGTCGTTCGAGGAGATGCACCACGCCGAGTGGATCACCGACCGCATCCTGCTCCTCGACGGCCTGCCCAACTACCAGCGGCTGTTCTCGCTGCGCGTCGGCCAGACCCTTCGTGAGCAGTTCGAGGCCGACCTGGCCGTCGAGTACGAGGTGGTCGAGCGGCTGCGTCCCGGCATCATCATGTGCCGCGAAAAGGGCGATGCCACCAGCGCCAACATCTTCGAGGCCATCCTCAAGGACGAGGAAGGTCACATCGACTACCTGGAGACCCAGCTGCAGCTGATGGAGAAGCTGGGCGAGGAGCTCTACTCGGCGCAGTGTGTGTCCCGTCCGCCCGGTGGTGGCTCAGGCTAATCGCTAGCCGGGCTAACAAAATGGGTGTCGCCGTCGATAGACGGGTATGCGCAGTGACCTGAAAACCCACGACCCGAGCACCGACGACCTGAGCACCGATCGGCTGACGACCGGGGCCCGCGAGCCCGATGCCCTGATCACCGCGCAGCGCCGCAACGTCATCTTCGTCGCGGTGCTGCTCGGCATGCTGCTGGCCGCGCTCGACCAGACCATCGTCGCGACCACCCTGCCCACCGTCGTTGCCGACCTCGGGGGAGCGGGCCACCAGTCCTGGGTGGTCACCAGTTATCTACTGGCCTCGACCATCGCCACCGCGATCGCCGGCAAGCTGGGCGACCTGCTGGGTCGCAAGACGGTCTTCCAGGCGGCGGTGGTGTTCTTCCTGCTGGGTTCGGTGTTGTGCGGGCTGGCCGGCTCGATGGGGATGCTGGTCGGGGCCCGCGCGCTGCAGGGCGTCGGCGGCGGCGCACTGATGGTGACGGCGATGGCGGTCATCGGCGAGGTCATCCCGATGCGCGACCGTGGCCGGTACCAGGGCGCCCTGGGCGCGGTCTTCGGCGTCACCACCGTCATCGGCCCGCTGCTGGGCGGATTCTTCACCGACCACCTGACCTGGCGGTGGGCCTTCTGGATCAACATCCCGGTTGCCGTCGTCGTCCTGGTGGTCGCCATGACGGCGATCCCGGCCCTGGGCCGTACGCCGGGCGCGCCCCGGCCCGTGATCGACACCGCGGGCATCGTGTTCATCGGCCTGGCCGCCTCCGGCCTGACGCTGGCGACCAGCTGGGGCGGCACCGAATACCCGTGGACCTCACCGACGATTCTCGGCCTGTTCACGGGTTCGGTTGTGGCCCTGGGCATTTTCATTCGGGTCGAGCTGCGGGCCGCCGAACCGATCCTGCCGCTGCGGCTGTTCGGCGACCCCGTCTTCACGGTGTGCTGCATCCTGGCGTTCATCGTCGGGTTCGCGATGCTGGGCGCCATGACGTTCCTGCCCACCTACATGCAGTTCGTCGACGGCGTCTCGGCCACGGTCTCCGGCCTGCGCACCCTGCCGATGGTGGTGGGCATGCTCATCACGTCGATCGGCAGCGGTTCGATCGTGGGCCGGACCGGCCGCTACAAGATCTTCCCGATCCTGGGTACCGCCATCATGACGCTGGCGTTCGTGCTGTTGTCCCGGATGGATCCGGACACCTCGACGCTGCGGCAGTCGCTGTACCTGTTCGTGCTCGGTGCGGGAATCGGCCTGTGCATGCAGGTGCTCGTGCTGATCGTGCAGAACACCGTCAGCTTCTCGGACCTGGGCGTGGCGACCTCGGGCGTCACCTTCTTCCGGACCATCGGCAGCTCGTTCGGCGCGGCCATCTTCGGCTCGCTGTTCACCAACTTCCTCACCGACCGGATCGGGCCCGCCCTGGCGATCTCCGGTGCGCCCGCGGAGGCCGCCCGATCGCCGAAGGCGTTGCACCAGTTGACCGCCGACATGGCCGCCCCGATCGTCACCGCGTACTCGGACGCCCTGGCGACGGTGTTCCTGTGCGCGGCGCCGGTGGCGCTGCTCGGCTTCGTGGTGGCGTTGTTCCTGCGCGAGGTGCCGCTGCGCCAGCCCGAGGCCATGTCACCGACGGACCTGGGCGAGGGTTTCGGCATGCCGGTGGGTGAGTCGTCGGAGAAGATGCTCGAGGTGGCCGTCGGCCGCATGTTCCGGGACTCACCGGAGATCCGGCTGCGCAGCCTGGCCGCCCAGCCGGGCAGCCGGCTCGACGTCGCGCTGCTGTGGTCGTTGATCCAGATCTGGCGCCACCAACAGGTTTTCGGCAGGGCACTGCTGAGCGGCATCGCCGACCGGCTGCGGGTGCCGGTCGAGGTGATCGAACCGACCTTCGATCGGCTGGTGGCCCGCGGGTACGCCCGGCGCGCCGGCGACCAGTTGCAGCTCACCCCGGCGGGGCTGCGTCAGGTCAACGCGGTGACCGCCGTGATCGTCGACCGCCTCACCCACAAGCTCGCCCGATCGCCGTCGTTCGCCGGGCAACCCGACCGCGACCAGGTGCACGACGCGCTGCTGCGCATCGCCGGCCGGATGCTGGTCCAGCGCGATTGGTTCGACGATCGTGGGCTGGTGGGAGCGGCCGCACCGTTACGATCAGCGCCATGAGCCGAATCGGTGACTTCCCCGACGACGACGTGGCCGGCTGGATCCTGAAATCGCCGGACATCGGCACCGCGATGGCGGCCTACTCCCAGGCGGTCTACAACAAGAACCGGCTGCCCATGCGGGTGCGGGAACTGGCGCGCATCGTGATCGCGCACGACAACGAGTGCGAGGTCTGCATCAATACCCGCGACGCCGACGGCCCGGCGGCCGGGGTGGACGAGGAGCTCTACGCGCACGCCGACGACTGGCGCAGCTGGCCGGGGTTCACCGAGCAGGAGCGCATCGCCGCCGAGTTCGCGCACCGGTTCGGCACCGAACACACCAAACTGCGCGACGACGAGGACTTCTGGGCGCGCTGCGGCGAGCACTTCTCCGACGAACTGCTGGCCGACCTGGCGTTGTCGTGCGCCATGTGGGTGGGTATGGGCCGGATGCTGCGCACTCTCGACGTCGGCCAGACCTGCAAGATCACCATTCCCAGCCGCGGCTGACCGACGGCCATGCCCGGCGCCTCCCTCGCTGAACTCGAGGCGGCCGGCGTCGTGGCCGTCCTCGGCACGGTGATCAACCCGGCGGGTCTGACGCACGCCAAGGCGGTGCCCATCGCGCGGGCCCGGGCATTCGCGAACCCCGGTCTGGGAGCCAGCCCGGTCTTCCACGCGTTCGCCATCGACCAGACCGGCATCGTCTTCTCCGACGACATCGGCGTGGTCGGGGACCAGCGCATCCGCATCGACCTGAGCGCACTGCACGGCATCGGCGACGGACTGGCCTGGGCGCCCGGCGAATTCGTCGGCCAGGACGGCGAGGCGATTCCCGCCTGCGCCCGAGGAACGCTGACACGGGTGGCGGCCCGGCTCGCCGGCGCCGGTCTGGATGCCGCGGTGGGACACGAGATCGAATTCGTCCTCGTCGCACCCGACGGCGGCCCGCTGCCGTCGCGACCGTGGACCCAGTACGGGCTGACCGGTCTGCTGGAACGCGAAGGCTTCGTCACCGAACTGCTGGCCGCGGCCGATGACGCCGGCGTCGGGATCGAACAGTTCCACCCCGAATACGGACGGAACCAGTTCGAGCTCTCGTTGCGCCCGCAGCCGCCGGTGGCCGCCGCCGACCACCTGGTGCTGATGCGCATCCTGATCTCCCGCGTGGCGCGTCGCCACGGCCTGGGCGTCAGCCTGTCCCCGGTCCCGTTCTTCGGTCTCGTCGGATCGGGTGCACACCAACACTTCTCGCTGTCCCGATCCGGCGTGCCGCTGTTCTCGGGCGGATCCGGGCCGCACGGGATGACCGCCGACGGGCAGGCCGCGCTGGCCGGTGTGCTGGCCGGGTTGCCGGAGGCCCAGGCGTTCCTGTCCGGATCCATCGTGTCCGGGCTACGCATGCAGCCCGGCCACTGGGCGGGTGCCTACGCGTGCTGGGGCGTCGAGAACCGGGAAGCGGCGGTGCGATTCCTGGTCGGCGGCCCGGCGAATCCGCACGGCGCCAACGTCGAGGTGAAGATCATCGACCCGTCGGCCAACCCGTACTACGCCAGCGCGGTGATCCTCGCGCTGGCGCTGGACGGGATCGAACGCGCCGCGGCGCTGCCGCCGGAGACCACCATCGACCCGGCGCTGCAGACCGCGGCGCAGCGCGGGGTCGCCGGCACCCGGCTGCTGCCCGACCGGCAGGCCGATGTCCTTGCCGCCCTGAATGATTCGAAGTCGATGCGGCGGCTGCTCGGTGATCAACCGGTCGACGTGACGCTCGGCGTGCGGCGGTACGAACAGCAGACGTACGGATCCCTGACCCCCGAGGCACTGACGGACAGGTTCAGAATGGCCTGGAGCCTGTGACCGGTCTGGCCGAACACCACGCCGAAACGTACGTTTCGGCGTGAAAGTCCGAGTGCGGCGCGCCATTTCGTGGATCTCGGTGTACGCCTCGCGGGCGACGGGTTTGTCGAGATCGACGAACGAGCGCGATCTTCTCGAACGAATTCGCCGAAACGTACGTTTCGGCGTATTCAGTGCACCGGCGGGCTAACGCACTCCGCGGACCAGTCGGCCCGGCCGGGCGCCGGTGTCGACGCCGTTGCGCCGGGTCACCACGCCGTTGACGATGGTGGCGTCGTACCCCATGGCGCCCTGCAGCAACCGGCGGCCGCCGGCGGGCAGGTCGTGGACCATCTTCGGTACGCCGAGGCGCAGCGCGTCCATGTCGATGACATTGAGGTCGGCCTTCTTGCCCACCTGGATCACCCCGCGGTCCGACAGCCCGAAAAGCGTTGCGGTGTCCATCGTCTGCTTGCGGACCACGTACTCCAGGGAGAACTTCGGCCCGCGGTGACGGTCGCGCGCCCAGTGTGTCAGCAGAAAGGTGGGGTAGGAGGCGTCGCAGATCAGGCCGCAGTGCGCGCCGCCGTCGGACAGGCCCGACACGCCGGCCGGGCTCTGCAGCATCTCGTAGATGGCTCCGCAGTCGCCGTCGGCGTAGTTGAAGAACGGCAGCATCAACATGGCGCCGGCATCGGATTCCAGCATCAGGTCGTACATCGCCGACAGTGGATCCTGGCCGCGCGCGGCCGCGATGGCGGCCACGGTCATGTCCGGGGTCGGCTCGTAGTCGGGCGGGTCGCCGATCGCGTAGATCCGGTCGGTGGCGTGCTGGGCGAGTGCGAACATGCCGTCGAGCATGGCGCCGGGGATGGTCGGCAGATCGGTCTCGGACAGGATCGCCGCCTTGATCGCCGGATCGGCCAACCGCGCGCCCAGCCCGTCGCGGCCCTCCGCGAGCACCGCGCGGAAGGTGGGCCGATGCGTGAAGGCGTGATAGCCCGGGAAGCCCAGCAGCATCCCGAACGGCCGGGCGGCGACCTGCGCGTAGAGCTGGATGCTGTTCTCCTGGGCCTTCTCGGCCCGCTCGAGCTGCTGGCGCCACAGATCGGGCGCATGTGACGCCTGGATCATGGTGAACGACACCGGCCGGTCGATGTCGTCGGAAAGCTTTGTCATCCAATCCATCTCACGCATGCAGGCATCGGCCGGGCTCTCACCGGCGGTGCCCTGCGGGGCGACCTCGAACACCGCGCGGCCACCGGCGGCCATCGCCCGGCCCAGCCCGAACAGCTCGGCCTCGGCGGCGTAGGTGCCGGGGACCGGCCGGCCGTCCAGCGCCCGGTGACCCTCGGTGCGCGACGTCGAGAAGCCCAGCGCACCGGCCTCGACGCCCTCCTGCACCAGGCGGGCCATCGCCGCGATGTCGTCCGCGGTGGCCTCCTCGTTGCGGGCGCCGCGCTCACCCATCACGAAACCGCGGACCGCGCCGTGGGCGATCTGGGTGCCGTAATCCACGGCCAGTTCCCGCTTCTCGATCGCGTCGAGGTACTCCGGGAAGCTCTCCCACTGCCAGGTGATGCCCTCGGCCAGGGCGCTGCCGGGGATGTCCTCGACACCTTCCATCAGCTCGATGAGCCACTGCTCCTTGCCCGGGCGCACCGGCGCGAACCCGACACCGCAGTTGCCGCTGACGACGGTGGTGACACCGTGCAGGCTCGACGGTTCCAGCGTTGCGTCCCAGCTGACCTGACCGTCGTAATGGGTGTGCACGTCGACGAAGCCGGGTGCGACGAAACGTCCGGTGGCATCCACGGTGGCGGCCGAGGCGGCCTCGGTCAGACCGGGGTGGTCACCGGTGACCCGGCGGATGTCGGCGATGCGGCCGTCCTTGATGCCGATATCGGCGCGGTAGCGGTCGGCCCCGGTGCCGTCGATGACGGTGCCGCCGGTGATGGTCAGGTCATACATGTGCTCGTCCCTCTCAGACCAGTCCGGTGGCGTCGAACACCCAGGACATGTCGGCTTTCGCGAAGTCTTCCAACCAGGTCGGGGGAGCGAAGTTGGCCAGCGCTCCCATGTCCCAGTAGTCCTTCCACAGCGTGATCCGGCCGTTCTCCACCCGGTGCACCGTGGCGAACTGCAGCACCGCGGATTCGCCGGTGGCCCAATGCCATTCCTCATGGTGCTCGTACATGACGACGCAGCCGTCGTCGACCATAAGGCCGGGGAAGTTCTCGTACGACGCCAGCGGCTCCAGCCCGATCTTCAGGCGTTTGACGATATCCGCCGGACCCCGTGCGGCCGCGGCGGGCCCGACCGGCATGTCCAGGTAGATGCAATCGTCGGCCAGGTAGGTCACCAGCCGGTCCCAGTCCCGGTCGGACAGCGCCTGCCACATGCCGAGGACCACCTCGCGAACAGTTGTATCCCGCTGTGCCGCAACGGACTGGGCCTCAACCGACATCAGCGAGCTCTCCCTCGGTGCTGGGGGCGGGGGTCGGGCGACCGGCCCGCAGGAAACTGCCGGTGCGTTCGCGGCCGAGCACCTCGGTGGGCGCGCCGTCCAGGCAGACCGCCCGGCCGCCGACGAATACGGCGCTGACGGTCTCGTCGTTGCGGTTGACCATCCGGCTCATCCCGCCGTACTCGGGCACGGTGTCCTCGGCGTAGGCGTCCAGGCGCTGGTCGAGTTTCTCCGGGTCGACGATCACCAGATCGGCGCGGTCGCCCACGCGCAGGTGCCCGGCATCGATGTCGTACCAGTCGCCGAGTTCGCCCGTCATCCGGTGCACCGCGTGCTCGATGCTCATGAAGGGCCGGCCGGCCCGCTCGGCGTCGCGCACGTGTCGTAGCAACCGCAGCCCGCTGTTGTAGAACGCCATGTTGCGCAGGTGCGCGCCCGCATCCGAGAAGCCCATCTGGATGCCGGGTTCGACCGCCATCTGCCGGAGCACCTCGGGCCGGTGGTTGGAGATCGTGGTGCGCCAGCGCACCGCGCGGCCGTGTTCGACCACCAGGTCCAGGAAGGCGTCCACCGGGTGCACGCCGCCGCGTTCGACACCGACCTGGCCGAAGGTCTTGCCGATCACCGAGGCGTCCGGGCAGTCGACGATCTGTGCGTCGAAGAAATCGCGGTGCCACACCCGCACGCCGAACTTGCTCTCGTAGTCCTTGCGGAACCGCCGGCGGTAGGCCTGGTCGCGCAGCAGTTCGTCGCGCTCGACCTCGTCGCGCAGGTGCAGGGCTTCGGCGCCGGCGCCGAACTCCTCGAACACCACCAGGTCGATGCCGTCGGCGTACACCTCGAACGGCACCGGCAGGTGCTGCCACCGAAAATCCCCGCCGAGCCGTCCCACCGCCCGCGCCGAGGGTCCCATGATCCTGATGGCCAGCGGGTTGGACTTGACGTCGGCCGCCGACAGCAGGCTGGTCTTGAGGTTCTTGCGGAACAACCCGACCGACTGCGCAAGCTGGGACAGCAGGTTCAGCGGGTTCTCGATGTTGGGCCCGGACTGCAGGATCCGCCCGCTGCGGCGCAGCAGGGACTTGAGTCGACGCAGCTCGCGCGGTTTGGCATACGTCGACGGCAGGGTGCGGGATCGGCAGACGTCGCCGTCGAGTTTGTCGAAGAGCAGCTGCTGCGAGGACATCCCGATGAATCCGGCGTCCAGGGCGTCGGCGAGCATGCGCTCCATGGCGGCCTGTTCGACGCGGGTGGGACGCTCATCCTTCCGAGTGGCGCGGTCCAATCCCATTGTGGCCGAACGCATGTCGGAATGGCCGAGGAAGGCCGCCAGGTTCGGGCCCAGCGGGCGGGCCTCCAGCGCGGCGATGTATTCGGCGGGGCTCGACCAGGTCTTGTTGTCCTCGACCGCGGCGATGACGTGCTCGCGGGGGATGGCCTCGACGCGGCCGAAGATGTCGCCGGCGTCGGTGCCGTCGAGGTAGACCGTCGACAGCGAGCACGACCCGAGCAGGACGGTGGTGACGCCGTGGCGCAGCGATTCGGACAGCGCGGGTGCTACCAACACCTCCACGTCGTAGTGGGTGTGGATGTCGATCATGCCCGGCAGCATCCATTTGCCGGTGGCGTCGATGACGCGGGTCCCGGTCCCGGCCTCGAGTTGGCCGCCGACGGCTACCGCGGTCACCCGGCCGTCGGCGATGCCGATGTCGCGGACGGCCGACGGCGCGCCGGTGCCGTCGAACCAGCGGCCGTTGCGGATGATCGTGTCGAAGCTCACAACCGTCCATAGAACCTGTTCCAGCTCACGGAGTCAACGAATCTAGTGAACAGATTTATATTTGTGTTCACTAGCCCGCTGAACAGGCTATTTCCAGCAGTCCGGCTGGCTGCCATCGACGTCGGTGCAACCGTACGCCCGGGCCAGATCCGCGGCGGTCACCGAGCGCTGGTTCCAGCGCGACCGGCCGGGATCGGCCGCCAGCGCGGCGATCCCGCGGCCGACGAACCGCGGCGTCTCCGAGTCCAGCCAGCCCGGACCCGCCGACTCGACGGCATCGCGCCAATTGCCCTCGGCGACGCCGTAATGCTCGAGCATGATCTCCGAGCGAAGCCACCCCGGCGTGACGGCCACGGCGGTGCCCTGTCGCGGTGCCAGCTCATGGCCCTGGGAGAAGGCCAGCCGGTTCACCGCGACCTTGGCCAGGTCGTAGAACACCGAGATTCGGTAGTTCTCGGCGTTGTAGGCGGCGGTTCCGTCGGTGATCTCGACCAGCAGGCCGCCGGGCCGGCGGATCAGCAGCGGCAGCAGGTAGTGCGAGGTCACCAGGTGCGTCTCGACCGCGAGTCGCAGGATGCGCAGGCCGGTGTCCAGGTCGTGCTCCCAGACCGGGGTGTTCCACTGGCTGGGCGGACCCTTGAGCAGCTCGGCGCCCCAGATGTCGTTCACCAGGATGTCGACGTGGCCGTAGTCGGCCTCCAGGCGCCGGGCCAGCTGCCCCACCTCGTCGTGCACCAGGTGGTCCACCACGGCGGCCACCCCGATCCCGCCCAGTTCGTCGACCAGTCGGGCGGTTTCCTCGATGGTCTCCGGGCGGTCGTAGTCCGAGCGCGCGTTGCCGGTGACGCTGCTGCGACCCGTGCACACGACGGTGGCGCCGGCCTCGCCGAGGGACATCGCGATCCCGCGGCCCGCACCGCGGGTGGCGCCCGCCACGACGGCGATCTTCCCGCGCAGGGCGTCCCGGTCCGGTGGCTCGGCCATGTGACCGAGTATGCAGGCATACTCGAGAAGGTGACCCCGCTGCAGCGCTACATCGCCGAAGAGATCGCGACCGATCACGCCGACGGGCTGCTGTCCCGCCGCGAAGCGTTGCGGCGGCTGGCTCTGCTCGGCGTATCCGCTTCTGCCGCAACGACATTGATCGCCGCCTGCGCCAAGGGTGATAACAGCTCCCCGCCCGCGGGCAGCGGTACCCCGACATCGGCGGCCGACGCACCCGGCATGGAACACGCCGTGCCCACGACGGCGATCACCTGGGCCGGCCCATCCGGCCAACTCCAGGGCGCCTGGGCCGCGGCGGCCGACCCGCGCGGGGGTGTGCTGGTGATCCACGAGAACAAGGGTCTGAACGACTGGGTCCGGTCGGTGGCGGGCCGGTTGGCCGGCGCCGGCTATTCGGCGCTGGCCATCGACCTGCTCTCCGAGGAGGGCGGCACCGCGACGTTCGCCGATCCCGCGCAGGCCACCGCGGCGCTGGGCAAGGCCCCGCCGGAGCGCTTCATCGCCGACCTGCGCTCCGGCCTGGACGAACTGGACCGCCGGGTGCCGGGCAAGAAGACGGCCGTGATCGGGTTCTGCTTCGGCGGGGGTCTGACCTGGCAGCTGCTGGCCGCGGGGGAGCCGCGGATCGACGCGGCCGTGCCGTTCTACGGACCCGCACCGGACCAGCCGGACTTCGACGGTTCGAAACAGGCCGCGGTGCTCGGCTTCTACGGTGAGCTGGACGCCCGGGTGGACGCGACCCGGCCGGCCGCGCAGATGGCCCTGCAGCGCGCCGGGATGGTGCACGAACTGATCGTGGAACCCGGCGCCGACCACGCCTTCTTCAACGACACGGGTCCGCGGTACAACCCGGCCGCCGCGTCCGACGCCTGGCGCCGCCTACAGGACTGGTTCGGCGCGCACCTGGTTTAGTCGAGTTGGAGGGTGACGACCGCGCGTTTGCCCTCCGGCCGCGACACCGCATGCCCGTGTCGCACGGTGCCGTCCAGTTCGATGCTCATCGGTGCGCCGGCGCCGGAGAAGTTGCGCCACCACGTCTTCTGCTGTGCGAGCTCGACCCGGATCGTCACCACGTCGCCGTCGCGGCGGTATCCCACCGGCAGGGTGAACGTGCGCCCGGACCTGCGCCCGGTGTAGGTGATGGTGGTGATGTAGCGGCTGACGAAGCGCCCCACCACGGGAGCGCCGGCCAGTGCGAGCGCACCCGCGTTGAATGCGGTGACGGCCCGCCGCCCCGGTCCCTGGAATACGTTGATGGCCATGACGCACCTCCTGACGGCGAGGGTACGGGGTTGCGGCAAGATCCCTGCTCGATGGCTTCCTCACTGACCGACGTGCTGGCCTCCCTGCGGCTCGAGCGCGTCAATGCGACCTTCTTCGTCGGCACCCAACTGTCGGCACCGGACAATCACATCCTCGGTGGTCACCTCGGGGCGCAGGCCCTGATGGCCGCCAGTCACACCGCGCCGGGACGCTCGCCGCACAGCGTGCACACCTATTTCCTGCGGCCCGGCGACGCCAGCCGGCCGGTCGATTTCGAGGTGGTCGACCTGCAGGAGGGCCGAACATTCTCCGCGCGCCGCACCACCGCCCGACAGGGCGGCACGGTCCTGCTGGAGGCCATGTCGTCGTTCAGGGCCGCGTCCACCGTCGCGTCGGACGTCGAATACCAGCCGGCCATGCCACTTGCGCCGGCTGCCGGCGAGTTGCCCTATGTGCCACCGCATTTCGCCGAGTCCCCGGAAGCCAGCGAAGGAAAGTGGGCGAGTCTGCGGTGGTTCCAGCGGCGCATCGTCGAGGCCGGCACGGCTCCGCCGGCGCGGTCGCTGATCTGGTGGCGCCCCGACGGTGAGGTGCCCGACGACCCGATGTTGCACGCCTGCCTGGTCGCCTATCTGTCGGCGGTGACGCTGACCGAACCCGCATTCGCGGCCCGGCCGACGTTCGGGTCGTCGGCGCAGCGCGACCATTCGGTGTGGTTCCACGGTCCGGCCGATCTGAGCGACTGGCTGCTCTACGACCAGTCGTCACCGAGCAGCGCCGATCACCTGGCCGTGGCGGCGGGAAAGATGTTCAACCGCGACGGTGCACTGGTGTGCACCGTGAAGCAGGAGATGTACTTCCCGCCCGCGCGATGAGACGGGTTTGACCGGCCGCTCCCCGGGAATCCCGCCTCCTGACGGGCTTGCACTCCCGCGGCCCCGGGAAGAACAGGAGCCCGAAATGGCCGACAGTGTCATCTGGATCGTGATCGCGGTGGCGGTGGTCCTGGTGTTGCTGGGCGTCGCGCTCGTCGCCCGCAACCGCCGGCACACCCGCTTGCATGGCCAGGCGCAGCGGATCCGGGAGGAAGTCGAGCAGCAATCGGTCCACGTCGACCGACGCGATGCGTTGGCTCAGGAGACCGCTGCCAGGGCCCGGGCAGCGCGGGCCGAGGCGGAGGTCAAGGACGCCGAGGCCACCCGGCTCGAGGAGCGGGCCGGCGTGCACCGTCAGGCGGCGGCGGCCGGACGCGACGAACTCGACGCCCGACTCGGGCACGCCGACACCATTGACCCCACGGTGAAGGTCTCCGACGGAACCGGGCCGGACGACGTCACACGGGTCGAGCGGCGCTGACCTCCGGGCCGAGCCGCACCGGCAGGCTCGACCAGCCGCGCAGCACCCGGGTGTCGCGGCGCTGACCGGTGCCGGCCGGCTGGGCCTGCGGGAAGCGGTCGAAGAACGCGCGCAGACCGACCTCGCCCTCGGCCCGCGCCAGCGCGGCGCCCAGGCAGAAGTGCCGACCGCCGGAAAAGGCCAGGTGCCGCCCGGCGTTCTCGCGCGTGACGTCGAACCGGTGTGGATCGGGGAAGACGGCCGGGTCGCGGTTGGCGGCGGCCAGATAGATCGCCACCATCTCGTCGCGCTGCAGCCGCGTCCCCGCGATGTCGACGTCGCGCAGGGCGACCCGGGCGCTGAGCTGAACGGGGGAGTCCAGTCGCAGGATCTCCTCGACGGCGTTGGGCCACAGCTGCGGATCCTCGCGCAGCAGCGCGAGCTGATCCGGGGCGTCCATCAGCATTCGGATGCCGTTGCCGAGCAGGTTGACGGTGGTTTCGAAACCGGCCGCCAACACCAGGCCGGCGGTGGCCCGCAGTTCCCGGTCGTCCAGCAGCGGGGCCGTCCCGGGGGAGCCCTCCGCGGTGCGGATCAGCTGGCTCATCAGATCGTCGCCGGGGTTCCGTCGTAGCTCGGCCAGGTGCGTGGTCAGCCACTCGTTGAAGCTCTCCAGCCCGCGATCCACGGTCCGGTACTGCGACCACGACAGGCCGATGTCCAGGCTGGGCGCGGCGGCCTCCCCGAACTCGAGGACCCGGGCGCGCTGGCTCTCGGGAACCCCGAGCACCTCGCTGATCACCGTGACCGGCAGCTGGGAGCAGTAGCGGTCCACCACATCGACCACGCGGGAACCGTCACCGGCGCCGGCCATCTCGTCGAGCAGTGCCTCGGCGGTGTCCTGCACCCGTTCCCGAAGTGCCGCAACGGCTCTCGCGGTGAACACCGAGGACACCGTCTTGCGGTAGCGGGTGTGTTCGGGCGGTTCCACCGCCAGCAACGACGGCGGCCGCAGCGGATGCAGGGCCTGCGGCCGCGTGCGTTCCTCCAGGCGGCGCAGCGGGCCCGGCAGGTTCGACCCGAGCTTGATCACCCGGAAGTCGTCCGAACGCAGGAGTTCCTGCGCAAGACCGTGATCGATGGTGACGTAGCTGACCCGGCAGCGGATCAGGGGACCGGCACCCGTGACACGCTCGCGGAGTTCGTCGTAGAAGGGCACCGGGTCGGCGCGCACCGCGGGATCGGCCATCATCCGCGCCTGCACGTCGCCGCGGCGCACTCCCATCGCCGCGAACCGCCGGACCACCCCGTGCATGGCCAGCCAGTGCAACCATTGCTTCACCGCGCCAACGCTACGCCGCTAGGGTGCTGGGTATGTTGCTGCGCGCGATTCTGCCGGCCGTGTTCGCCGGATCGATGGTTCTCGGCGTCCAGGCTCCGGCCTCGGCCGACTCCGACGAACCGGGGATCTGCAACTTCATGCTGTCGGAGCCGAGCGTCACCCAGGTGTCGGGGGTGCCGATGGTCACGGCCAGCCTCACGCCGGGGGCCTGCACCGGGATGGCCAAGCCGACGTTCACGCAGGTGTGCCTGTCGGCCGCGGGCAGCAGCACCGCCGGCCGGTGCGCCGAACTGCCGGGCTACAACACCGCGCGGGTCTATTTGGCGCCGTATCAGCCGGGGGTGGCCTACACCGCGCGCGGCCGCGGCTGCGGAGCCCGGGCGGTCCCGCCGGAGCCGATCTGCACCACGGTGGGCCCCACCACCGTCACGCTGTAGCCGGGTCCCAGCTGACCGGCAACTCCTTGATGCCGTGGATGAAGGCGGAGACCAGCCGCCGCGGCTCAGCGCTGACCGTGATGCCGGGCAGCTGATTGCGCAGTTCCTCGAACGCCACCTTGATCTCCCGGCGCGCGAGATTGGCCCCCAGGCAGAAGTGGGCGCCGCCGCCACCGAAGCCGAAGTGCGGGTTGGGGTTTCGCCGGACGTCGAAGCGCCACGGGTCGGCGAACCGGTCCTCGTCGCGGTTGGCCGAGCAGTACCACAGGCTGACCTTGTCGCCCTTCGCCATCGCGGTCCCGGACAACTCGAAATCACGGGTCAGGGTGCGGCGCATGTAGACCACCGGTGAGGCCCACCGGATGATTTCCTCCACGGCCGTCGGGGCGATCGCGTCGAAGTCGTCCCACCACAGCTGGCGTTCCTCCGGGAACTTGCTCAGCGCGATGGCCCCGTGGCTGATGGCGTTGCGCGTGGTCTCGTTGCCCGCGACGACGAGCAGGATGAAGAACGACGCGACCTCGGCCGACGTCAGACTCTCGCCGTCCACTTCGGCCCGCACCAGGGCGCTGGTCAGATCGTCCCGCGGATGTGCGCGCCGGTCCTCGGCGAGCTGATGGGCGTACGCGCCGATATCCATTGCGGTGCGGCCGAATTCGTCGTAGTCGCTGGAGATGTCGGGATCGCCGAAACCGAGGATCACGTTGGTCCAGTGGAAGATCCGGTCCTCGTCGCCGGCCGGGATGCCCATCATGTCGCAGATCACCTGCAGCGGCAGCGGCCCGGCCAGCGCGGACACCAGATCCGCCGATCCGTCGGGATGCTGTTCGATCATGTCGGCCACCAGTCGGTGCGCCCGGTCGCGCACCGAGGTCTCGATGCGCGCCACCACCTTCGGCGTGAACGCCCGGCTGACGATCGACCGCAGCCGCTGGTGCCGCGGGTCGTCCAGCACGATCATCGAGCCGAAGTACTCGGCCAGGTCGGGGTTGCCGTCACCGATCGTGATGTTGGGGCTCGAGCTGAAGATCTCGGGATGCCGGCTGGCGAAATGGATGTCGTCGTAGCGGGTGAGCGCCCAGTGGCCGGGTCCCGGTTCGACATCCTCGAACCGGACCTCGTCGAAGAACGTGATGGGCGATTCGCGCCGCAGGGTGGCGAACGCGCCGTCGCGGAAATCGTCGTTGCGGGCGAAGAACTTCCAGGTGTCCAGCCGGACGTCGGCCAGGGGGACCTCCGGGGGAGCCTGCCCGTTGGCAGTCAGACTGCTGGTCACGAATGCGACTGTATCGGCGTCACTGCACCGGGGACATCTGATCGAGCATTCCGCGCACGGCCTGCAGCAGGTACTTGCCGGGGTACCAGGCGTGGCCGTCGTTGCCGAGGCCGCCGAATGCCGGAGTGGTGCCGGTGTTGCTCAGGCTGGTGGTGCTGCTCGGGCCCGAGAACAGCGAGCCGCCCTTGCTGCCGCAGGACGGCCAGGCGCCCAGACCCTGCTTGGCCAGGACCCGCTCGGCCACCTGGATCTGCTGCTCGCGCGTGGCGTGGGCCGGGCTGCCGACGCCGCCGTTGGCCGCCCAGGTGGCCGGGCTGAATTGCAGGCCGCCATAGAAACCGTTACCGGTGTTGATCGACCAATTGCCGCCGGATTCGCATTGTGCGATGGCATCCCAGTTCACGCTGTCGGCGCTCGCGGTCGCGGTGCTCAGGGCCATGATCCCCATCAGGAAGGCACCGGCGAGAGCGGCCATTGCGAAGAACTTGCGGATGCTTTTCATATGGCATGTTTCGCCCCATTCGTCGCACGTGTTACTCCGATCACAGCTTTATCTCTAAGGAATCACTGGCAATTCTCGGCGTGGCCGACCTCGAACTGGCCGATCGGCGAACCCGACACATCCACCGGGGCCCCGAGTCCGAACCAGATGTAGGTGCCAACCGTGTCCGGACGGGGAACACGGACCGGTAGACGGCGACCGACCACGGACTCGACCGACCACCGACTCGAGAAGGACATCACCATGACCGGCACCACGCGCCTCCTGGCGGCCCTCCTGACCGCGATCACCCTGCTGGCCCCCTTCGCCGCGCCACCCGCGTACGCCGACAGCCGGCTCGACTTCACCGGCACCACCATCGACGGCGCGCCGTTCAACGGCGCGAGCCTGGCCGGCCGGCCGGCGGTGCTGTGGTTCTGGACGCCGTGGTGCCCGTTCTGCAACCAGGAGGCGCCGTCGGTCAGCCAGGTCGCCGCCGCCAATCCGCAGGTGACTTTCGTCGGCATCGCCGCCCGCGCGGACGCCGGCGCCATGCGCGACTTCGTCGGCAGGTATCACCTCGGCTTCACCAACCTCGACGACGCCGACGGCTCGCTGTGGGCCCGGTTCAACGTTCCGTGGCAGCCCGCGTACCTGTTCGTCGCCGCGGACGGCACCTCGAGCTTCGTGAACAACCCGACCTCGGCGATGTCCGAATCCGAACTATCGGGCCGCGTCGCCGCCCTGGGCCGATAGGACCGGGCGGGTGTTACGCGAACTCATCGGCCTGGCGTTCGCCGCGGGACTCGTCGCGGCGCTCAACCCGTGTGGCTTCGCGTTGCTGCCCGCCTATCTGACCTTCGTCATCGGCGACAGCGCGCCGGGGCGGCCGGTGGCGGTCGCGCGGGCGATTGCGGCGACGGTGGCGATGACGGTCGGCTTCCTGACCGTCTTCGCGGTGTTCGGGGCGTTGACGATCCCGCTGGCCTCGGCGATCCAGCGCTACCTGCCGTTCGTCACGGTGGTCGTCGGGGTCGTCCTGATCGCCCTGGGCCTGTGGCTGCTGACGGGCCATGAGCTGCGCATCCCGACCACCCCGCCGCACGAACTCGCCCCGACCGAGCGGCTCGGGTCGATGTTCGGTTACGGCGTCGCCTACGCGGTCGCCTCGCTGTCGTGCACCGTCGGCCCCTTCCTGGCCGTCACCACGGCGGCCACCCGGTCCGGGTCGCGGGCCGGCGTGCTCGGGGTCTACGCGGGGTATGCCGCCGGGTTCGCGCTGATCGTCGGGACGCTGGCCGTGGCCACGGCCTTCACCTACGCGGCACTGGCGATCCGGCTGCGCGCGATGCTGCCGGTGGTGAACCGGATCGGCGGGGCGCTGGTGGTGCTGGTGGGCCTGTATGTGGCCTACTACGGCAGCTACGAGCTGCGGCTGTTCAACTCGAACACCAACCCCCGGGACACCGTGATTGCCGCGGCCGGACGGATCCAGGGCGCACTGGCCGGCTGGGTGCACGGCCACGGCGGCTTGCCCTGGCTGGTGTTGTTGATCGTGCTGCTGACCGCGGCCGCCGCGTGGGCGCGCCGCCGCCGAAGTGTGGACCCAGGTCCCCGGGGCTGGTGACCTTCGCCGCGCGAACCGGACCGGTTTCCTGCCTACCGTTTTGACCATGACATATGTGATTGGTTCGGCCTGCGTCGACGTGGTGGACAAATCGTGTGTTCAGGATTGCCCGGCCGACTGCATCTACGAGGGTGAACGGTCGCTCTACATCAACCCGGACGAATGCGTGGACTGCGCGGCCTGCGCGTTCATCTGCAAGATGGACGCGATCTATTTCGAGACCGATCTGCCCGAGGACCAGAAACAGCATCTGGCCGACAACGCCGCCTTCTTCACCGAGATCCTGCCCGGTCGCGACGCGCCGCTGGGCAACCCGGGCGGCGCGGTCGACCTGGGCCCCGTCGGCGTCGACACACCGCTGGTGTCGGCCATGCCGCACAAGGACTGAGGAAGCCCCCGCTCGGTTCGCATTTACCGCCATGATGCGGTAGAGAAAGGGATAGTCGAGCCAGGAGTCGTCGAGTGCAAACCGTGTTGGGCCTGTCGGTGACGGCCACCAACGTCCAGACCGTGCTCGTCGAGGGTTGCGACGCCGACGGGATCACGCTCGAGCACGACGCGTTCGACGTCTTCTCCGGTGCCGAGTCCCCGATCCACGCGTCCGAACAGGTGGCCGAGGCCGTGCTGTCCATCGCCGAGGCCGACGGGCATCAGTTGCACAAGATCGGCGTGACCTGGAGCGAGGACGCCGATCTCGAGGCCTCACTGGTTCTCGACTCGCTCGCGGTACGCGGCTTCCACAACGTGGTTCCGGTGCGGCTGCCCCAGGCCGCCGAGGCGCTGGCCCGCAGCATCGGTCGGGTGATCGGTTACCAGCGCACCGCCGTGTGTGTCGTCGAACCGGACGCGATGGTGCTGGCCCTGGTGGACACCCTCGACGGCGAGGTCGAATCGCTGGTCAATCCGTCGGTGGGCGACGACCGTCAACTGCTGGACTGGATCGCATCGGTGTTCGCCGGTGAAGCCTGGCACCCCGAGGGCCTGTTCATCGTCGGCTCGGTCGGCCTGTTCGGCCGTGCCGGCCTGGCCGCCTGGCTGGAGCAGGGGCTGGGTGTGCCCGTGTTCGACCCGCCGGAGGCGGAGTTGGCACTGGCCCATGGCGCGGCACTGGCATCGGCGCACAACCCCGCCGGCGAGCTGGACCTCTGGTACGGCGACACGGATCCGTGGGCGCGTTCCACGGCGCCGGACCCCCGTCGGGCCATGCGTGGCCCGGCCCTGTTGCTCGCCGGGGGCGCGGTCGCCCTGGTGGTGTCGACGGCGCTGGCGATCACGCCGCACACGCTGCCGGACCGTGCCGTCGTGACGGCCGCTCTCACCCAGGCGCGCGTCGACCCTCCCGCACCGGCCGCGGTCGCACCCACGCCGGCCGAGGCACCGCCGGCGCCGGAAGGCCCGCCGGAAGCCGCCGATGTGCCCGAGCAGGTCGCCACCGACGAGGTTCCCGCCGAAGCGCCCGCGCCGGCGGTCGAAGCCCCGCCGATCGATCCGGCACCCCCTGAGGCGCCGCTCGTTCAGGAACCGATCACCGAGGTGCACCAGATCGTCCAGCCCGCGCCCGCCCCGGTGGCCGTTGCGCCGGTCCCTCCGGTGCCGGTGATGGCTCCTCAGCAACCGGTCGTCCCCGAGGTGCCCGAGGCCAGGCCGCGGCTGCGCGACCGCATCCTCGACAAGATCCCGGGCCTCGACCGGTTCGGACACTGAGCGTTAGGCGCTCAGGGCATGCAGGTTCTTCGCGGTCGGTGAGGTGGGCACCGTGGCCGGATCCGGATAGGTTCCCAGCACCCGATCCGCGGTGCCGGCGCTGGTAACGGTGAACCAGTACCGCTCGTTCTTGAAGTGGTGTAGCCGGTGGTTGCGCCAGACCGCCCGGTACGCGGCCGACCGGGGTTTGTAGTCCGTGTGCACCAGGTAGTGCGTCCACTCGTAGGCCAGGCCGAGCACCGCCAGGAAGCTCAGGAAGGTCAGGCCCAGCGCGGGCCGCGGAAACGCAAGCAGCGCAATGGCAATCGAACCGGGCTGCACCCACAGCTGTGCCCGCCACGGGATGAAGATCAGGTCGACCCGACGCGGGTCCGCATGGTGCTCGCGGTGCTTACGGGCCAACAATGGGTCGACGCGCATGACGCCGACGGCGCGGGGCCGCCAGTGCAGGATGACGACGTGGACCACCCATTCGAAGAACGGGAAGACCGCCACCATCGCCACGGGCACCAGGGCGTCGGTCCACTGCCAGTCGCCGATGACGATCCGCGCGGTCAGTGCGCCCACCAACACCGCGGCAATCATCCACGGGGAGGGATAGCGGCAAAATTGGGCGAGTGCCTCTGAGAGCCCGAATCCCTTGCGCGACTTCATTGTTGATTCTCCAATTTCTCCAGCGCCGCGAGGATGGCACTGGTGGCCGGGGCGAGCAGGTCGATGGCCGCCGCGCGGGCGGCATCGGCGTCGCCGTTTTCGATGACCTCGGCAAGACGACGGTAGGCCTCCGGCCGGCCGACTTCGGGGGCCATCACCACCGATAGGGCCGGGAGCGCCGGCTCGTAGGTCGCGCGCATCGAGTTGTACATCAGCCGGAACACGATGGAGTCGGCGGCGTCGACCACATGGTCCCAGTACGCCAGCGCGTGCCGTTGCCGAGCCACGGGGTCCTGCTCGGCGGCGAGCAGTTCGATTGTGCCGCTGAGTAATCCGACGAGTTCGGGGCCACGACGCTGCGCGGCGAGCTCGGCGATCTTCGGTCCGTTGTGCAGCCGGGTCTCCAGGACGCTGCGGATCACCGAGACATCGAGCTCGCCGTCGCGGACCATCAGGTGGGGCAGCAGGTCCAGCCCGGCGTGCCGGCGGTAATCCCGAACCGTGGTGGCGTCACCCTGGCGGATCTCCACGAGCCCAGCCGCTGTCACCCTCTTCAATGCCTCTCGGACCGCCGGCCGTGACACGCCGAGCACCTCGGCCAGCCGTCGCTCACTGGGCAGGGTATCCCCGGGCTGCACGTTCCCGCTGAGCACCTCGCCGACGAGCTGATCGAAGACGTCCTCGGGCACCGAGCGGCGGTTCACGGGCTGTAGTGCCATGAGCCGAAGCTACCGAGAGAACAGATCAGACGTCAAGTGGTCAGACCAATTCGGGGATCACTGGGATTTTGCCGGCGCCTCTGCTCATGCAGTCGGTCCCCGGTAGTCCACCTGCCAGTGCTTGATGCCGTTGAGCCAGCCGGACCGGAGCCGGTCCGGCCGTCCCACCGAGGTCAGATCGGGCATGTGGTCGGCGATCGCGTTGAACATCAGGTCGATCGTCATCCGTGCGAGGTTCGCCCCGACGCAGTAGTGCGCTCCCGTCCCGCCGAACCCGACGTGCGGGTTGGGGTCCCGCAGGATGTCGAATTCGTAGGGCCGGTCGAATACTTCTTCGTCGAAATTGGCCGAGCGGTAGGACATTACGACGCGCTGGCCCTTCTTGATCGGCACGCCGGAGAGTTCGTAGTCGGTGAGTGCGGTGCGCTGGAACGAGGTGACCGGGGTGGCCCAGCGGACGATCTCATCAACAGCGGTGGCCGGCCGGCGCTCCTTGTAGAGCTCCCACTGGTCGGGGTGTTCGGCGAAGGCGATCATGCCGTGGGTGATCGAGTTGCGGGTGGTCTCGTTGCCGGCGACGGCCAGCAGGACCATGAAGAACCCGAACTCGTCGTCGGAGAGCTTGTGCCCTTCGACGTCGGCCTGGATCAACTTGGTGACGATGTCGTCGCCGGGTTCCTCGGCCCGCAGGGCGGCAAGCTGCATCGCGTACATGATCAGTTCCACCGAAGCGGTGCCGTTGTCGTGGTGCGCGAACTCGGGGTCGTCGTCGCTGACCATCTGATTCGACCAGTCGAACAGCTTCTTGCGGTCCTCCAGCGGCACCCCGAGCAGCCCGGCGATGGCCTGCAGCGGCAGCTCGCAGGCCACCTGCTCCACGAAGTCGCCGGATCCCTCGGCGGCAGCGGCCCTGGCGATGTCCTGTGCGCGTCGGTCGAGGTCCGCGCGCAGCCGCTCCACGGCGCGGGGAGTGAAACCGCGGGAGATGATCTGGCGCAGGTGCGTGTGATGCGGGGCATCCATGTTCAACAGCACCAGCTTGCCGCCCTCGATCTGTTCGACCTGGGAACTCTCGGGATAGCGGGGTAGCGCCGTCTTCTCCTGACTGGAGAACACCTCGCTGTGCCGGGAGATCTCCTTGACGTCCTTGTGCTTGGTCACCAGCCAGAAGCCGTCGTCGTCGAAGCAATTGCCCGGCGGTTGCGCGTTCCACCAGATCGGCGCGGTCCGCCGCAACTCGGCCAGCTCCTCGACGGGCAGCCGGGCGCAGTTGAGGTCGGGATCGGTGAAGTCGAAGCCGGGGGGCAGGCTGGGACTGGGCATGGAGTACCGCTCCTTACGGGGTCTAACGCGTTGTCGGCGGGCCCAGGGGGCTCAAATGTATTGGTACACCGCCGATCGGGTGGGTGTGGCCCGGTTCACAAAACGCGAACTGGAACAGGTTCCTGTCCGTTCCGAGAAATTCGGTGTAACACCGGGGCGGCCTGCGCAGAAGCACAGGTATGGCGCGTTTCATCACGGGTTGGGTGGCTGTCGCGGCCGCCATGCTGGCGCTGGCCGCGCCGGCGCACGCTGACGTCGACGATCCGGGCCCGGCACCCGGTCCGCCGTCCACACCGACGGTGCAGTCGGCGCTGGCATCGCCCGCTGCGGCGGCCCCGGCGGACCCCGCCGGGACGGCTCCTGCGGACACCGTCGCGGCCGATACGCCGGATCCCGAACCCGCGCCCGGTCCCGAGGCGACCGAGGACGGTATGCCGCACCTGAGCAGCCCGCAGAATTTGCCGCCGGGTACCACCGGCGTACCGGAGCAGCGTCAGGGCCGCGGCCTGTCCTACCTGCGCGAACTGTGGCAGGCCTACCAGACCCAGGAGGTCAGCGGGGCCGACGCATTGTTGCTGCTGACCCAGCGGCCGATGGATCCGGGCGCAATGTCGCCGCAGGGCCTGCCGGCCGGCCCGCAGGCAGCCGCGTCACCGGCGGCCGCCGTACCGGCGGATCCGGCGCCGCCGGTCGACGTGGTGCCGTCGCCCTAGCCGGGTTCCTGGTAGTCGATCCAGGTGTCGCCGTAGATCAGCCGGTCGCCGGAGAACACCTCGAGACGTGTCGGCGACACCGTGTAGCTCGCGGTTTCGGTCTGCGCGACGAATCCCGTATCGGTGGATCGGGCCGGTGCGCGGGTGGACGCGCCGTCGCTGACGCGAACCCCGATGTATTCGTAGCCGCCATCGCCGGTCCGGCACACCACCACTTCGGAACGCTGGGTCCGGCCGACCGCGGCCGCCTGCTGACCTGCGGCGCACCTGGCCGCCGAGCCGACGAATCCGCTGTCGTCGATGCTCGGCGCGGCCAGGGCGGCCGGGCCGGTCGCGAGCGCACCGGCGATCACGATGCCGACCATCGCAGTCAACCGCAGCATTTCTTCAGCAAACCACCCTGAACTGCGTTTTCAGTGGAAGCTGGCCCGCGTTTCGCGAGTGCGGATCAGGCGTGCGCCTCGGCGGCCTCGTTGAGCGCGTCGAGGGTCTCGGTGGCCTCCAGGTACTCCTGCACCCAGCGCTCGATCACCGCGGAGGTCTTCTCCACCTTGGTGAACTGCCCGACCACCTGGCCGATCGGGTTGAACGCCACGTCCACCGACTCGTTGGGGAACTTGTGGGTGGCGGCGACGGCCATGCCGGACACCATGTACTGCAGCGGCATGCCGAGCGGCTTCGGGTTCTCCGGAGCCTCCCACGCCTCGGTCCAGTCGTTCTTGAGCATGCGGGCCGGCTTGCCGGTGAAGGAGCGGCTGCGCACGGTGTCGCGGCTGGTGGCCTTGATGTAGGCGGCATGCTGCACCGGGCTGTTCTCGGACTCCTCGACGATGACCCACTGGGATCCGGTCCAGGCCCCCTGGCAGCCCAGCGCGAGTGCCGCGGCGATCTGCTGACCACTGCCGATGCCGCCGGCGCCGAGGACCGGAACCGGGGCGACTTCCTTGACCACTTGGGGCCACAGCACGATCGAGCCGACGTCGCCGCAGTGGCCGCCGGCCTCGCCGCCCTGGGCGATGATGATGTCCACGCCGGCGTCGGCGTGCTTGCGGGCCTGGTACGGCGAGCCACACAGTGCGGCCACGACGCGGCCCGCTTCATGGATGTGCTTGATCATGTCGGCGGGCGGGGTGCCCAGCGCGTTGGCGATCATGGTGACCTTCGGGTGCTTCAGCGCCACCTCGACCTGCGGGGTGGCGGTGGCCTCGGTCCAGCCGAGCAACTGCAGTGCGTCGTCGTCGCTGTGGTCCACCGGGACGCCGTGGTCGGCCAGGATCTTCTTGGCGAAGTCGATGTGTTCCTGGGGTACCAGGTCGTTCAGCGTCTTCTTGAGCACCTCGGGATCGATGTCGGTCTGATCCATGCCCTCGTACTTGTTCGGGATCACGATGTCGACGCCGTACGGGTGATCGCCGATGTTCTCGTCGATCCAGTTCAGCTCGATCTCCAGCTGCTCGGGGGTGAAGCCGACCGCCCCGAGGACACCGAAGCCGCCGGCCTTGCTGACGGCGACGACGACGTCGCGGCAGTGGGTGAACGCGAAGATCGGGTATTCGATGCCGAGCTGATCGCAGAGCGCGGTACGCATGGTGGCTCCTAGGCCTGAGGGAATCCAACAAAACTGGAACGTGTTCTAGTTCAGTATGCCACCACGCGCCGGGTGACCGGTCCGCGGATCTCGTAAGGTATCGGCGTGCTGCGCCGAGGAACCACCCTGATGGTCCTCGTTGCGCTGCTGGTGGCCGTGTGCACGCTGGGGGCCGGCGACTTCCCGTCGTTCGCCCGCGCACAGGCCGCACCCGCCGACATCGAACTGTCCGACGGCTGGAAGCTGTCCTCGGCGCGCAAGGTCGCCGAGTCCGGCGACGCCGTGTCGTCACCCGGTTACGACGACGGTGGCTGGCACTCCGTACGGCGGATGCCGGCCACCGTGCTGCAGACCCTGCAGGACGACGGGGTCTACCCGAATCTGTACGTCGGTACGAATCTGCGCGACGAAGTGCCCGACGACCTCTACCAACAGGACTGGTGGTACCGGACCACCTTCACCGCCCCGGCCGGGCACTCGCAGTACCTGCTGCAGTTCCCCGGCATCAACTACCGCGCCGAGATCTGGCTCAACGGGCGGCGCCTGGCCGGCCCCGACACCGTCGTGGGCATGTACGCCGCGCACGATCTGGATGCCACCGCGCTGGTGCGCCCCGGATCGGCGAACACCTTGGCGGTCAAGGTAACTCCCGAACAGTCGGTGCAGGATGTCGACGGCGTGGAGCTGGCCGACAGCTGGTGGGACTGGATCAACTGGCGTGGAATCGGCTACCGCAAACAGGGTGCGGCCGGTACCTCATTCGTCCCGGACCGCAACGCCGGCATCTGGAAGCCGGTGTACCTGCGGGCGAGCGGCGACGTCACGATCGGACCTGCCACCGTCAACTCCGAATTGCCGCTGCCCAGAACGGATTCGGCCCGGTTGACCATCTACGCCGACGTCCGCAACCGCACGGACGCACCGGTGCGGGGAGTGCTGCGGGCAACCATCCGTCGCCCCGGCAAGCCGGACGTCCGTGTCGAACAGCCACTGAATCTGAAGCCGGGTGAGAGCCGCGAGGCCCGGTTCGATCCGGAGTCGTTCCCGGCACTGGCCGTGCCTGATCCGGATCTGTGGTGGCCGTACACCCTTGGCTCACCCGATCTCTACGACCTGGACCTGGAGTACCGCTCGTTCGACCGCGTCGTGGACGCGATGCACCAGCGGTTCGGGATCCGCAGCGTGCAGCAGTTCCGCGACACCGATGACGGGGTCGGCCGGAGCGACCGCGAACCCGGGAGTGACGGCGGCAACTTCTACCTGAAGGTCAACGGCCGCGACCTGAGGGTCCGTGGCGCGACATACACGCCGGACCTGTTGTTCGCGTCGGACCCCGACCGCGAGAGCGCCATCCTTGGTTACGTGAAAGACCTGGGGCTGAACATGATTCGGCTCGAGGGCAAATTCCCCGGCGACCATCTGCTGCAGGTCGCCGACGAACTCGGCATCCCGGTGATGTACGGCTGGATGTGCTGCAACCAGTGGGAGAAGTGGGCGCAGTGGGACGCCGAGGATCGCGCGGTGGCGCAGGCCAGCATGCGCTCGCAGATCACCGCGCTGCGTCCGCACGCGTCGGCCTTCCTGTGGGCCAACGGCAGTGATGGGCGTCCGCCGCCGCAGGTGCGCGGCTGGTACCACGACATTCTCGCGGAACTGCACTGGCCGAACGCCGTCGTGGACACCGTGTCGTCGATCAACCGGGACGAGGACGGCAACATCGCCTGGGACGGCATCCAGATGGCCGGTCCGTACAGTTGGCGGCCGCCGAGCTACTGGTTCGCGGGCAAGTACGCGGCCACCGAGGGTGCGACCGCCGAGCAGGGCGACAATGAGCACATCCCGCCGTTCGCGAGCCTCGAGCAGTTCATCCCGGCCGACAAACTGTGGCCGATCAACAGCACGTGGTATTTCCACGCCGGCTCCGACGACAACAACGAGCAACTGAGCAGCATCCGCACGGCCGTTGTACGGCGGTACGGATCCTCGCGGAGCGCACAGGAGTTCGCGGCGAAAGCCCAACTGGCACACTACGAATCGACGCGCGCACAGTTCGAGTCGTTCGCCGCGGGCGGATTCGACACCCATAAGATGACGATCTACTGGATGCTCAACAACCACTGGCCGTCATTCTTCGGGAATCTGTTCGACTACTACCTGCGGCCCGGCGGTGCGTACTTCGGCGCCAAGAAGGGCCTGCAGCCGCTGTCGGCGGTTTTCGACTCCTACGCCACCAGCGACCACCGCACCGCCACCGTCACTGTCACCAACCAGTCGCCGTCCGACCGGGACGGGCTGCGCGTACGGGTGCGGGTCTACGACCTGTCCGGCCGCGTCCGGGACGACCGCACCAGTGACCCGGTGTCCGTGCCCGCCAACGGCGCGGTCCCGGCGCTGGAACTGCCGCGGGAGGCGACGAATTCGCGGGTGTTCTTCGTGCGGTGCGAGTTGCTCGACCCTGCCGGAGCCGTCGTCGCCGACAACGTCTACTGGCAGTCCCAGCAGCGCGACGACGTCGGAGATCCCCGCAACGACAGTGCCTTCTCGCTCAACCAGGTCACCTGGGCCGACATGACGCCGCTGAACACCATGCCGCGAACCGACCTCGACGTGAGCGCGCGGCGGGCCGGTGCCGACGCGATGACCATCACGCTGTCCAACCACACCGGCCGGATCGCCTTCTTCAACCGGGCCGAGGTGCTCGCCGGGGAGTCCGGATCGGAGATCCTGCCGATCGAGTACAGCGACAACTACGTGACGGTGTTCCCCGGCGAATCGGTGGAGCTGAGCGCCACCCTGCCTGACGGCACGCACGCCGACCGGGTGCGCGTCCAGGGCTACAACACGCCCGCACTCATGGTGCCGGTCGACGCCGCTACCTGACACCTGGCACAGCCGACTGAACTACGCTGCAAGCCATGCCCGACCACGACATCGCCGCGGCCCGCCGCGAGATCACCGACGCCCTGCTGACCGCGCTGGACCGGCGCCACGAACTGCTCGACGCGATCGTCGAGGCCGAGGACCGCCCGGCGGCGCTGGCCACCATCCGGGAAACCCTGGGCACCTCCGAGCGCAGCGCCGAGGCGGTTCTGGGACTGTCCTTCGACCAGCTGACCAAACAGTCCCGCCGCGCGATCGCGGCCGAGCTCGAGGACCTGAACTCCCAGCTGAGCTTCACCGCCTCGGACCGGCCCGCCAGTATCGGCGACAGCCTGACGCTGCGGCCGTTCTCCGGTTCGGCCGACCGCGACATCTTCGCGGCCCGCACCGAGGACATGCACGCCGCCGGCGACGGCTCGGGTGCGCCGGCCGGTGACCTGGACGACGAGATCCGCTCGGCGGTCAACCGGGTGGCCGCCGAGGACGCCGCCTGGTTCGTCGCGGTCGAGGGCGACGACAAGGTCGGCATGGTCTTCGGGGAACTCGCCGGCGGCGAGGTGAACGTCCGGATATGGATCCACCCCGCACACCGCAAGCGTGGATTCGGCACCGCTGCGCTGCGTCGTTCGCGCGCCGAGATGGCCGCCTATTTCCCGGCGGTGCCGATGGTGGTCCGCGCTCCCGGCGCCACACCGTCCTGAGCCGCCGGTGAGCGCACGCGCCGGCATAGTCGTCACCGGCACCGAGGTGCTGACCGGGCGGGTCGCCGACGCCAATGGTCCGTTCCTGGCCGACCAGCTGCTCGGCCTGGGTGTTGAACTGGCGCACATCGCGATCTGCGGCGACCGGCCCGACGATATCGCTGCGGCGTTGCGGTTCCTGGCCGGCGAGGGTGTCGACCTGATCATCACCAGTGGGGGACTGGGCCCGACCGCCGACGATATGACGGTGGCCGTGGTGGCCGAATTCACCGGCCGCGCCCTGGCGCTCGACGAGGAGCTCGAGGAGAAGATCGCCACGATCCTCCGGTCCTTGATGCGCCGCTTTCCGGATGCCGACTTCGACGCCATCCGGGCCGCCAACCGCAAACAGGCCCTGGTTCCCGAGGGGGCATTGGTCATCGATCCGGTCGGCACGGCACCGGGTGTCATCGTGCCCGGAACGCAGACCGCCCCGACGGAGTCTGATGCGCGGGCTCGTCCGCTGCGGGCTTCGCCCTCACTCCCGACCCCGACGGAGTCTGATGCGCGGGCTCGTCCGCTGCGGGCTTCGCCCTCACTCCCGACCCCGACGG
>Ga0116193_1000601_pt1 | contig 33427 bp, 24 predicted proteins | sample AD_UKC115_MetaG_FD_89892 | JGI IMG/M metagenome (GOLD analysis project Ga0116193, IMG submission 89892) | Active sludge microbial communities of municipal wastewater-treating anaerobic digesters from Hong Kong - AD_UKC115_MetaG | ecosystem: Engineered > Bioreactor > Anaerobic > Digestate... | reverse complement strand
ACTACAACAGCAGTGGTAACACCAACACCAACTGCAACAGTAGTAGAAACACCAACACCAACTACAACAGCAGTTGTAACACCAACACCAACTGCAACAGTAATAGAAACACCAACACCAACTACAACAGTAGTAGAAACACCAACACCAACTGCAACAGTAATAGAAACACCAACACCAACTACAACAGCAGTGGTAGAAACACCAACACCAACTTCAACAGTAGTAATAACACCAGAACCAACTACAACAGCAGTGGTAACACCAGAACCAACTACAACAGCAGTGGTAACACCAGAACCAACTACAACAGCAGTAGTAACACCAGAACCAACTACAACAGCAGTGGTAACACCAGAACCAACTACAACAGCAGTAGTAACACCAGAACCAACTACAACAGCAGTAGTAACACCAGAACCAACTACAACAGCAGTGGTAGAAACACCGACACCAACTGCAACAGCAGTGGTAGAAACACCAACACCAACTGCAACAGCAGAAGAAACACCAACACCAACTGCGACAGCAGTGGTAACACCAACACCATCTGCAACAAATAGTAATGGCGGCGGTAGTGGTAGTGGTAATGGTGGTAGTGGCAGCGATGGTGGAAGCGGAAGCGGTGGCAACGGCGGCGGTGGCAATAATTTACCAACTACACCAACACCAACGGCTACACCAACACCAACGGCTACACCAACACCAACAATGCCTGTTGAGCCTACGGATGATATTCCAGGTCCAGTGGGACCAGGAAGTCATGCTGCATACTTGAAAGGTTATCCGGATGGATTGTTCTTGCCTGACAATAATATTACCAGAGCGGAAGCAGCAACTATCCTGGCTAAGTTATCAGGTGCGGATGTAACATATGTAAATGATAGTATAAGTTTCCCTGATGTTAAGGAAACACATTGGGCATTATGGGCAATTAAGTATGCTACTGATAAAGGTTACTTCGTTGGATATACTGACGGATCATTTAGACCTGATCAGAAAATTACAAGAGCTGAATTTGCAACTATAGTGTATCATTTCCTTGGCATTGAAGATAAAAACATTACAAACTTCAAGTTCGAAGATGTAAAAGGGCACTGGGCTCAAGTATACATTGAGAAACTTGCTGAATTAAAGTTTATTAGTGGATATCCTGATGGGACTTTTGCACCGCAATCAAACATTAAGCGTTGTGAAAGTGTGGCTCTTCTAAATAGAGCACTGAAGAGGGGACCATTAAATGGTACAACACAAGTATTCCCTGATGTACCTGAGAAACACTGGGCGTTTAAAGATATTGCCGAAGGTACATTTGACCACCAATATATTATGGATGGTACTATTGAAAGAGTATATGTGAAATAAATTTATTAATCTAAACTTCCTTACCATTGATAAGATGGTAGGGAAGTTTTTTAATTACTTGAAACTAGAAATGATTTGATATATAATAACATTATAAGGAAACAATAAATAGTATAAAATCAGGGGATTTTTTAGAATTGTAGATAAATCATTATTTAAAGGGGTGTAGTTTGTAGCTAGTCTTGATTATCGTTATTAAATTGCCAACCTGAACATCATTAATTGATACTATGCCTGATTTGATTTATAGGTTATGTCTAATTAATTCTAAATATCGAAACATAATAGCACAAATACAACATAAAAATGTAATTATGGTATTTTAAGAAGGTTAATAAATTAGTTGGATAATTTGAACATTACTAAGTGTTCCACTAAGTTTCAAATTATTTATATACTTCATGTACCTTCTCAATAATAATACCTATAATAAATTATTTATTTTTTAACTTTGTGGGAGGAATGTTAAATGAAAAAAGCAATAAGTTTGGCTGTCATTTTTCTATTATTAACAACAATGTGCTTTCAAGTGTTTTCTCAGGTACAGGTAAATGCAAGCGGAGATTCTTACATTACAATCGAATTTGACAAAACAACAGTAAAGTTGGGAGATATTATAACTGCTACTGTAGTGATAAGTAATATACCGAAATTTTCTGGATATCAAGTAAATATTAAATTTGATCCGGAAGTACTGCAAGCTGTGAATCCAATAACAGGCGAGGCGTATAAGAACACAACGTTGCCATTGGCAGGGGAACTCTTAAATGACTCTGATTTCTTTGCTTTTCCTCAAGTTAAGCATGATTTGGATAATGGAGTACTTAACATTAGTAAGGCATATATAAATATTGAAGACTATAGAAATAGTGGTAGTGAAGAGAAAACCGGTTCAGTTGCAGTTTTTGGTTTTAAGGTATTAGAGGAGCAGTCAACATCAATAGTCTTCCAAGATTCGCCGATTATACCAAATGCTATAGAGGGTACTGTTTTAATTGATTGGAATGGGGATAGAATTGCTTCTGGATATGAAGTAAAACAGCCTTCGATGATTAAGGTTGAGGCAGCTTCCACACCAACATCAGCAGCGACACCAGTAATAACAGCGACGCCAGTAAAAACGGCGACACCAGTAAAAACAACAACACCAGCAACTCCTACAAAAATAGTAACACCGACAAAAACAGCAGTACCAACTGCCGTGTCAGATAACAGCTTCATAACAATTGAATTGAACAAAAACACAGCGGTTGTTGGGGATATAATCAAGGCATACATAAAAATAAATGATATCCATAATTTTGCCGGATATCATGTCAATATAAAATATGATCCAAAGATACTGCAAGCTGTTGATCCTTTCTCAGGGGATGCTTACAATAAAAAGTCATTGCCATCTGATGGTAATATCTTGGTTAAGTCAGAGTATAGTCCTTTCCAAGAGGCTGATAATGACGTTGATAAAGGAATCTTGAATATTGCCAAAGCGTACCTTAATTTTGATGAATACAGATCGGATAACTCTCCCGAAGAGGATGGGACATTGGGTATAATTGGGTTTAAAGTGTTAGCAGAAGGAACTACCAATATACGCTTTGAAAATGCAAAGAGCATTCCGAATGGAATAACCGGGACTATGCTTCTTGACTGGAATGGAAACAGAATAAGTACGGGATATTCTGTTTTGCAAGCAAGCAGTATAAAAGCATCAAAATCATCGGCAAGTCCAACTAATACGTCAATAAAAACGCCAACACCAATAAAAACTGTCACACCAACACCAACAAAAACTGTTACACCAACACCGACGAAAACTGTCACACCTATACCGACAGGACTTCAGGTAAAAATAGACTCGGACGAAGCTAACTATGGTGAACAGATAACAGTTCCGGTGAAGTTTGTTAACGTTCCAGCTAAAGGCTTAAGTGCAATAGATATGGAAATAAGATATGATAGAAGTAAACTTAAATACTTAAGTTCATCGGCAGGAAGTATTGTACCTAATCCAGATATAAATTTTGCAATAAATAAGGAATCCGATGGAGTATTAAAGCTTGTGTTCCTTGACCATACAATGAATAATGGATATATAAAATCAGACGGAACATTTTTAAGGCTGAATTTTGAGGCAATAACTACAAATAAAACAACAACCATTATAGAGATAGATGAAGCAACATTCGGGGATAGAGAACTGAAGAGTGTAAGAGCGACCATTACATCAGGAACTATAAAATTGAATTACAGCGGGTATGTAACACCAACACCTACATCTACAAAAACCGTTACGCCTACAAAAACTACTTCAGTAAAAACTACACCAAGCGGTGGTTCTGTTACAGAACCTGATGAAGATATACCAGCAGGTGTAATAACCGGAGAGCATAGTGCATATCTCAAAGGATATACAGACGGTTGTTTCAGACCTAAGAAGGAGATAACAAGAGCAGAAGCTGCAGTCATAATTGCAAAATTTGTTGACAGCAATGATTTAACAAGTACCAGTAGAATTAACTTCCCGGATGTTTCTGAGAAGCATTGGGCGAAAGAGTCCATTGATCTTGTTACAAAGGTTGGATTGTTCAGGGGGTATCCCGATGGTAGTTTTAAACCTGACGAAACAATAAAAAGAGGTGAATTTGCAGCGGTTATATTTAACTTACTTAAACTAGATGCAAGTACAGGTCTGGCTAATAATTTTAGTGATATTGATGACCATTGGGCTAAAAGTTATATCCTAAAACTTGCTAGTCTAAAATACATCAGTGGCTATTCAAACGGAACATTCATGCCTGATAATAAAATTAAGCGTGATGAATGCGTCGTTTTGGTGAACAGGGCATTAAACAGAGGTCCGTTGAATGGAGCAAAACTTGAATTCATTGATGTGCCTGAATCATATTGGGCATATAAGGATATTGCAGAAGGATCTATTGATCATAAGTATTATGTAAATGATGATGATGAAGAAGTAATTATCAAATAATTTTAGTTTATAAAATGTTACATTCAAAAAGCTGCCCTTGCTCAGTAACAAGGGCAGCTTTATATTTAGTATTCAGAAATTTTTTCGTGGTCTACATTAAAATCCTTATTATCAAAGTAATTTGTATTTAGGCTATGCGCAAATGTAGTATCTACATTTACCCAACGTTCTTCTTCGGATAAATATATTTCATTCCAAGCATGAAGTTCACTTCGATAAGGATTGACAAAGTTTCCTTTTATGACTTTTACCTGAAGGCCAACAGCCCTTCCAAGTGCGGCTACCAGCATAGAATAGTCATAACATACACCGGACTTTGTTTTTAGTGTGTACAAAGCACCATATTCATTATCATAGTTTTTATTTAGCTGCCTATAGTACTTATCGTAATCATATTCAATATTTTTGGCTACCCAATTATAGATCGACAATGCTTTATCTTTATCAGTTGTTGAGTATTGAGTGATGCTCTTAGCGAGGGCAATTATTTCTGCATTATCACTCTCTGCGTGCTTAGTAGGTACAAGGAACCTATTAACTTCTACCGTATTTTGGACTTCGACTCTAGGGCCGTATGAATAGGTCCTGTCATATTCATGAACCACTACAGAAATTTGATATTTGCCTATTCCGTCAATTAGCCATATTTCTTCATGGTATTTACCATTGTCCAGTGCTATATCATACCATGTTGAAATATCACCCTTTGAAACAATTACCTTAATCTTACTTTTGGATGTGTTTCCGGCAACGGTAATCTTACCTTCAACAGAATAAGGTAGCTTTTGAAGTGCAACACCATTAGATACAATGGAAGGCGTCTGAGCAGCAACAAATGGTTGTACTGAATTTAAGCAGATAGTAAGAACAATGAGTAATAGTGCAAAATGCTTTAGTGAATTTTTCATAATAATTCCTCCCTTTTTCGGTAACTCAGCCATCATAGTTATTAAACCGTAGACCTGAAGTTTTGCGTCCTCAATTTTCATTGAGTTTGCCAATGTCGAAAGGGTTTAGCTTAAGAGATATGAAATAACAAAAATGCTCTCGTTGGGATTACCAAAAGAGCACTTAAGATATAATCTCTTAAACACCTGGCAACCCGGCTGTCATAGTCAAATGACCGTAGACCCGTAGTTTTGCGTCACTATCTTTCGATAGATTTGCCCTTTACAAATGCATATATTTAATTGTTGCTAATATCATTATACTACAAACTTGCAAGCAATACAATGGGACTATAGTACTTGAGGGAAGCATTTAATGTAGTTCAAATTACATATTTAGCATAGGACGATAGAAGAAAAGGTGAACTTTTTTTAAAAGTATTGCGTCTAATTATTGTGCCTCTTGCGCATGGGATGGAATTAAATCAGGGGGGATTGGGATTTATGAAGGGATATAGCTACACTGAAATTGGAATGCTTGTAGGAGCTGCAGTAGGAGGCGCTATTGTATTATTGGGGTTTACAGTTTGGAATAGTTTAATGTTATATATTTTAGCAGGTCTATCTATATTGCTGGGAGTATTTGCAGGTAACATGGCAGAGAAAAAACGAATGTAGAAATAAAATATGTGAAATTTAACCATGGATTATTTTTGCAAATCACAAATAAGTACAGGTAATATTTGAAATAATAGATTCATCATAAAATATAGAAGGGAGGAATCTATTATAGGCACAAATAATTATGATAGAGAATTAGATTTGGTGAACGAACTGGAAGTTATGGAGAAAGAAGCATGCAACATACCGAACCTATTTGCTGAAATATTAAAAGATGAGATTAATGCAAATGATGAGAAACGGCTATATAATGGATTTAAAAGAATTATCAAAAAATATGCTGAAGATAAAAAAGCCCGGGAAGTTATAGATGAAATTATGCGGGTATTGTGCGGTGGTGCAGCTATCTATGAGATTCTTCAGGTTACAAGGGAGGAAATTGTAGATCCGACTTTGACAACAGGGATAACAACAGAAATGGAATGTAATACTGATAATATAGAACAATAAAAAGACGAAGTTGGATATTCGAGTTTCTAACAACCAAACATATCATTAATGAAAATTGTAAAAAACATATTTACACTTTTTGTGCCTTGCACGTTGTAGAAATTATTCGGCTGCGAGGCACTTATTTTAATACCTAAAGAAGTACATTCATTTCCGATATCAAAAAAGACTATCGAAAGGCTGCTTACTGCAACAAAATACCCTGGCGTCGAATCGACAGAGCAGACTTTTTTCTTAATATTTAAAAATTTCATTGTTTATAATGCAACCAATGGTTATAATAAATACTGCCAAGTAATAAGTGAAATAGTAGTGAAAGTTATGATTTAATTATGAGAATTAAATACTAAATAGACTTGAGGTATAATTACATGGGAAAGATACATCTTATTGCAACTTCTGCTTTTGGTATAGAGGCAGTTGTGGGCAGAGAGCTTGAAAAGCTGGGTTATAGTGATCAATACGTAGAAAATGGAAAAGTTACTTTTTCCGGGGATGAAAGTGCGATATGCAAAGCGAATTTGTGGCTTAGAACAGCAGACCGGGTATTGCTAAAAATGGGGGAGTTTAAAGCTTTGACCTTTGATGAACTGTTTGAACAGACAAAAGCACTTCCTTGGGAGAATTGGATACCAGAAGATGGGGAGTTTCCTGTGGATGGCAAATCCGTTGACTCGAAACTTTTTAGTATTTCCGACTGTCAGGCTATTGTAAAAAAAGCTATAGTCGAAAGACTTAAGAAAAAGTATAAGTGTGAATGGTTTAAGGAAACGGGTCCTCGTTATAGGGTTGAAGTATCGTTGCTTAAAGATATGGCTACATTAACCATTGATACCAGTGGAGCAGGACTTCACAAAAGAGGTTACAGAAAATTGGTTGGAGGTGCTCCGCTAAAGGAGACTATGGCTTGTGCTTTGATTCTTATAAGCAGATGGAAGCATGAACGGGCACTATTTGACCCCTTTTGTGGCTCTGGTACTATTCCCATTGAAGCCGCAATGATTGGATTGGATATTGCGCCGGGACTAAACAGAGAATTTGATGCTGAAAAGTGGACTAATATTCCAAAGGCGCTTTGGGTGGATGCTAGAAAAGAAGCGCGAGGTATGATAAAGGTAGACAGGGAGCTTAAGATTCAAGGTACCGATATAAGTGAAGATGCTATAAGCCTTGCAAGATACCATGCAAAGAAGGCAGGGGTAGAAAAGTATATACATATTCAAAGGATGCCTATGTCGGATATCAGCTCCAAGTACAAGTATGGCTTTATTATCTGCAATCCGCCTTACGGTGAGCGCCTTGGAGAAATTAAAGAAATAGAAAAATTGTACAGGGAAATGGGAACAGTTTTTGGTTCTCTTGATACCTGGTCACATTACGTTATATCATCACATCCTGAATTTGAAAAGCTTTTTGGCAGAAAAGCGAATAAGAAAAGAAAGTTATACAATGGTAGAATACTATGCAACTATTTTCAGTTTTATGGGCCCCCTCCTCCAAAAACAGTAATGAGTGCCAATACGACCACATAAAGATCCTGCTCTTAATATATAGCTGCTTGGAGACAAAACAGATTTAGGAAGCCTGGGAGGATAAGAGTATTAGGAAGGCTTGAACTTTTTGTAGGTTTTCCTTGCATGGTCAAGTGTATTCAAACCTATATGTGTGATCTTTTCAAGCATTATTTTATCTTCAACTTTTTTTATGGCTTTTTCCATAATAGATTGAAAGGTTTTGCCATCAGCAGGGAAAGTTACGTAGACAATGTAAAAGAAGTCGTTTGATAGGCTCAAGCTATTGAGACCATCATTCAGGCTTTCTTTTATTTTGTTTGCCACTTTATCAGCACCTTGAGAATTAGTAAATGGTAAGATGACCAGTATATCCTTATCGTCATTAAATATTACAGTATCAGTAGATCTTGATTCCGATTTTACTCTTTCAATAGCCATACTATAAGCTTTCTCATTTTGTGAGTGTGAAAATGTTTTTTGGTTTCTGGAAGAATTTTTTGTTATATCAATATGTGTTATAAATACTATTGATAAATTTTTATTTGCTCTTGAAGCTATTTTAAATTCTTTTGCGATGTAGTCCTCAACAGACATAGTAATAACATTTGCACTGCTTAGATTATATCTGAATTTGAGGTCGATTTTTAAGGTGCTTCTTATTGAGTTTTCAAGACGCTTAGTTTGGTAAGGTTTAATAATAAAATCACTTACATAGAATTTGAGGGCATCATTTCTATATTCAAGATTGTCGGATTTTGTTGCTATTATGATTGGGGTATTTGAGGTGGCTACATTTTTCCGAAGGGATGAAATAACTTCAAAGCCTTCTTTTTCTGAAGGAAAAGAAATATCTATTATTACCAGGGACAAATTGTTTAACTCATGGATAATTTGATAATACATTTTCAGGTTTTCAATTTCTATAAATTGAAACTCACCAATATTATCAAAAGTAATTTTGGCTTTTTCTCTTTCGTATTCAGAATAGTCTATAAGTAACACTTTTCCATCCATATATTTCGATATCCTTATCATAATATTTAATATTATTTATATTTTTCTCAAAAGACACTTTAAAGTGTTCATGTTAGTTTATTTTAGAAATATTACATATATAATTATAAGCGTCAAAGATTATGACGTAAAAATTTATTAATATCAATAAATTACTAGTAAAGCTGATTAAAATGGAATAAAATTCTTATGTATATATTCTAGCATAAATTATATATGTATTACAGTACTTGGCGTTTTTTACTAAAATAAATTTCTGCTTTAAAATCGTTATCAGCTAAAATTAAATGCTCTTTTTCCTAGAAGATCCAGCTGTTTTTTTACCAAATGGAAGAAAAAAGCAGAAAGCCCAGATAACTATCAGGTTTCTATGATTTACTGTTTCATCTATAAATAGTTTGAAGTGAATATTTTATATTATTTAATTATGTGATAATATATGTAATGAGAGGACGGTTAAGAACCCAAAAGCATAGCTCTGTGATCGGTGAAATTGAGCTTTAAATGACAAAGATAGCTATTTGGATTGGCTATTTGAAAAACTTTTATGGGCAAGGGGCCCCAAAGAATTGAAAATTTTGGATTCGAGTTTTATAAATTTATGTAGTATGGTAGAAAGGAGTACCAAATGATATTAAAGGTCAGAAAATCAAAGATGGGTGGGACTGTAAAAATTCCAGGATCAAAATCTCATACAATAAGAGCCCTTTTTATGGCAAGCCTTGCCGGGGGAGAGTCACAAGTACATAATCCCCTTGTGTCCAGCGATGCACTGTCGGCTGTTGAGGTTTGTAAAGCTTTAGGGGCTCAAATAGATATTCTTGATAACAGGTTCTTTATTAAAGGATTTAATGGGAACCCATGCACACCTTCGGATGTGGTGAATGTTGGTAATTCAGGGACTACATTAAGATTAGGTGTTTATCTAGCTGCACTAGGGGAAGGATATACTGTCTTTACCGGTGATTATCAGGTTCGAAGAAGGCCATTAGCTCCTCTTATCACAGCAATTAATAATCTTGGGGGAGAGGCTTTTGCAACAAGAGATAATGGAATGGCTCCGGTTGTAGTAAGAGGAAAGCTGAAAGGAGGAAAAACAGAGCTTGATGCTGTAACGTCTCAATTTCTGTCTTCCATTCTAATCAGTTCTCCCCTTGTAGAAAAAGACACAGAGGTAGTTATAACACGACTTAATGAAATTCCATATGTTGATATAACAACATGGTGGATGGATAAGCTGGGAATAAAGTATGAGAATAATAATTACAAGTCATTTTATATTACCGGGAATCAGAAGTATAAACCATTTAATGTAACCATACCGGGAGATTTTTCATCTGCAACTTTTTTTGCTGTTTTGGCTGCCATTTCAGGAGAGGAATTCGTGCTGGAAAACCTTGATGTTACAGATCCTCAGGGAGATAAAGCTGTTTTTTCAGTATTAGAGGAAATGGGCGCAAAAGTAACAAAACAAAAGGATTGTATTATAATTAAAGGAAATACGCTTGAAGGAAGAGAAGTCGACATGAATTCTATTCCTGATGCGCTTCCTGCCATGGCTGTTGCAGGATGTTTTGCAAAAGGGGAGACCAGACTTGTAAATGTTCCTCAGGCAAGATTAAAAGAAACTGACAGGATACATGTTATGTGTGAACAGCTCGGGAAAATGGGTGCAGATATAGAAGAACTAGAGGATGGGCTTATTATTCGCGAGAGCAAGCTAAAAGGGTGTAATGTGAATGGATGTGATGACCATCGAATTGTAATGTCTTTGGCTATTGCAGGGTTAAACAGTGAAGGGGAAACAACTATAGATTCAGCAGAAGCTATAAATGTTACATTTCCACAATTTGTAGAAAGTGTAATTAAATGTGGCGGAGAAATAGAATTTTGCTCATAAGTTTTATGGAAAATCTATTATTTAAGTGAATTTTGTATTATAATGATAAAAAAATAGGTTTAGTTATTAAAGGGAGTATAAAATGAAAGACAAAATTTCGGTTTTAATTGCGGATGATAATCTGGAATTTGCAGAATTATTAAAAGACTATATGGATCAATATGATGATATAAGTGTTTCAGGTATTGCTAAAGACGGATTGCAGGCTTTGGAAATGATTGAGACAATCAAACCTGATGTTGTGGTGCTTGATATTATTATGCCTAATATTGATGGAATAGGTGTTTTAGAAAAGCTGGCAACACAGCAAATGGAACGGAGGCCACTTTTCATAATGTTATCTGCAATAGGTCAGGATGTTTTTATTCAGAGAGCGGTTTCATTAGGAGCTGAATATTACATAATAAAGCCTTTTGATGTTGAAGTTTTAGTTATGCGAATAAGGCAGTTATATGAGGAAAAGTACTTGTCGGCGTTTTCATACAGAACAGTGAACAAGAATATGGAGTTTTCAAATGCGGATGCTTTAGACCGCACTTACGATATTGAAGTTGAAGTTACAAATCTGATGCATGAGGTTGGAATACCTCCGCATATGGCAGGATACCAGTACCTGAGGGAAGCGATCGTACTTACGGTGAAAAACTCAAAGATGTTCAGTTCAATAACAAAGAGTTTGTATCCTGCTGTTGCTGAGAAATTTAATACTACATCTCAGAAAGTAGAGCGAGCAATAAGAAATGCCATTGAAAGCGCATGGGCTAGAGGAAATCTGGATACAATAGATTCTTTGTTTGGATATACAATAAACTATACAAAGGGTAAACCCACAAACTCAGAGTGTATTGCAATGATGGCAGATAAGATAAGAATTTCCATGGGAATCAGATAAATATTAAAGTCCTGTCTAGTGCTAGACAGGACTTTAATATTTATCAATAATATTTATTACTTTTTATTAATAATATCTTTTAAGCCTTTACCTGCTTTAAATACAGGAGCTTTTGATGCAGGAATTGTGATTTCTTTTTTAGTCTGTGGGTTTCTTCCCTTCCTAGCAGCCCTATTCCTCACTTCAAAAGTACCAAAACCAACAAGTACAACTTTATCGCCTTTTTCAAGAGTTTCTTCAACTGATGCGATTAAAGCGTTTAATGCAGCTTCACTGTTCTTTTTGTTTAAACCCGATTTAGTAGCAATTGAGTTTACCAATTCTGTTTTGTTCATGTACACAACCTCCTATATTTGGAATTCGACAATATTTTATAATGAAAATGGCGGAAAGTCAAGCTATTCCTGATAAATTAGTGTTTTGAAGCAACTTTTTTTAGTTATTTATATTTTTTTCTTGATAAATAGTTTAATTATGTGTATAATATATCGAAAATTTATTATATCTATGTGATAACGGAAGAATTAATGACAAATTAGTTGGAAGAATATAAAAAGAGTGATGCTCATAAATCACTCTTTTTAATGCCTAAGAAAGTGCATTTCTTTCTGGAATCAAAAAAGTCTACCTAAAGGCTTTTCGCTGCAGAGAAATACCCTGACTTTAAATCAGCGAAGCCGACTTTTTTAATGCCTAAGAAAGTGCATCTCTTTCTGGCATCAAAAAAGTCTACCCAAAGGCTTTTCGCTACAGAGAAATACCCTAACTTTAATTCGGCGAAGCCGACTTTTTTACAATCTTCATTAAAATTAAAAGATGTATTTAACAAAAAATGTTGCCAATATTGAACATGATAAAGATTTTACATCGAGTTTCAATTTTCTTGATTTATTATCGTAAAATCCAATTTGTCCTTGTACAATCATTTTCACGATTTATACAACATGACAGAATTCGATTTTTTTGTACAAAAGTATATTTGATATAGTGTCAGATCTCCAAACCGAACATCATATTTCTTCTTGAGGTACAATTTTTATTTCTACATTTTTGAGTAGATTGTTAAGTTCATTAAAAAAGTTATTTTCCTTGTGATCGTTAGGGGACTCGCCCATTACTATATAAGAAATCCTTTTTTCCCTAACGAATGTAACGATAGTCTCAACAATATTGTCTGATTTTAGTACCGATAAATCAGCTCCAACAGACTTAGAAATCCTAAACAGGTAGTCGAGTGCCTCGCCTTCCTTGATGTTATCTAAGAAATTCCATGCGTTTTTTGCAACGTGAATAACGAAAAGTTCACCTTTAAGATCATCTTTCAGTATTGCGGCTTTTCTGATCAATCTTTCACAGGTTTTCTGTTGAGTAACGCACACTAAAATGTTTTTAGGAGAATCCAAACTAAAAAACCCCTTTCATATAAATGAACTGCCAAAAATCAAGTGTTTAACGAACATAATAAAAATCCATTGAACATATTAGCACAATTGCATAGTTTAGTAAAGTTTTAATAAATTTACTCAATTTCTTAAAACGAGGTTTCAGATATAATGGTCTTTATAAAACATAAAAGCTTGAACAAACCAGAGATATTAGATTGTGAAATAAAATCATCTCTAATATCAATTATAACAGAATATCCAAATCTATGTGTTAACAATTTTTGAATTTTAAATAAGTTTTTTTCGGTATAGGTAAAGTATTCTTTTCATACAACCAAGTTTTTAGTATACTATTTAGGTAATCAACTTTAAATTCTATTTTTTAGCGGTATATGCAAAATAGAATTGACTTAAGCTCTGGTTATTTGTAGTGTTACTGTGTTTTAATGCAAAAGAGAGACGGGGGTAAATATGAGAGATATAAATACCGATTCAATAACTGAAGTGGTGGAAAAACTATGCAAGAGTGCGAATTATTATTTGAATGAGGATATTTTGAAGGGTATAAAGAGCGCACGTGAAGTTGAAGAGTCAGAAACTGGCAAAGACATACTGAATAAACTTATCGAAAATGCTGGAATTGCAAAAGAAAAAGGGGTTGCTATATGCCAGGATACAGGTATGACTGTTATATTTGTTGATATAGGGCAGGATGTTCATATAACAGGAGGAAGCCTGACAGAGGCTATAAACGAAGGCGTAAGAAGAGGTTATGAGAATGGATACCTTAGAAAATCTGTTGTAAAAGATCCTATAGATAGGGTTAATACGAAAGACAACACGCCTGCAGTGATACATTATAATATTGTAGAGGGAGATAAGCTGAAAATCACTGTTGCGCCTAAGGGGTTTGGAAGTGAAAATATGAGTGCCCTGAAGATGTTAAAACCGGCTGATGGGTTGGATGGGGTTAAAAAGTTTGTTATTGATACAGTTGATAATGCCGGTCCTAATCCATGTCCTCCTATAATAGTGGGTGTTGGCATTGGGGGAACCATGGAAAAGGCGGCTTTGCTGGCCAAAAAAGCCCTTTTAAGGCCAATTGACCAAAAAAGCAATATTGAATACGTAAGTGATCTTGAGTCTCAATTGCTAAGTGATATAAACAAGCTGGGGATAGGCCCGTCAGGTCTTGGAGGAAGGACTACAGCTCTGGCTGTTAATATCGAAGTTTATCCTACTCATATTGCTGGGCTTCCTGTTGCTGTCAATATTAATTGTCATGCAACAAGGCATGCTGAAGCAGAATTATAGGGATAAAAATGTATAGGAGGGATAACATTGTTTTATAATCTGGAAGTACCTTTGAGTAAGGATGAGTTAAAAAAGCTTAAAGCAGGTGATATAGTAAAAATCAGTGGTACAATATATACAGCAAGAGATGCCGCCCATAAAAGGATGATAGGCATGCTGGAAGATGGAAAAGATCTTCCTTTTGACATAAGGGATCAGGTAATATATTATGTTGGTCCATGCCCGGCAAAACCAGGAGAGATTATAGGATCAGCCGGACCAACTACCAGCGGACGTGTGGATGCCTATACCCCCAAGCTTATTGAATTGGGGCTAAGTGGAATGATAGGTAAGGGGCTTAGGGGCAACGATGTAGTAGAAGCTATGAAGAAGTATGGCGCAGTTTATTTTGGTGCTATTGGAGGCGCAGGAGCATTAATAGCAAAGAGTATAATAAACGAAGAAATAGTTGCATTTCCAGACCTTGGGACGGAAGCTATCAGAAAATTGACAGTTAATGATTTTCCCGTAACCGTTATAATTGACAGCTTTGGGAATAACCTTTATGAAACCGGAAAGAAATTGTTTAGACAAACTGTTTAATAGGGTATATATTTAACGTTGAGTAGTGTATAATAAACACTGGTGATTCATAACACAGTTTTTGTTTTATGTACGTGGGAACATAAATAGAAAAAGTGCACTTTTGTTTTTGAAGTGAAAAAATGCGCTTACTACATGTTTCTACTGTTTGTTAAGATGATTTCTGTTTTAGGACACTAGTAATTTTAATACAGGAGGTAAAATAATATGACCAAAATTACGCCGGATATGATAATATCAGAGGTATTAGGTATTGATAGGGGTACCGCACCTATATTTCTAAATAATGGAATGCACTGTCTGGGCTGTCCGTCTTCATCTGGAGAGAGTATTGAAGACGCATGTGCAATTCATGGTATAGATGCTGAAAAACTTGTTAAAGAACTTAACGAGTATTTTGCAAAAAAAGAACAGGCATAAATATTTATCAGGAAGCATTGGATTTGTTTGCTAAAATAAGACGCTTAAAGGTGTCTTATTTTTATTATTTCATCTTTCTACGTGGATTTAAAGTGACAATATCGGAAGGGCTATATATCAAAAAACGAACATTTATATTAAAATCGAGATTAATGTTCGGAAAAGTTATTGTGTTTTTATAGATATATGGTATAATAATTAACGAAAGGTTTATGTTGTATTTGGCTTGTTTTACAGTTATAATTTAAATGTTGTTAAAAATAAGGAAATATGCAGTACCATTAAGAACTATTATTTGTGGTCTGACTTCCGGAATAGGGGGAATGGTAGAATGGCTACCAGAGTAGTAATAGGCACACAATGGGGAGATGAGGGAAAAGGTAAGTATATTGATATGCTGGCTCAAACCTCAGATGTGGTAGTACGTTTTTCAGGCGGCAACAATGCAGGACATACTATAGTTGCAAATGGAGTTAAATATGCGTTGCACCTTATACCATCAGGTATTCTGCATGATAGTAAAACCTGTATAATTGGAAACGGGGTAGTTGTCGATCCGGACGTTTTGTTAAAAGAAATGAAAGAGCTTTCTGATAAAGGAATTAGTACTGATAAACTTTTTATTAGTGATAGAGCTCACGTGATAATGCCTTATCATAGAATTATTGATGAGCTTCAGGAGAAGTTCAGAGGAGAAAACTCAATAGGAACGACAAAAAGAGGTATAGGGCCTGCATATGCTGATAAAACCGAAAGGTCCGGGATAAGAATGTGTGACTTGATAGACGAAGAACTTTTTGTTAAAAAAGTAAATGAGAATGTTGCTATTAAGAATCTTATAATAGAAAAAGTATATGGTGGTCAGGCAATTAATGCTGATGAAGTTATTTCAGAGTACTTAAACTATGCTCAAATGTTAAGGCCTCATGTTATAGATGCCAATAGTGTACTTTTCAACGAAATGGAAGCTGGGAAAAGTATTTTGTTTGAAGGTGCTCAAGCGACTTTTCTGGATTTGGATTTTGGAACATACCCATATGTTACATCGTCCAACCCTGTAGCCGGTGGAGTATGTACGGGTGCAGGAATAGGTCCTGTATATATTGATGAGGTTTATGGTGTGTTAAAAGCATATACTTCAAGAGTTGGAGCCGGGCCGTTTCCAACTGAGCAGGATAACGAAATAGGGGATACAATAAGAGAGCTTGGATGGGAGTATGGTACAACCACTGGGAGGCCTAGGCGTTGCGGATGGCTTGATCTTGTTATGATAAGATATGCTGCAAGGGTTAATGGTTTGACAGGGCTTGCTATAAACCATGTGGATACTATAGGAAAGATTCCAAAGATCAAACTGTGCGTTGCATATAAAAAAGACGGTAAGGAAATAAAGTCTTTCCCGGCCAGTTTGAAAGAGCTTGCTAAGTGTGAGCCTGTCTATGAAGAATTTGATGGATGGAATGAGGATATTTCAGGTGTTAGAAACTACAATGATTTGCCTGGGAATGCAAAGAAGTACCTTGAAAGAATTGAAGAGCTTGTAGGCGTAAAAATAAAGCTAATAGGGGTAGGAAAAGAAAGAGAACAGACAATAGTGGTGTGAAATTGTCTGTGATAAAGTTTTAATAGATATATTTATAGTTGTTATTCATATTAACCGGGTTTCTCATTGGGATACCCGGTTTTATGTGAGCCTATGTTTGATACTATTGAGAGCATTTCTAAGAAAGCTTGTAATAGATAAAAAGTGAGTTTGATAAAATTTTTATATAATTAATTAAAAATTAGTTGACAAGACCCGAGGGCTGATGTAATATATATAATTGTGTGGCGGGAAGTTAATCCATGGGCCATTAGCTCAGTTGGCAGAGCACTTGACTTTTAATCAAGGTGTCCCGCGTTCGAGTCGCGGATGGCTCACCAAAATAAGAAAAGACCTTGCATTTTATGTGAATGCAAGGTCTTTTCTCATTTTGTACAAATTTGAACCCGATGCATCAATGCATACTTATGGATGTTATTCCCAGCAGGCAAAAATGCAAATTGGAATGATAAATAGACAAGTAGAAGAAATGTTGGTTCCATTAATTATTATTTTATAGGGAATGTTATTGGAGTTGAACCAAGTGATGATATGCTTAAAAAGCAAAATGTACTCAAATCATGGTTTATATTATCGAAACAAGGTTAAGTTATAATGTTTTGACAATAGTTTTAATATTTGCGATTTCAATAAGTATAGGAAATTATACTTAAGCACAATTGCCGGAGTGTAGAAAGTTATTCAAATGGTATATAAATACCGTGAAATTACTATTAGTCAAATTGCCATATCCTTAGGGAAATAAGGCTTTTGAGTGGATTTCCAATGGAATACTAAAATGGGTATAAAATTCTACAAAATTTTTTTAAAATTATGCTTGACTTTTTGTCCAGTTCTGGTTAGAATATATTTTGTCGGTTGACGCAAGCAGTGAAATAAAGCGAGCCGAAGATGTTTATGGCCCATTGGTCAAGCGGTTAAGACACCGCCCTTTCACGGCGGCTACAGGGGTTCGAATCCCCTATGGGTCACCATTATAACCTGTGTTAAGTACTGGTCTATCAGAAAGGAAAATGGCTGGTAGACCAGTTAGCAGGTCAAACATATGGCCCGGTAGTTCAGTTGGTTAGAATGCCAGCCTGTCACGCTGGAGGTCGAGGGTTCGAGCCCCTTCCGGGTCGCCATTTAAATTTAATATGCTGGTGTAGCTCAGCAGGTAGAGCAATTGACTTGTAATCAATAGGTCGGGGGTTCGATTCCGTCCACCAGCTCCAATATGGGAGGGTTCCCGAGTGGCCAAAGGGGGCAGACTGTAAATCTGTTGTCTCTGACTTCGATGGTTCGAATCCATCTCCTCCCACCAAAAAGGGTTGTTTCATTAATGGTTATATTAATCAAAGGTGTACAGCCCTTTTATTATTGTATAATTAACTTGCTAAGAATTGTTTGCATAATAAAGTAATTTATACTATAATTTGTTGAGTTATATTTATATATTGATGGTGATGGAGTTCGCCGAAACTGCTTAAAAGCTGATGACTCCTACTTGTAACAGTTTATCTTGTGCTTGTAGGAGTTTTGTTTTAATGATTTTATTATAGAGTTATTTAGGTATTATCAATTAGTAAAAGGCAGGTATTGTAATGATAACAAGTTTAGCAATGATGCTGATACTAGGATTGGGAGCAAATGCCCTGTTCACAAAAATGAAGCTTCCGGGATTACTTGGGATGCTTATTCTTGGAGTTGTTATAGGGCCATATGGGTTAAACTGGCTGGATGCTGATACGCTTAGGTTATCTGGTGACCTAAGAAAGATAGCGTTGATTATTATTCTACTCAGAGCAGGTTTGGGCATAAGCAGAGATGATTTGAACAGGGTGGGAGCCACAGCCATAAAACTTAGCTTTATTCCCGGAATTTTTGAGGGCTTTACAATTGCATTTATATCTGTAAAGTTATTGGGATTTAGTTTTATTGAAGGAGGAATCCTTGGCTTCGTTATTGCAGCTGTCTCTCCGGCAGTAGTTGTACCGCAAATGCTCTACTACCTTGAAAATGGAATTGGAACAAATAAAGGCATACCAACGCTCATTCTTGCAGGAGCATCTATAGATGATGTATTTGCAATTACACTTTTTTCAACTTTTCTTGGTTTGTATGGTGGAGCCCATGTCAATATTGGGATACAGATTTTGAACATTCCGATTTCTATTCTATTGGGAATAGTCTCAGGTATTATAATAGGTTTTGTGATGGTGAAATTATTTAAAACCTATCATATCAGAGATACAAAAAAGGTTTTGTTAATACTTGGTTCTGCAATTTTTTTAACAGTGATCGAAGGTGCTCTGAAAAACAAGTTGGAAATTGCCGGACTTCTGGGTGTTATGACCATAGGTTTTATTATTCTTGAAAGGAAGCCGGAAGTTGCAAAGCGACTGGCAGCTAAATTCAATAAGATATGGATTTTTGCAGAAATATTGCTCTTTGTACTGGTAGGTGCACAAGTAAACATAAATGTGGCTATGAATGCAGGATTGGTAGGACTATTGGTTATTTTCATCGGATTGCTTGGCCGAAGTGTTGGAGTTGTGGTTTCAACTTTAGGAACAAAACTAAACTGGAAAGAAAGGGTTTTCTGCATTATTTCATATATTCCAAAGGCAACAGTTCAAGCTGCAATGGGTGCCATTCCTCTCGGGCTGGGTATCCCATCAGGGGAGGTTATTTTGGCTATAGCAGTGCTGTCAATATTAGTGACGGCTCCACTGGGGGCAATAGGGATCAAGTTGTCTGCAAAAAGACTGCTTTTCGTTGAAACATAATTCTTGTAGTCCCTTTACTGGAAAAGTTATAACAATAAACCGGTACAAAACAAACCAAATTACGCCGTTAACTGGTTTGAGTGTCAAATGACATAATGCTCAGGACTTACTAATTACGTCACTTGACACTCAAACAACAGATAGCTATTCAAAATCAATTATCCGTATTATTTTCTTCCGATAATTTTATCTGTTTTCTCTTCTGAGAAATTTTTTGTCCTCTTAACAATGTATAATGGTCTGCCTTTTGCTTCATCATAAATCCTTCCGATATATTCCCCGATGATACCAAGGATCATCAATGTAATTCCGTTAAAGAACAGGTTAACAGCAAGCGTAGATGCCCAACCTGCTTGTGTGATCTTTGTGGGCATAAACAGCTTTGTAAAAAGCACTACAACAAGATAAACAAAGCTTACAAAGGATAAAGTCATACCTGCATAGGAAGCAAGCTTTAGTGGCTTATATGAAAAGGACGTTATTGCATCGGCAGCAAATTTTATCATCTTTTTCAAAGGATACTTTGTTTCTCCTGCAAAACGTTTGTCCCTGTTAAACTCCAAACCATACTGTTTAAAGCCCAGCCAGCTAATAATACCTCTGATATACCTATTTCGTTCATTAACGAGTTTTAAAGCTTCACAGACCTTTCTGTCAATCAATCTGAAGTCGCCGGTATCAACCGGAATATCAACATCTGTCATGCTTCTTAAGAAGCGGTAGAATACTTTTGCAGTAAACTTTTTAAAGAAAGTTTCTCCTTTTCTGCTAGCCCTCTTTCCATATACAACGTCATAACCTTCTCGCCATTTTTCAATCATTTTTGGAATTAATTCAGGGGGATCCTGAAGATCAGCATCAATTACTACAACGGAGTCTCCTTCTGAAAAATCCATTCCGGCAGTAATTGCTGTCTGGTGCCCAAAATTTCTTGCAAAATCGATAAATTTTATTGTGGCATCCTTATTACAAATTTCATACACCATTTGGGCTGTTTTATCTCTGCTTCCATCATTTACAAAGACTATTTCATAGGGTTCATTTATCGAGTCCATAACTTTTTTGAGTCTCTTATAGGTTTCAAGAAGAACTTCCTCCTCATTATAAAGCGGAACTACAACGGAACATACTATTTTTTCAGACATAAAAACTATTCCTCCTAAGTCTTATTTAAAAATACCAGGTGCCAAACCATTTTAAATTACCCATGTATTCAACAGGGACTTCAAGTCCTGATAGTCCAGGATAGTAAAGGACAAAAAGAGCTAGTACCAGTCCAAGATAAACATAGGCAATAAACTTTCCTTTAGGATATTTATCGACAAAAAGCTTGATAATATAAACTATTGATAGTATTAGAAACGGTACAATGGAGAAGTAGTGATAGATAAACACGACTCTTGTGATAAATATCCAGGGTATATACTGAAATACCATTGCTGTAATTACAACAAGCAGTTTCCTGTCGTATTTGTATATTCCCCTAAACAATATAAAAATACAAGTCATCAACAAAATCAACATTGCAAGACGAGTACTCAATTGCTTATAATAATCCAGATTTTTCTCAGCACCATAGAAAATCATTACAGTAGCTATAAAACCTATATAAGAAGCAGCAGAGGAAATCAACTGCTTTTTATCAAATTTTGATGGAAGGAGTGAAAGGAGTAATAGCAATGCACATGCAACCATCCACCATATTTCCAGCCTTCCAAATTTAGTAATTGACGTGGTCAAAAAGTCTGGGAGAGCTGTAAATGCAAAAGCCATAACCGAAGCAATAAAGATTGGCACATAGATTTTCTTTACCTTTGAAAGCGCCAAGGTGGTTATTATGACAAACACCAGAATACCAGTCCACCAAATAGCAGGATTACCCATGGTGAAGATTTTTGAAGCCATATTTGGTTCCAAATCACTGCCGAAATAGAAGGCCATGGGTTTAAACATGATAGGCCACTCCCACCATGAGGATTGATAAGGGTGAGTATCTGTAAGGTCTGAGTGATAACTGAGCATGCTCTGCGAGTTCTTAAAAAAGAGATTTAGCCCGTGACCTTCACCGGGAACCTGCATCCAGGGAATGTATGACAGTATATATATTAATAAGGGCAATAAGGCAAATGCGAAGACACAGTACGCAAAGGTAAAACCGATGTGTTGAGGGAAGAACCTGTGTACCCAGGAACCTTTTGGAGGATCTTTTTTTATTAGCTTTTTATAATCATTGTATTCGCTTACCTTGGTAACGAAGAATAAAAGTGCAAGCCCTGCGGCACCATAAAAAGCTATCCATTTGCTTGCGGCACCCAGACCTAAAAACAGACCACTGAGGAATAGTGGTTTTAACGATGCTCTAAACCCTAAAACATATGACTTGTTAACAAAGTAGTCATACATATAATAGTACATAAGGATAATAAAGAGTGTAGAATAACTGTCTATGGTAGCAATCCTCGTCTGGCTGAAATGCATAAAGTCAAACATAATGAGGAAAGCTGAGCAAAATGCATAGAATCTCTTTCCAAAAATTTTTTTACCAAACGCATACATCACAGGTATCATAGCTACACCAAACAATGTCCCCATTATTCTCCATCCGAAAGGTACCATTCCAAAAATAAGTATACCAAGTGAAATAATAACCTTTCCCAGGGGAGGATGGGTTGTCTCGAAGGGTTCTATCTTGTTTATGTGTTCGTAAGCAGTACGTGCATGATAAACTTCATCAAAATACATGCTGTTTTTATATGAAGGTTTGAATACGACAATATCCTGTTCGTCAAAAAGATTTTCCACATCTCCTGAACTTTTTTCATTTACATTTTTTTCAACTAAAGTAATACCCGTAAGCGGCTTTGTAGTTCCATATTCAAAGACACCTATCTCATTAAGTGTTCCACCGGGGTCGTCAACTATAAACTTAAGTTTTCTAGTTTGGACGGGGGCAGTATCAATGTATTTCCATACAAAAATGTCATCTTTCTGAAAAGAAGTCAGGTGTGCATAACCGCTATCTCCATCCAGGTACTCTATTCTGTACTTTCCTGAGATATCACCATTATTGCCAAGTCCAAGATTGAAATAGATTCTCGAAAGGGTAATTTCCTTGCCAAGATCAATTGTAAAGCTTTCACCAGCCTCTGATGGCGTCCATGATGTAGTTGGTACATTTAAATCCCCAAGATTGAAAAGAGCAACCAGAAGGTATATAAGAGACATTGAAGCCATTATAATATAGTCTGTCCTATCAAATCTTACCTTTCTTACCTGAGATTTTGAAGGAAGATTGCTTTCCACAGGTGATTGGTGTTTAGTTTTTATTTTTTGTGAAGCTACAACTCTTAAATTTTTAGCCTTGAATGTAGTATATAGTACAGAAAATATAATTCCAGCCATTATAACAATAAATCCGATAAGAAAAGGATTTATTACGCTATTGCCAGACTGGTTATTCTGTGAATTCCAGTTTGGATCCATATTCACAGAAGTCTTTCCCGGAGGCAGATTATCCAGTTCAACAACTTCAACACTGTCGAACCAAGCTTTACCTGTGTTGGTACTGCCATAACCTCCTATCCCCAAAGTAAGGGTAAAACTTTGCTGGTCAGGGCTTGTCTTACCATAGAGTTCAATATATTCCCAATAATTGCTTGACCCCTTAATATCCTTCGAGGAATCTGTGGAATTTTCAATTGAAAGATTAGCTCCTTTTTGCTGGGAGCCAACATTTTCTGTTTTTACCCAACAGGACATTCTATAATAAGTATTTGCTTTAACAGCTATAGTCTGTTTGTACCTTGAATCGTTTGCTGAGTTATTCACAATCAAAGCACTCTTTGAACCGTTGTGAACTTCGCTTTCATCAAGTGAAAATAGTGTAACACCTTCATTTTTGTCCCAACAATCAGAGGTCCAGGAATATTCTGTATCTAAGCTTCCTGCTTCAAATCCAGAATTCGTTACAAGGTTTTCACCCTGAGCAAAGGAGTTGAGTGGCAATGCAAACTGTATTAGTAGCAATATTAACAAGTAAAAACCGGACAGCTTTTTTGACACGCTTAAAGCACCCCCAAAAAATTATATAATTAATATATTCTTAAAATTCAATCTATTTTGCCAGCGTTCATAATTGTATTTTCAGATTAAGCTGCATCTGAAGCCGACTTAAAATCAAAGAGTATTGTCTTTTTTCTTATAACCGTCTGAACCGATACTATGCATAGTATTAATAATAACAGTACATTAGCAAGCGATCCGATGAAAAGTACTGTGTCTTCAGCAGGTATATAAGGTGATTCGGTTAAAAACATCCTGACAAGTACATCATAAGTATTGACAAATACTGTGGCACTGAATCCTCCAAAAAGAATAAGATAACCAATATCCTTGTAATAGATATATGCCAGTAATGCAAAGGCTATAGCAGGGAAAAGGTATCTTTCGTGCATCCTTGAGGATAGAACAAACACACCGGTCATTTGAATCAATGCGGCAATAGGAGCAATGTTAAGAGATGACTGTTTGTTTTTGATAAAGTTTGCAAAATACAAAAATCCTGTGAAAAGGGAAGTTAATACGATAAATAACATACCCCATTTATAATAACTGAATATGAAGAGTATATTGTCATCCATTTTTGCATTTGCACCTAATAAGCTAAATAAGTTGTATGCGTTCATTGAGGCATATTTATATCCGTCCGCAGTATTTATATATAAGTCTATCAGCCACGTAGGAGCTCTTCCGGCAGAAAAGGGAATAATAACTATAGCAGTAGTTATAACCGCATACAATATTGAAAGTCCAATGTTCTTGAAGTTCTTTGTTTTTAAGAAATCAATTATAAGTTCATAACCGATAACCGGAAGGAATATTATTCCCTGTGGTTTCATTAATACTCCGATTGTAAAAATTATTGTTGCAAAACTAAGTTTACCGGAATCAATAAGTAATAGTCCAAATAAGAGTAATAATGTAAAGAAAGAGTCAACTTGTCCCCATAGTGTTGAATTTACGAAAACGACAGGGTTAAATAAATAAAGTACGGACAGTATAAAACTTACAGTAGGATTAAAGCGTTTGACGGCAATTTTGTAAAAAAGGTAAGACGTCGCAACATCAGCTATTATGGATGGTAATTTAACCAATAAAATATTTGGTGATTGTCCAAATATTGATCGAATAAAGTTTGAAATATGACCTACGGCAGAAAGAATAAGTATATAAAAAGGTGGATAATCACAGAACATTCCACTTGTATAGAACGTTGAAATCCCGTTGACGCTTGCAGCTTTTGCAGACCAAGCCGTGAAACAGCCTATATCTACACTGAACCCTTCTATAATAGGAGCAGCTATCAATCTTACCACCAATCCTAAGCCTAGGAAAATAAGAAGAAGGATTTTTTCGCGTCCTGGCTTGATTCTTATAATGTTTTTCTTTGCCAGTAAAATCAGCAATACAGCGACAATAAAAAACACTATGGAATAGGGGGTCATAAATGATATATTTTTAGATGAAGGAATATTAATCACTTCTTTGGGTTTTTCTTCAACGTAAAACTTTGCAACAATTACATCAGACGGCAAACGGTCGACTTTTTCTATAACTACATCATCAAACCAGGCTTTTCCGGTATTTGTATTGCTGTAGCCCCCCAGTCCTATTGTTACAACCAGCTCATTTTGATCTTTCTTTGTTGAACCGTACAGTTCAACATATTGCCAATCACTGGTTCCTCTTATATCGTTTGAGGTATCGATGATACCGTCAACAGAAATATTGGCTCCTTTGAAGTCAGAACCGACATTTTCTGTTTTAACCCAACAGGATAATTTGTAGTAAGAATTGCCTTTTACTTTTATCTTCTGTTTGTATCTTGAGTCATTAGCTGAGTTGTTTATGATACATGCACTTGTTGAACCTGAACGGAAAACTTTGGTGTCGACTACAAAATCTGTAACTCCATTACCGTTATCATAAGCTCCTTTTTCCCATTTATCTAGAGAACCTTGCTCAAAACCTGGGTTTTGAGCAAGGTTGGCGTTATCTGCAAAAACAGTAATACTTGTAAGTAATGCAAACATTACAATTACAAGGGATAATAGCTTTTTCATATTTAACCTCCGGCAAATACCAAATTGATAATATTTTTCAGTTTTCAGTATCTGAATCATCAGATTTCTGCAAGTCGCTATCAGTGCTTTGTTGTACAGCTTCATCCTGATTCTTGTCAGGTGTATTTTCTTTTTTGTCAGAATCGGGGGAATTGTCCGGAGTGTCACTTTCATTTGAAGAAGATTTAAATGTACTATAAGTTGCCGCCGTAACAATCAAAATAGCAACAGCAAGCACTATCCACACTATTTTACTCGGTTCGCTTTTCTTTTCAGTTCCGGAAGTTGAATTGTCAGCTTTTGGTTGCTCTATAGTTGCAACAATAGATCCGTCGGGTATACTGTTGACTTCTTCAACAGTTACATCATCAAAGGATGCTTTTCCTGTGCTCATAGCACCATATCCTCCAACCCCGACAGTAACTTTAAAACTGTCAATGCCATCGCCGGTTGCTACATACAATTCAACATACTCCCATTTGCCATTTGTGTTTCTCAATGTATTTGAGGCTGCTACCTGTCCTTCAACAGATAAAATCGCGCCATTACCAGTATCACCAATATTTTCAGCTCTTATATAGCATGAGAGTTTGTATTTTTTGTTTGGTTGAGCAGATATAACCTGAATGCATCTTGAATCATTTTCTACATTATTTACTATTGTAACGCATTTATTGCCGGAATTGGCTCCTTCAGCTTCAATTTTAAATTCTGCCGCACCGTCATCTTTCACAAAGGAATGGTACATCCAATTAGTTGGAACCCCACCCTGTTCTTCTTCAAACGAACCGTTTTGTATGAGATTTCCTTCTGCAAAAATATTAGTTGACAGTGACATGGTAATAAGCGTAACAAAGAAGAAAATCTTCATTTTCTTAAACATTTTGAATACCTCCTGAAAATTTATAATATTTATTATATTTCAACACTTTTGGCTAAAAACCTTTAATAAGTGTGTTGAAAATATTGTCCTGATGCTTTTTGTATAATAAATTCCCAAATTATGTTATTCTTAATACACTGCCTTTGTTCTGATTCTTATACACTATTTACAATAAATTCTGTTATGCGGTAACAGTGCTTTTTAACATAGTTCATTTATAGAAATGAATTAAGTTAAAAATGTGAATCCTATGATTTTTGTTAATCAGCGTTAGTATTCAAGTACGGTAAATCTCTTAAATTCTATCACATTTTTTGGCTGCTTTACGCCTGTGAGGTTATTAATTTGGAAATTTTCCACAATATAGTATGAATTATCAGCTGCCTCGATACTTCTATCTATAGTAATAAACTTATAGTTTCCGAAGGATGAAACCGGTCTGAATTCAGTATATGGATTTGAGTAGTTCACAGTGCGATAAAACTCATTAGGATCGTATTTTGTATAAAACAGTACCAGAGTGAATGCGCCATTAAAATCGGTAACGTATACATCCCTGTTATCCGTATTATTATCAACAACATATTGGAGTGCGTCGTCAAAGGATTCATGGAAGACCTGGTTTATTTCGTTCGGATACTCGGTAAAATAGTAATTGGCAAATGCAGAGAAGTTAGTCATGTATAAAGCTGCTATTATTGTTAATGCTCCCAATTTAGCAAGATTAATTCCATATTTTTGAGCTTTTGTACTTGCTGATTTGAGTAGGAATTTTACGAGAAGAGTTACTAAAATAGTACATATATATATTCCGTAGGCACAAAGGTACATCATAGGTATGAAGATAATGTTGATTCTGTTTGTATTTGTGTTGTTTATAACTCCAAGAATAAAGCTTAATATAAACCATACTGAAAATACAAAATCAGGTTGCATCTTTTTCTCTTTAAAGGATTTTGCTGTTCCCAGTAAGGAAGCAATAAAGCCTATGAGAAAGAAGATGTTGCTTATTCTGTATATTGTTCCGAATTTGTCAATTACGTTATAGATATATCCCTTTTGATTGAAAACAGTATCATGGAATACAGCATAATTTTCTTTCAAGGTATTCCAAAGGTTAGAATTACCACCTCCCAGAAAAACTACCTGATTATAACGATAACCTGCTTCCACAAGCTTTGGAACAGTTATGGGACCAAGCTTAACCTGCGGCGATGACGGTGAAATTATATTGATGTAAATAAATATAACAATTGGAACAGCGACAACTACAAAACATACAAACGCTTTCAGATAATTCTTGAACCATGTGATTTTACTCTTGGCAAAGTATGCCTCATAAAGTGCTAAAATGAGAAGTAGCAACGGAATAACAAAATAGGCGGTTCCGTATGCATATAAGCTCAGAGACATAACTGCAGCAAACGGAATAATATACTTCGTATTTTTGAGGTAACAGGAATAAAAAAATACTCCAATCAAAACAATGGCAGGGAAAATGTTTTCTAAAAGTCCCCACCTGGCTATCATTATATGCCATGGTGAAATTGCCATTATAAAGGTTGCAAGCAGTGCCAAGTCAAAATTTTTCAATTTCTTAACTGTAAAGAATATAACTATAAGACTTAATATACAAAATATCAGATTTCCGAGGATGGCTGTCGTTTCATTCAGTCCGAATATTTTTATCAAAGGCATGACAAGGTATGCATAAAGTGTGTTCATCCCACTTCCCCATGATACGAAATGTACGGGAAAACTCATTCCATTGCTGTCTACACCATAATTTGCAAGTGCGTAGGCCTCGTAATTGCCATAAGCTTCATCCTGATTCAGACCTGCAGGAACGCCCGCGATGTTGTATACACGAACGGCAATTCCTATTGCGAGGATAATGAGAAGCAAGATGTAACGGTAGTCTATGTGGATATTAAATAGCTTGAACTTGCCAAAACCGATCGATTCAAATTCATTGCTGTAATTGTTTAGCTTTGAAATTAAGCTTCCATTATTATCCTGATTTGTGACAGCTGTTTTTATAGTCCCTCCACTACGTTCTTTTTTCACTGAAGTTAGTAAAATAAGTGCCACCATTGTGAAGGCAACGATGCAAACAATCAATATTAGGTCCATCATCACAAAATTCCTCCTGAGCATTTAAAAATCAATTCAATTCAAATCATAAATAAAGTAATTCTTTGTCCTTCTGCAGAATCGTAATATTATATGGGCTAACAAAAAATAGACGCTATATCGGATAATGGTTAATATTATGTAGAAGTACAAAATACCTTGCAATAAGCGCCATATACTAATATATTGTAGCAAAAATAATTATAATAAGCAATTTTATTTTTAATTATTTTGCAGAGTTTAACATATTTCGTTGTAAGATTTAAGAATTTAAGAGCATATAACATTTGTTTTCTATCAGGTATATTAAGTTGTTTCAGGAATAAAAAGACGGTTGGTTTATAGAGTTTTTTATAGAAAATTGAGGACTAAAGTACCAATTATGAATTTTTTGCAGTATGGAATAGCGTATAGAGTAAATAAATAGTTTGTTTCACATTTTTTTGAAAGGTCAATTATTTTACTCAAACTGCATGTTACATGTTGCTATGGAGAAAAACTGTGTTATAATAAAAAGAGCAAAAATGCAAGATTGTGATTAGGAGGCTGCAAAATGAAGTTTACAAAAATGCATGGGCTTGGAAATGACTATATATATGTAAATTGCTTTACTGAAAGAGTGGAGAATCCTTCTGAGATTGCAAAGTTTGTAAGTGACAGGCATTTTGGAATCGGATCGGATGGACTGGTGTTGATAATGCCATCTATGGCGTGCGATTTTAGAATGAGAATGTTTAATTCCGATGGCTCGGAAGCGGAAATGTGTGGTAATGCTATTAGATGTGTAGGCAAATATGTTTATGATAATGGGTTAACTCAAAAGACAGTTATAAAGGTTGAAACTTTAGCCGGAGTAAAAGTTCTTGATATGGTTCTTAAAGATAACAAAGTTGAGACTGTAACAGTCGATATGGGTGAACCTGTTTTAGAACCGGCAAATATTCCTGTTAACAGTAATAAGGATATGTTTATTTCCGAGCCTGTAGTTATTGATGGAAAAGAATTTAAAGTAACGTGTGTTTCAATGGGGAATCCCCATGCAGTGGCCTATGTTGATGATGTTGACAATTTTCCACTTGAGATAATCGGACCTAAGATGGAGAATAACAGTCTATATCCCAAAAGAATAAATGCAGAATTTGTACAGGTCGAAGACAAAAATACCCTTAAAATGAGAGTGTGGGAAAGAGGGGCTGGTGAGACATTTGCATGCGGAACAGGTGCATGTGCAGTTTTAGTTTCATCTGTATTAAATGGCATCAGCAACAGAAAAGTAGTCGTAAAGCTTTTAGGGGGAGACCTGATGATTGAATGGAATGAAAAAGATAACCACGTATATATGACCGGGCCTGCAACAAAAGTATTTGATGGAGAGATTGAAATTTCATCTATAATATAAAATGAAAGGAAGATTTTAATGGCACTTATTAATGAAAACTATATAAGACTTCATGGAAGTTATCTTTTTGCGGAAATAGCAAGAAGGGTTAACAAGTATAAGACTGAAAACCCCGAGGCAAGCATTATTCGTTTAGGAATTGGGGATGTGACAAAACCATTGGCTCCTGCGGTTATTGAAGCTATGCACAAGGCTGTTGATGAAATGTCAAAAGCAGAAACTTTTAGAGGATATGGACCTGAGCAGGGATATGGTTTCCTTATAAATAAAATTATTGAAAATGATTACAAAACCAGGGGAATAGCACTTAACGAAGATGAAGTTTTTGTAAGTGACGGGGCTAAGAGTGACACCGGTAATATTCAGGAGATATTTGGTTTAGACAATATAATTGCCGTTACTGATCCTGTGTATCCGGTTTATGTAGATAGTAATGTTATGGCCGGAAGAACGGGAACTATAAATGAAAACGGTCGGTTTGAAAAAATTACCTACCTTCCATGCACTGCGGAAAACAGTTTTACACCTGAATTACCGAAAAACAGAGTTGATATGATATATTTATGCTTCCCGAATAATCCCACAGGAATGACGCTATCAAAAGAACAACTAAAAAAATGGGTGGATTATGCAAAACAGAACAAGTCTATTATATTATATGATTCCGCATATGAAGCTTTTATACGTGAAGATGATGTCCCGCACAGTATCTATGAAATTGAAGGAGCTAAAGAAGTAGCTATCGAGTTCAGAAGCTTTTCAAAGACTGCCGGATTTACAGGTACGAGATGTGCATACACTGTTGTCCCGAAAGAGGTTGTTGCTTATACTCAAAGTGGAGAAGCTCATCAGTTGAACAACCTTTGGAACAGAAGACAAACTACCAAATTCAACGGTGTTCCCTATATAATACAGCAGGGTGCAGCAGCTGTTTATACTGAAGAAGGACAAAAGCAGATAAAAGAGACAATAGATTACTATATGACTAACGCTTCAATAATCAGGGATGGCCTTAAGAGCATTGGGCTTACAGTTTTTGGTGGGATTAATGCGCCTTATATCTGGTTGAAAACTCCAAAGGGGTTAAGTTCTTGGGAATTCTTTGATAAATTATTAAATGAAGTTAATATTGTTGGTACTCCGGGTTCGGGATTCGGGCCAAGTGGTGAAGGATACTTTAGGCTGACGGCTTTTGGAAGCAAAGAAAACACTGAGGAAGCTATACAGAGACTTAAATCAAAACTTGAAATTTAGTACTAAATAACAGCTTTGTTTCTGGAGCATTTCAAAAATTAATATTGTGTGATGTATAAAAAGGACTTGAAAACCATTCAGGTCCTTTTTGTATTAAATAATTAATCGGACATATAATAAGGTTGGAATAAAGGAAGAATAACTTCCTTATTTCCTTTATTCAATTAAAAAATGCACGATAAAATATTTATGGATTGGGAGAAATATGAGGCTTAGAAAATTTATATTGAGAATATGTATAATAGTTTCACTAATTTTGTTTGCTCAAGGAGCATTTACATTAAATTCGCTTGTGGAGGAAGATATTGGGTATAACAATGAGTATGTGCCTTTGCAGAAGACAAGAAACAGACCCAATGTTACGAGGATTGAACAAAGTGTTAATCTAATGCTGCTAGGACTAGATGATGAGGAAATAAGATCGGATGTCATAGCACTACTTAATTTCAACCCATCTACAAAAAAGATAAATATTTTATCAGTTGCTAGAGATACAAGGGTTAAGGTTGATGAGAAATATGGGAAAATTAATGCTTTATTTGCAAAAGGTGGAGAAGAACTTGTTGCTGGGAAGATTGAAGAAATTACAGGGTTAAAGATTGATTACTATGCTACTTTGAATTTTAAGGGTTTTAGAGAGATTGTTGATTTGGTCGGAGGTGTAGAAGTAGATGTGCCAATGGATATGGATTACGATGATCCTGTGCAGAAGCTTCATATACATCTTAAGAAGGGAAGACAGATTCTCAATGGGGACAAGGCAGAAGAGTTTGTAAGATACAGGAAAGGAAATCGTAAGGGGGAAGGGTATGAAGATGGAGATATTGGGAGAATCGAAGCACAGCAGATTTTTATAAAAGAATTTATAGATCAGAAGCTTAAGCCGAGGTATATTTTGAAGGCAGGTAATGTTTTTAGCATTCTAAAAGAAAATATGAAGACAAATATTGGAATAGGTGATATAAACTTTTTTATAAGGGAGGTAAATAATATTAAGCTGGAGGATATAAAAACCTTTACGATACCGGGTGATTCCGTGTACAAAGATGGAGTATGGTATTATATTTATGATGAGAAAAAAACAGCTGAGATTATTGAGGAAAACTTTTTTTGACCATTTATTATACAGGGTAATTACTCCAAGATTTAGAAATACAAAATATTTATGGCGTTTTTTATTAAACTATATTTTTGAATAGAGAAAAATAGTTCAGAAAGTTGGTACATATTGCTCATGGCTGAGGATAATATTTAATGCTATAATATTCTTTGTGAAAGTACTACCTGATGATCCGTCTAATGGAACTGATTTTGAAATTCATTTTTACGTAATGAAAGGGTGTTGGAATGGATCCCATTACACATGGAATTATTGGTGCTGCTGTTGCCAGACTTACTGGAAATAGTATAACTATTTCTGACGCAGCCACTGTTAGTATAGTAGTTGGTTCAATCTTTCCGGATATTGATATTGTATTTCAGAAGTGGGGAGACTACGTATATTTAAAGAACCATAGAGGACTTACACATTCAATCCTGGGAATTATTATTTCTTCAATTTTTCTAGCCATCTCATTGAGTTTTCTTTACAGAGGTACTGGTATTTATGAACTTTTCATGTGGTCTTTTGCAGGAGGCTTGTCACACTCGGCTTTTGACTTGCTTAATTCCTATGGTGCAAAGCTGCTATGGCCATTTTGCAATAAGAAGTTTTCATTAGGAATCCTTAACACTTTTGATCCGTTGTTTTTATTAACTCAAGTTTCCCACTTCAGAAAGTGAACTGAACCTTGAAAAACAATATTTTGATCTACAAAATAATACAAGAATCGTCCTTTCTGTGGTAAAATAGGAATTGACTAAAAACCAATT
>Ga0116193_1000600_pt1 | contig 33442 bp, 32 predicted proteins | sample AD_UKC115_MetaG_FD_89892 | JGI IMG/M metagenome (GOLD analysis project Ga0116193, IMG submission 89892) | Active sludge microbial communities of municipal wastewater-treating anaerobic digesters from Hong Kong - AD_UKC115_MetaG | ecosystem: Engineered > Bioreactor > Anaerobic > Digestate... | reverse complement strand
CGGCTCCACTTTCAAGGGCAACGACATCGAGCGCTTCTACCGCTACGGCCTGCTGACCAACCCCTCGCTGCGCATCTACAAGCCCTGGCTGGACCAGCAGTTCATCGACGAGCTGGGCGGCCGTGCGGAAATGTCGGCCTTCATGACCAAGGAAGGCTTTGGCTACAAGATGAGCGCCGAGAAGGCCTACAGCACCGACAGCAACATGCTGGGCGCCACGCACGAGGCCAAGGATCTGGAGTTCCTCTCCAGCGGCATCCGCATCGTGAACCCCATCATGGGCGTGGCGTTCTGGAAGGACGACGTGGTGGTGAAGGCCGAGGAAGTGTCTGTGACCTTCAACGAAGGCCAGCCCGTGGCCCTGAACGGCAAGGAATTCGCCGACCCGGTCGAGCTGATCCTCGAAGCCAACCGCATCGGCGGCCGCCACGGCCTGGGTATGAGCGACCAGATCGAGAACCGCATCATCGAGGCCAAGAGCCGCGGCATCTACGAGGCCCCCGGCCTGGCGCTGCTGCACATCGCCTACGAGCGCCTCGTCACCGGCATCCACAACGAAGACACCATCGAGCAGTACCGCATGAACGGCCTCAAGCTCGGCCGCCTGCTGTACCAGGGCCGCTGGTTCGACCCCCAGGCCATCATGCTGCGCGAAACTGCCCAGCGCTGGGTGGCGCGCGCCATCACCGGCACCGTCACGCTGGAGCTGCGCCGTGGCAACGACTACTCGCTGCTCAACACCGAGTCGCCCAACCTGACCTACGCGCCCGAGCGCCTGTCGATGGAGAAGGTGGAAGACGCGCCCTTCTCGCCCGCCGACCGCATCGGCCAGCTCACCATGCGCAACCTCGACATCGTGGACACGCGCGCCAAGCTGATGACCTACGCCCAGTCCGGCCTGCTGACGCTGGGCCAGGGCTCGCCGCTGCCGCAGCTCAGCAACGACGACAAGTAAGCGCGCCGTGCACCCATGAAAAAACCGCCTTCGGGCGGTTTTTTCATGGTCTTTTTGGCATTCAACGCTTATCCAGCAAGCGTTTGTAGCTATTAAATTTATAGCATCACAAAACCACCGGCTCTGGCTCCAGCCGGATACCAAAGCGCTCATAGACGCTGGTCTGGATGGCGCGGGCCAGGGTCATGACCTCGCCGCCGGTCACACTGTCGGCGCCCTGCCCCCGGTTGACCAGCACCAGCGCCTGCTTTTCATACACACCGGCCTTGCCCACGGTTTTGCCCTTCCAGCCGCAGGCGTCAATCAGCCAGCCCGCCGCTAGTTTGATGCTGCCGTCGGGCATGGGGTAGTGCACGATCTTGGGATCGCGCGCGATGATGTCCTGGCACTGCTCGGGGGAGACGGTGGGGTTCTTGAAAAAGCTCCCGGCGTTGCCCAGTACAGCCGGGTCGGGCAGCTTGGCACTGCGGATGGCGCACACCCAGTCAAAAATCTGCTGCGCCGTGGGTTCGGCAATGCCCGTCTCCTGCCGTTTGCGCTCCAGGTCCAGGTAGCCCAGCTCGGGGCGCCAGGCGCGCGGCAGGCGCAGACGCACGTGGGTGATGACGGCCCGCCCCGCCAACCCCATGCCACGCGGCAGTTGCTCGCCGCTGCCCGGCTGGGCCGGGGGGTGCTTGAAAACCGAATCGCGGTAGCCAAAGGCGCACTGCGCCGCATCGAGCGTGAAGGTCTGGCCCGTGGCCAGATCGAAGGCGGCCAGGGAATCGAAGCGGTCCTGCAGCTCCACCCCGTAAGCGCCGATGTTCTGCACCGGGGCGGCGCCCACCGTGCCGGGAATCAGCGCCAGGTTCTCCAGCCCCGGCCAGCCCTGCTGCAGGGTCCAGGCCACCGTGCCATGCCAGGGCTCGCCCGCCGCCACTTCCACCACCCAGGCGTCGGGGGTTTCCTGCACCAGGCGGCGCCCACGCAGCTCCATCTTCAGCACCGTGGTTTTCACATCGCCCGTGAGCACCACATTGCTGCCCCCGCCCAGCACAAACACCGCCTCGCCCGCCCGCACGGCGGTGTGGTGCCAATCCACCAGATCCTGCAGGCTGCGCACGCGCACCAGGGTTTCGGCACGGGCCACGATGCCAAAGCTGTTGTAGGGCTGTAAAGAGACGTTTTTCTCGACTAACATTGCCTCCATTGTCGCACCCGCCTTTGCAAGCGGTGCTGCGTTGACTTTTCCAATTGCTGTTTTGCCATGCCGTCTTTTGATACCGTTTGTGAAGCCGATTTTGTCGAAGTGAAGAATGCCGTGGAGAACGCGGCCAAGGAGATCGGCACGCGTTTTGACTTCAAGGGCACGTCTGCTGCCGTCGAGCTCAAGGACAAGGAGATCACACTCTTTGGCGATGCCGAGTTCCAACTCACCCAGGTCGAGGATCTGCTGCGCAACAAGCTCACCAAGCGCAACGTGGACGTGCGCTTTCTCGACATCGGCAAGCCCCAGAAAGTTGGCGGCGACAAGGTCAAGCAGGTGGTCAAGGTGCGCAACGGCATCGACAGTGAGCTGGCCAAGAAGATCCAGCGTCTCGTCAAGGACAGCAAGATCAAGGTGCAGGCCGCCATCCAGGACGAAAAGGTGCGCGTCACCGGCGCCAAGCGCGACGACCTGCAGGCCGTGATGGCGCTGATCCGCAAGGAAATCGCCGACATGCCGCTGTCGTTCAACAACTTCCGCGACTGACAGCGCACCACCCCGGGAGCCCCTCCATGCCGCAGCGCCCTTCTCTTGTTCGGTCTGCCCTGCTGCTGGGGCTGGGCCTGTGGTGCAGTGCTGCGGCCCAGGCGGCCCCGGCCGTCTCGCTGGCTGGGGTGCTGGGCGGCAAGGCCCTGCTCGTGGTCGATGGAGCGCCGCCCAAGGGCGTGGCACCGGGCCAGACCCACCAGGGGGTGAAGGTGGTGTCGGTCAGCCGCGATGCCGTGGTCGTCGATATCAACGGCGCCAGCAGCACCTTGCGGCTGGGCGAGTCGCCGGTGAACGTAGGCGGCTCCGGCGCGGGCCGCCGCATCGTGCTCAAGGGCGACAGCCGGGGGCATTTCGTCAACCAGGGCATGATCAACGGGCGCATCATGCAGTTCATGGTGGATACCGGTGCCACCACCGTGTCCATCGGCCGCCCGGACGCCGAACGCATGGGTCTCAAATACCAGGGCGGCCAGGTGGTGAACATGAACACCGCCAACGGCGTGACCCAGGGCTGGCGCATGCGGCTGGACTCGGTCCGCATCGGCGATGTGGAAGTGCTCAACGTCGATGCCATCATCACCCCGCAGGCCATGCCCTACGTGCTGCTGGGCAACAGTTTTCTGGGTCAGTTCCAGATGACACGCACGAACGACCAGATGGTGCTGGAAAAGCGCTAATGCCTACCTCTGCCCCCCTGCGCCCCACCCACGACGACGAGTACGAGGATCTGCTCGGGCTTTGGGGCGATCTGGAGTCGGGCCTGTCGGTGCTGCTCTCGCGCCCGCAGAACGTGGTGGACTTTGGCGCCAAGGTACGCCAGTTCGACCAATGGCTGCAAGACCTGGTGGCGCACGACATCGACAGCGCGCTGTACCTGATGTTCCAGCTCGCGGCCACGTCCACCGTGGGCTACAGCACCTCGCACGCACTGGTGTGCGGCACGCTGTGCCACATCATGGCGCGCGAACTCAACCTGCCAGTGAATGAGCGCAACGCGCTGGTGCGCGCCGCGCTGACCATGAACATCGCCATGACCCGCCTGCAGGACGAACTGGCCGCGCAGCGCGAGCAGCCCAGCCCGGCGCAGAAAGAGGCCATTGGCGCGCACCCCCACCAATCGCAGGATCTGCTGGTGCAACTGAAGGTCACCAACGGGCTGTGGCTGGACCTGGTGGGCCAGCACCATGAGCGGGTATCCGAGCGCGACCCCCTGCACAGCCTGAGCGAGGTGGACCGGCTGACGCGCATCCTGGGCACCATCGACCGCTATGCCGCCATGATCAGCCCGCGCAAGTCCCGCCCAGGGCGCAGCGCCACCGACTCGGTGCGCGCCTTGGTGGAAATGGACCAGCGCGACGAGGTCGGCCTGGTGTTGGTGCGTACCGTGGGCCTGTGCCCACCAGGCTCCTTCGTACGCCTGGACAACGGCGACATTGCCGTGGTACTGCGCCGCAGCGCCAAGCCCAACCTGCCCCTGGTGGCCAGCATCGTGGATCGCGGTGGCAAGCTGCTGACCGAACCCCGGCTGCACCAGACGATGGAAGGCAAGCCCCGCATCCAGTCGGCCCTGGCACGCAACGCGGTGACCGTGGAACTGAACCACCGCACCATGGTGCGCCTGGGTCTCTTTGCCGCCATGCCCGAACTAACGACCCAGCCCGCTGCGCTGTAACCCAGCGCTTCACTCAGTCCAGGTGCCCCCAGTAGATCAAGGCATCGCGTCCCTGCACCGACAGATCGACCTGGGCCCCCACAGGCAGCAATACTTTGGTAGGCACATGGCCATAGGGCAGGCCCGTGAGCACCGGAATGCTCAACTGGCTGCGCAGCCAGTCCACCACGGTCTGCAGCTTGAAGCCCTTGTCGTGCGGCGCCAGCCGGTAGTTGCTGAACTGGCCCAGCACCAGCGCCTTTTGCCGCGCCAGCACACCGGCATGCAGCAGTTGCGTGAGCATGCGCTCCACCCTGTAGGGGTGCTCGTTCACGTCCTCGACAAACAGAATGCCACCATCCACCTGTGGAAAGTACGGCGTACCCACCAGCGCGCACAGCACGGCCAGGTTGCCCCCCCACAGGGTGCTCGATGCAACCTCGAACTCGGGCAGCGGCGCTTCGGGCGTACCTGCGGCCCGCCGCTCCTTGGGCATGCGCCAGCCAGCGCCCTCGCCGTGGCCGGTAAGCAGGTCATCAAAACAGGCTTCCATGATGTCGTCAGGCCCCTCCTGCACACCAAAGTCGGCGCCCAGCGCGGGGCCGGCCCAGGTCAGGGCGCCGGCCTGCGCCAGCACGGCACACTGCAGCGCGGTGAAGTCGCTGATGCCCACAAACTGCGTGCCCTTGTCCACCGCGCGTGCCACGGCAGCACAGTCGATGCCCGGCAGGATGCGCGTGAGGCCATAGCCCCCGCGTGAGATCAGTGCCACGTCGGCGCCGCTGGCGGCTGCCCGGTGGATGGCGGCCAGGCGCGTGGCATCGTCGCCCGCAAAGCGGGTGTGCTGTGCCAGGGCGTCGGGGTCGATCTCCACCTCGTGCCCCAGTGCCTGCAGGCGTTTGACGCCCCGACGAAAGGCCACTTTGTCGCGCACGGCGCTGGAGGGTGAATAGATGTAGATGTGCTTGGGGCCGTGGTCGTGGCCGCAGCCACAGGCGGCATGGTCGTGGTCGGAAGGCAAAGCGTTCGGGCCCTGCGCGGGCCCGCTCCGTGGATGCTCAAAGGCGGAAGTATTCCACAGCCTCAGGCACATCCTCTAAACCACAGGCTCTGGCACCGCGAGTCAGATACCAGACAACACCGCATCCATGGCAGCGACCAAAGTACTGGCCTGCGTTGCCACGTTGTCTACCGAGCATCGCAACTGCTTGACTGGCAAAGGCGCCGCAAAGTGTGCCAACGCATGCAGACGCTGACCGTTGACGGTGATGACCGGACACAGTGCGGTCGGCACCTTGCCCGGAAAGTCGAGCACGGCCAGCGGCACGGTCAGTCGGGTAGCCAGCGCATCAAGCAAATCACTCTGGATTACGACCACGTAAGGGATGCCGCTGGCCCCACTGGCGCTGGGGTTGGGAAAAACGTCGTACTGGGCCATCGACAATTACCAAGGCCGCAGGTCGGCACCCGGAATACCCAGTGTGTCGACACGGGCGTTCTGGTTCGCCAGCCACTCGCCAAAATCGGCTTCAAACGCCTTCTTGCGCGCAGCGAGATCGGCCTTACCCACGCTGGAGCGCAGGGCTTGGTAGAGTTCGACGCTGAGAATCACGGTATCGAGGTGACCCGCCTTTTCCACAAAAACTGGTTCGCGCTTGGCTTGGGCGCAGAGGCTGCCAAAACGGTTTTTGGCTTCGGTGGCTGTAACGCGCATGACGAACTCCTTCGATAGTTGGCCATTTTAGCCATCGTTGTTGAAGTAGCACCCAGTGGGGTAGGTGATGCACCCCCAATGCCATGGTCAAAGCCGGAAATACTCCAAAGCCTGCTGCGCAATCGACGCGCCGTGCTCCTGCACGAAATGGCCTGCCTGCGGCAGCACCACCAGTTCGGGCGCGCCGCGCACGGTGTGTTGCAGGCGCTGCATCACCGGCACGCCCAGCACAGGGTCGCGTGCACCCGCAACAAACAGGCTGCGGCCAGCCCAGGTGTTCTGCCAGAAATCGCGCGCAGCCTGGGAGAGCGCTGCGCCCGGCGCCTGGGGGTGATCGGGCACGAGGCGGGGGAAGGCACGCAGCGCAGCGCGGTGGCCCGCGTCGGGGAATGGCGCATCGTAGGCAGCGCACTCGGCCGCGCTCAGTTGCGGGTTGCCGCGCGCCAGCAAGCGGCCCACGCCGAACAAGGGCTTGTCGGCGCACATGGCGCGCCAATCCAGAAAGCCCTGCGAAAGCGGCTCCTCGCCAGTGGCCAGCAGTGTGTTCATGGCCAGCAGGCCGACAAAGCGCTCAGGCATCTCCATGGGCAGCGTCAGGCCCAGGATGCCACCCCAATCCTGCACCACCAGCACCACGTTGTGCAGGTCCAGCCGCTGCACCAGCTCCAGCAGCACCTGGCGGTGCCCGTCAAAGCTGTGGGCACGTTCCTTCTTGGGCTTGTCGCTCTTGCCAAAGCCGATCAGGTCGGGGGCAACGACGCGGTGGCCGGCCTGCACAAAGACCGGCAGCATGTGCCGGTACAGGTAGCTCCAGGCCGGGTTGCCGTGCAGGCACAGCCAGGTGAGCGGCGCATCGCGCGGGCCTTCGTCGAGGTAGTGCAGGCGCCAACCCGCCAGTGCGGGCAGGTCGCTCACGTAGTGCGGTGCCCAGGGGTAGCCGGGCAGGTCGGCAAAGCGCGCCACAGGCGTGCGCAGCGCATCGTCGCGCAGTGGGTGGGCGGCCAGCGCCTGGCTGCGCTGTTGCTGGCGGCGGGTGCGGAAGAACTGGGCCAGCAGCGCCCCGCATTCCTGCGCCAGCACCCCGCCCTGCACCTGGGTGTGGTGGTTGAGCAAGGGCTGTGCAAACAGATCCACCACCGATCCGGCCGCACCGGTCTTGGGGTCTGCTGCGCCGTACACCACGCGCGGCAGCCGCGCGTGCAGGAGCGCACCGCTGCACATGGCACAGGGCTCCAGCGTCACATAGAGCGTGCAGTCCTCCAGCCGGTAGTTGCCCAACTGCTGCGCCGCAGCCCGCAGGGCCACGATTTCCGCATGGGCCGTGGGGTCGTGCCCTGCCACCGGGGCGTTGCGGCCAGTGGCAATCAGCTGGTCGCCACGCACCAGCACGGCGCCCACCGGCACCTCACCAGCTTGCGCGGCAGCTTGCGCCTGCGCCAGAGCCAGGCGCATCCAGTGCTCATCTTGCACAAGGTTCATTGCTATTATTTTGATAGCTGTTTACGCTTATCTGATAAGCGCTAGAAGCCTATTTCTTCAATATTCGACCGACGCTGGGCGTGCCTGCTGCATGGCCTGGTCCAGCGCCTTGCGGTACTGCTCCTGCACCTGCTGGGCCTGCGCGGGCGTGGTCACCGTGGTGGGCATACCGGGCATGGGGGCCACAGGCGCCACGGTGGGGGGAGGCAGGGATTTGCGCGTGAGCAGTGCCACCACCGCCAGCACCACCAGCAACGAAATGAGCCCCAGGGCTGCTCGCATGTCACTCCTCCTGTGCGGGCACCATGCCCAGCGTTTCCATCCATTGCGCCAAAGCCTGCGCATCCGGCCCACCCTGGCGGTAGGCGGCATGCAGGGCGGCGTGTGACTCCTTGCGGTGCTGGTTGAGCTTGAGCTTGCACTGCAACCCGGTCACATGCAGTTCAAAGGCCACAATGCCTGCCATCATCTTGTGTGCAAACGCCTCACCCAGGGCACGCCACTGCGCGGCATACGGGGGTTCGTGATCGCCGATCAGGGCCTTGAGCAGGGCATCCTTGGCCGCAGGTTCCTCCACCATCTCAGCGCGCACCCGGCAGTGCACCGCCAGATAGTTCCAACTGGGTACACGCTGAAGGTCAGGGTACACAGCGGGTGAAAGGTAGGCGTGCGGCCCCAGAAAAGCCACCAGCGCCTCGGGGCGCTGTTGCAGATAGCGCCAGTGCGGATTGCCACGCGCGCAATGGCCCAGCAGCACACGCTGATCGCCGCGCACCTGCAGATGCAGAGGGAGATGGGTGATGAATGGAAAGCCCTCGTCATCGGTGGAGACAAGGCTGGCCAGCGGGTGCGCGCGCATCAATGCATCGGCATGTGCGCCGTCGGGGCTTTCGAATTGGGCAGGCAGGTACATGGTGGAGTCCGCGTCGGGACTCCACTGTACCTCTGCAAGACAGTGCCCGATCAGCCCAGAACGTCTTTGAGCGCTGCGTCGTACAGGTTGGTCAGCTTCTCCAGCACTTCCGCCAGGCGCTCGCTGGTGGTGGCCACCGTTTCCATGCCTTTGTCGTCGGGCTTGCGCAGGGTTGCCGTCTCGAAAAAGAGCCACTGAGCCTGGCCCAGTTCCAGTTCATTGCGGATGGCAGGCGTGCTGATTGGCGCTGCCTTGAGGGTTTCAAATCCCTTCTTGAACTCAGCGACATCAGCTTTCATCTGATCCTGCAAACCCTTGCCGTCCAGTTTGGCCGCAGTCAAAAAGTAATCTCGGGCAATCCGTTGGGACAATGCGCGCTGACGACCTGCCACGTTGATCAGTTTGGCCGAGCCGACCTTTGCCACCTTTTCAAAGACCTCTGCCGTCGCATTGGTCGCAGCCATCACCTTGTCGGACTGCAGCGCCACCGCAGACACTGTCTCGCGGGTCGGGGGAAGCACCGCCATGGCATCGGAAGCCTCGGCCAGCTTCTTGATCTCTGCAATGCGGCTTGCCAGCTCAGCAGGCAGCGGTGCCGTGGACAACTCGTCAAACCCTTTGCGCACCTGCTGACGCACATCCAGCAAGACCTTGTTGGAAAACTCCGGCAGCACGCCCAGGAGGATCTGGCAATAGGATTTGGCCAGCCGCTGCGACAGAACCCGGTTACGCACCGTGCGGTTGAAGGCCGTGGACAACGCCAGCTGCGCCTGCGCCTGGCCCATCATGGGAGTCAGCGCCAGAATGGTGGCCGACTGAAGGACCATGCGCCGGGACAGACCGCTGACAGCGCTGCATTCAATAGTTTTCATATATAGCCACCATTAAAAAAACGAACGTATTGTGCGGTACAAATCCTAGCGAGATTCTTGATTCACGTCAGCTCTTTTCATCGTATTGCGAATCTTTTCGGTATTTGCATCCGACCTGGGAACCTCAGGGTAAATACTGCAAAATCCCCCCATGTCTGAACGCGTCATCCCCTTGGTGGATCAGCGAACCGCAGCCTTGGCAGCCCGGATACCCGCTATGCCCGTTGCACCTAGCGGCCTGCTGACCGATGCGCGGGGCCGCCCCCTGCGTGACCTGCGCATCAGCGTGACCGATCGATGCAACTTCCGCTGCAACTACTGTATGCCCAAGGAAGTGTTCGACAAAGGCTACCCATACCTTCCCCACAGCGACCTCCTGAGCTTTGAAGAAATCACGCGCCTGACCTCCGTTTTCCTGGGCCATGGCGTGCGCAAGATCCGGCTCACGGGGGGCGAACCGCTGTTGCGTCGCAACATCGAGGCGCTGATTGCGCAGCTCGCCGCCCTGCGCACAGTGGACGGCAACCCGCCTGAAATCACGCTCACCACCAACGGCTCCCTGCTCGCCCGCAAGGCCCGCGCGCTGCGCGAGGCGGGCCTTCAGCGTGTGACGGTGAGTCTGGATGGTTTGGACGACGCCGTGTTCCAGCGCATGAACGATGTGGGCTTCCCGGTGGCCGATGTGCTGGAGGGCATTGATGCGGCGCGCCACGCAGGCCTGCACCCTGTCAAGGTCAACATGGTGGTCAAGCGTGGCACCAACGAGCACGAAATCCTGCCCATGGCCAAACACTTCAGAGGCACAGGCGTCATCCTGCGCTTCATTGAGTACATGGACGTAGGCGCCACCAATGGCTGGCGCATGGACGAGGTGCTGCCGTCGCACGAACTCATCCGTCGCCTGCGCGCCGAACTCCCGCTGGTGCCGCTGGAGCCCAGCGCACCGGGTGAAACCGCCGAACGCTGGGGCTACGCCGACGCCCACGGCCAGCATGACCCTGCGCTGGGCGAGGTGGGCGTCATCAGCAGCGTGACCCAGGCTTTTTGCGGCGACTGCAACCGCGCCCGCCTCTCGACCGAGGGGCGCCTCTACCTGTGCCTGTTTGCCGACAACGGCTACGACCTGCGCGGTCTGCTGCGTGCGGGTGCCAGCGACCAGGATCTGGCCAGCGCACTGGGCGCCATCTGGCAGGGTCGCAGCGACCGCTATTCGGAGTTGCGTGCCAGCCTGGCACCCGACCTTGGCCAGGCCAAACGGCGCATAGAAATGAGCTACATCGGTGGCTGAGCACTGCGCATGATCACCCCCGACAACATCACGGGCCTGGTGCTCGCTGGTGGGCGGGGCTTGCGCATGGGTGGCACCGACAAGGGCCTGCAGGTGCTGGCCGGCAAGCCCCTGGCATTGCATGCGCTGGAGCGGCTGCGCCCCCAGGTGGGCGCCCTGCTGGTCAATGCCAACCGCAACACTGCGGCCTATGCCACTTTTGGTGTACCGGTGTGCCCCGACACGGTGGAGGGATTTGCCGGACCGCTGGCCGGCTTTCTGGCCGGGCTGGCGCAATGCCGTACGCCCTGGCTGCTCACCGTGCCTTGCGACAGCCCACGCTTTCCCACCGATCTGGCGACACGCCTGGCCGCCGCTGCCCTGTCCCAGGATGCGGAGATCGCCATCGCACTGGCCACCGACCACGAAGCACCCGATGCAGCCCTGCGCCCCCAGCCCGTGTTCTGCCTGCTGCGCTCCAGCCTGCAGGACAGCCTGCAGCGCTTTGTCGCCGAAGGGGGCCGCAAGGTTGGTGCATGGACGGCGCTGCACCGCTGCGCCACCGTGCCATTCAACCAACCCGGTGATGACCCGCACGCGTTCTTCAACGCCAACACACTGGATGAACTGCGCCTGCTGAGCCAAGCGCAGGGAGATGCAGGCAACAGGCACAGGCCTGGCCATTGACTCGCCCTCTGTCCACTGGGTCCAGCGCGGCCAAAGGTCGCCGCGCCGATGAAACCGCACATTGTTTGATTTAACCCCAGAGTCTTGCCCATGACCCAACCGTCTTTCGACCCAGAATGACCATTTTTAAAATGTGGTTTATTGCTATGGTCAGACGTGTTCACATGGTTTTGGCAATGGCCTTGGTGGCCTGCACAGCGTGGCAACCAGCATCCGCCCAATCCGCCCGGGCCCGAGCGACCGCCAAGGTGGATCTCGATAGCCGTTTCGCCGAAGTCCAGGCCCAGCCCAAGTTGGCCGACGATCTTTACAAACTGGGTCGCAAAGTGGCCGCCGTGTGTGCCAATTGCCATGGTGACGGCGGCAACAGCACCAAACCCTCCGTGCCCAACCTCGCCGGGCAGAACCCCGCCTACCTCTTGGAGCAACTGCGCCAGTTCGCCGATGGCCGACGCCGCAACGAGTTCATGGAAGGCATGATCCGGGCCATGAATGCCGACGAGAAGATCGGCATGGTGCTGTACTACTCGGCCCAGGAGGTGACCCACAAGCCCGCGGCCAACGCGGAGATGGCCGCCAAGGGCCAGGGCATTTTCAGCAAGAACTGCTTCCGGTGCCACGGCGATGCCGGGCGGGGCAGCGACCAGATTGCGCGCATTGCTGGCCAGCAACCCGACTACCTGAGTCTGACCCTCAAACGCTACCGTGACGGTGCCGAGGTTCGCGCCAACTCCATCATGACGCCCAATACCAAGCACCTGACCAACGCCGACATCGACGCCGTGGTGGCTTACGTGTCGTCGATGCCCTGAGACACAGCGGCGCCCTTGGCGGTGGGTGACAATCACCGCATGGATTCACGGCATCTTCCTCTTCTTCGACTTGCTGGGCTGGTGTTGGTCATCGCCGGTCTGGTCGATATCGCAGCCCTGGCCTACAGCCTCAGCCAGGGCACCAACTACCCCGCAGGATGGGGCCTGTTCGCCTTGGCAAGCGGCGCGCTGGTGTTTCGGGGCAGCCTGCTCGCGGCGTTCGTGGTGCGCTGGGTGGCCTGCCTTGCACTTGCGGCCAGCACGGCATTGCTCCTGGGCATGCCCATGATGCAGCCCTTCAGCCTCACCTTCACGCAGTTGCGCCTGAACCAAGGCCCAGACCTGGACTCGGTGGCCATCACAGCCGCAGTGCTGGCGCTGCTGGCCTGGCTGGTGTGGCAGCTGGGGCGCGCGCCCATCCGTGCCGCACGCCACAGTGCAGGCCTGCCGCAGCGCTCCATGCTCGTCCCCGTGCTGGCCGGCATGGCCATGGTCATGGTGCTGGCCGTTTTCCTGGTCACCATGCGGATCGGCACCACAGCCAACAACGCCAAGATCCTGGCCGAGCAGAAGGTGGGGCCAGGCTACCGCTTCCATATCAGCTCATTGCGCAGCAGCCAGGGCGACAAAGGCAAGTCGGTGGTTGGAATGGTCATCGCCTGGAAGGAAGATGACATCCAGCGCATCCCCGTGCACTGGCTGGAGTGAAAAGGGTCAACAGGCCACGATGCGGCACGCCTTGCCGCTGCGCCCCCTGGGCACACTGTGGCCCAGCTCGGTACGCACCTGGATGGGCGCCAGCCCCTGGCTGGCGGCGTAGCCTTTGAGCGCCGCACGGCAGCGCGCCGCAGCGGCCCGCCCCTCTTCGCCGCGCAGGGGCAGGCGCAGCAACAGCGTGCTGGCATCGATCTGACGCAGGTGAAAGTCGAACACGCCCGCGCCCTCCTCCAGCACCGTGCTCAGCGCCAAGGGCAGCAGCGTGGCCGTGCTGCCGTCGCTGCGGACCATGCGCAGCGGGTCGTCCTGGCGGCCACGCACCTCGATCACCGGCAAGGGGGATCCGCAGGCACAGGATTCGCCCCGCAGCACCACCTGGTCAGCCAACTCGTAGCGAATGAGCGGCTGCACCTGGTTGGCCAGGCTGGTCAGCAACACGCTGCAGGCAGGCTCGCCCGGTGGCACGGGTCGGTGCTTTTCGTCCACCGGCTCCAGGATGACCCAGTCGGCGTTGAGGTGCATGTGCCCATGCACGCATTCCCAGCCCATGGCCAGAAACTCCGAGGCCCCGTAGCTGTTGCGCAGCACCCCACCCAGCCCCTGCAGAATGTGCGCGCGCACCGCCGGACTGAGGGTTTCACCACCCGTCCAGATCTCGCGCGGCGCAATGTGCAGGCGCCCCTCCAGCGCCTCTTGCGCGAGCAAGGCCGCTGCTGTGGGGTAGGTGATGAGCACCGTGGGCGCAAAGGCATTGAGCCCATCCACCAGTTGCGCCGTGGGGACCTGGATGGAAAAGCTGCGCGTGGTGGCCGCTATCCAGGGGTTGATGCTGCGCAGGCGCTGCAGCGACACCATGCTGGCGAAATGCCCGCCCGTCGCGCCCACAAAGGCATGGCGCTCGGACAGGTGCAGCGGGTCCATCCAGTGTGCCAGCGGGCGCGGCTGGCAACGGCGCAAGGCTTCCAGCGCGTCGTACACGGCCATGGCATGGCCGTCCTGCACAAAAATGCCCGGCATCCCGGCAGTGCCCGAACTCTCCCACACCATGTAACGGCCCAGCCAGGGCTCGGCAATGCGCTCGGGGTCGGCGGTGAGTTCGCGCAGCTCGTCAAGATGCAAGCGCGGGTCGGTCACCCAGTCATCGAAGCGCTCCATGAGCTGACCGCGCGTGACCACCGGCAGATCCTGCAGCGGCGTACTGGCGCTGGCCCGGGTGCCCAGGTGCTCCTGGTAAAAACGCGACCCACGCAGCGCGTTGTCCAACATCTGGGCCAGCCGGTTGCGCTGGCGTTGGGCAATGCCGACGCGGCCACTGCGCTGCGCCGCCACCACGTCCATCGAAATCAGCGACAAGCGCAGCAGGTCAAACACCGGCGTCATGCGCTGGCCTTTGCACCTGCGGCGCAGGAAGGCCGCAGCGTGCCAACGGGGGGAGGAATCGGCAGGGGCATCGGCGGAAGTGCTCCAAGGAAATGCAGGCGCCATTTCGGGGCGCGGCGCCATGAACCCACCCATGACCACCACGACCTATCCTGCATCATAGAAAGCATGGCCCTTGGCAGCAATGGATGTCCTGCGGTTCCGCGCGGTCGTCATTGACCTGTGTCACGGACAGGTCAGTGTCGCAGCGCACAATGGATGATGTCCTCTCCAGGAGACCCCATGCCCCGCAAGCCCTCATCCGCCCCTGCATCCACGCCCCCTCAGGCACCGCACCGCGCTGCTCGCGCTCCCCGCCCGGCAGAGACACCCACCCAGAAGCTCGACCGCCTGGCGCAGGCCGCCGCAGCACCACTGACCGGTGGGCTCTCGCCGGTGTCGCTGGGGCTGGCCGCTGCCGACTGGGCCTGGCACCTGGCCCTCTCGCCGGGGCGCCGACTGGAGCTGGCGGCACTGGCCCTGCAGTTGGGACGCCAGCACCTGGCGGAAGGCTGGGCACCGGGCGACGAATCCCCTCCCCCCGATGAAGACCCGCGCTTTCGGCACGAGGCCTGGGCACAGTGGCCCTACCGCCAGTGGCGCGCGGGCTTTCGCGCTGCCGAGACCTTCTGGAGCGAAGCCACGCAAGTGCCCGGCATGACCACGCACCACGCCCAGCTCACCCACTTCTTTGCCCGCCAGTGGCTGGACATGCTGGCCCCCGCCAACTGGCCCGCCACCAACCCCCTGGTGCACCAGGACCTGTGGCACAACGGCGGTGCCCACCTGCGCCAGGGCCTGCAGAACTGGCTTGCCGACGCCACCGGCACGCCCGACGACAACGCACCGCCGCAGCGCTTTCGCGTGGGACACGACGTGGCCGTCACTCCCGGCAAGGTGGTGTACCGCAACGCGCTGATCGAGCTGATCCGCTACACACCGCAATCCGCCAAGGTGCACCCCGAGCCCGTGCTCATCGTGCCGTCGTGGATCATGAAGTACTACATCCTCGACCTGTCGCCACACAACTCCATGGTGCGCTACCTGGTGCAACAGGGGCACACGGTGTACATGCTGTCCTGGCGCAACCCGGACGCACGCGATGCCGAACTCACCATGGACGACTACCTGCGCCTGGGCGTGCTCGATGCCCTGCAGGCCGTGGGCGCACAACACGGCGCCGATACGCCCGTGCACGCCATGGGCTACTGCCTGGGCGGCACGCTGCTGGCCATCGCCGCCGCTGCACTGGCCAGGCCCCAGGGCGTGGCCGGACAAGACCAGTTGCCGGCGTTGCGGAGCCTCTCGCTGCTGGCCGCGCAGACCGATTTCTCCGAGCCCGGCGAGCTGGGCCTGTTCATCGACGAGGGCCAGATCGACTGGCTGGACCACACCACCCGCGGCCAGGGCTACCTGTCGGGCAAACAAATGGCGGGTTCCTTCGAGTTTCTGCACTCGCGCGACCTGGTGTGGGCGCGGCGCATGCGCGAATACCTGCTGGGCGAGCGCGACCAGCCCAACGACCTGATGGCCTGGAACGCCGACACCACACGCATGCCCGCGCGCATGCACCACGAATACCTGACCGACCTGTACCTGAACAACGCCCTGGCGCGCGGCAGCTACCGCGTGGAAGGCCGCCCTGTGTCGCTGGACGACCTGCACCTGCCCGTGTTTGTGGTGGGCACGCAGCGTGACCATGTCTCGCCCTGGACATCGGTGTACAAGCTGCACCACCTGTGCGACGCCGAGATCACCTTTGCACTGACCAACGGCGGACACAACGCAGGCATCATCTCCGAACCCGGCCACGCCGGCCGCCACTACCAATGGGCCACCCGTCCCGCGAACGGCCCCTGGACCGAAGCGGAGGACTGGGCCGCCAGCGCGCCACGGCACGAGGGTTCCTGGTGGAGCGCCTGGCAGGCCTGGCTGGCAGCCCGCTCGTCGGCACCGCAACCCGCTGCCCAAATCCCCAAGGCCAGCGTGCTGTGCGACGCACCAGGCACCTATGTGCTGCAACGCTACCGCGAGAAAAACTAGGGCGTGTCATCATTCAATTCCCCCACGCGAAAGCCAGCCAGGCCGTGCAGTGCTAGGCGCCCTGAGTGCCGTGCAGCCCCGCTGCACAAGCGAAGGGCAACGACGCAATGCGCGGCCTGGTTGGCTTTCCCTTCGGGCTGGCCCCGCAATGCGGCGTCTGCTTTGTCGGGCGGCTTGCCCATGGATGACCATGGGCTGCGTCGCCCTTCGCGCATCCATCCGCATTGCGGGGCCAGCGCGCGGGGGAATTGAATGATGACACGCCCTAGATCAAATCAGCCCACAGGGCAATAAATACGGGCGCAAGCAGCTATCAAATAAATAGCATCAATGCGACGTCCCCGCAGGCTGCACCTGTGCATTGCGCGGCCCTGGCACGGCGCCCCGTGCCAGCAAGGCATACATGGTGGGCACCACAAATACGGTGAGTAACGTGCCCAGGCCCATGCCGCCCACGATGACCCAGCCGATCTGCATGCGGCTCTCCGCGCCTGCACCATGTGCCAAAGCCAAGGGGATGGCGCCCAACACCATGGCGCCAGTGGTCATGAGGATGGGGCGCAGGCGCTGGCTGGAGGCCTGCACCAGCGCATCGACCATTTCCAGCCCCTGGGCACGCAACTGGTTGGCAAACTCGACGATCAGGATGCCGTGCTTGGTGATCAAGCCCACCAGCGTGATCAGGCCGATCTGCGAATACACGTTGAGCGACCCCCCGCCCCATTTGAGCGCCAGCAGCGCCCCCAACATGGACAAGGGCACCGAGAGCAAGATGACCAGCGGGTCGATGAAACTCTCGAACTGCGCCGCCAGCACCAGGTAGATGAACACCAGCGCCAGCACAAACACCACGCCCAGCGCCCCTTGCGAACTGCGGAATTCACGCGAGATGCCGTTGAGCTCTGTGGTGTAGCCCGGCTTGAGCACCTGGGCGGCCGTGCGGTCCATGAAGGCCAGCGCCTCGCCCAGCGAATAGTCGGGCGCCAGGTTGGCGGTAATGGTGGCCGAACGGCGCTGACCAAAGTGGTTGAGTTCGCGCGGGCTCACGCTCTCCTGCACGCTGACCAGGCTGGACAGCGGCACCATGGCATCGCCGCGCCCACGCACATGGATGGCATCGATATCCTGCGGCGTGCTGCGGCTGCCGCCCTCGGTCTGCACGATCACGTCGAACTGTTCGGCATCGCGCTTGTAGCGTGTGACGGTGCGCCCCCCCAGCATGGTCTCGATGGCACGCGCCACCACGTCCACATTCACGCCCAGATCGGCCGCACGCTCCCGGTTGACGCTGATGCGCAGTTCAGGCTTGTTCAGGCGCAGGTCCACGTCGGGCGAGAGGATGCCGGGGTTCTTGGCCACCTCGGCCAGGATGCGCGAGACCGCAGCATGCAGATCCTCGTAACTCTCCGAGGTCTGCACCACAAAATTGAGCGGCCGGGAGCGAAAGCCCTGCCCCAGTGACGGCGGCGTGACGGGAAACGCGCTCACCCCCGGCAGGCTGCTGATGCGGCCCTGCATCTCGCGCGCCAGTTGCAGGGTGCTGCGCTGGCGCTCCTCCCAGTCCACTGCGCGATAGACCACACTGCCTTGCGACACGGTGGGATTGCCCACGTTGGCGTAGATGCGGTCGAACTCGGGGTAGTCGCGGCCGATTTTCTCCAGTTCACGCGCATAGCGGTCGGTGTATTCCAGCGTGGCGCCGTCGGGCGCGCTGAAGCTCGCCAGGACGGTGCCCCGATCTTCCAGCGGCGAGAGCTCCTGGCGCATGGTCGGCCAGATCAGCGCAATCGCCACCGCACAGGCCAGCATGACCGCCAGCACCAGCCAGCGCGCCTGCAGCAGCGCACCAGCACGGGCCGTGAGCACCCAGCGCAGCAGGCGGCCGTAGCCATCGGACAGGGCCGTGAGCCAGCGCTCCATGCTGCGGTCGAACCAGCCGGGCTTTGGGTTGTGGCGCAGCAGCAGCGAGCACATCATGGGCGAGAGCGTGAGCGCGACAAAGCCCGACACCAGCACCGCCCCGGCCAGTGCCAGCGCAAACTCGATGAACAGGCGCCCCGTGCGCCCCGGCGTGAAGGCCAGCGGCGCATACACCGCCACCAGCGTGAGCGTCATGGCGACAATGGCGAAGCCGATTTCACGCGCGCCCCGAATGGCTGCGCTGAAGGGCTCCATGCCCTCCTCGATGTGGCGGAAGATGTTCTCCAGCATGACGATGGCATCGTCCACCACCAGCCCAATGGCCAGCACCAGCGCCAGCAGCGTGAGCGTGTTGATGGAGAACCCGGCCAGGTGCATGAGCGCAAAGCTGCCGATCAGGCTGACCGGAATGGTCACGATGGGAATAATGGATGCGCGCACCGTGCGCAGGAAGACAAAGATCACCAGCGCCACCAGCACCACCGCCTCCACCAGGGTGGTGAACACGCTCTGGACAGAGCGGTCGATGAAGCGCGAGTTGTCGTTGGCGATTTCCACCGTCACCTCGGGCGGCAGGTCCGCCTGGAGCTGGGGCAGCATGTCGCGCACGTCCTTGGAGATGTCCAGCGGGTTGGCCGTGGTCTGGCGGATCACGCCCACCGAGATGGCCTCGCGCCCGTTCAGGCGTACGCGGCTGCGGTCGCTGGCCGGGCCCTCTTGCACGCGCGCCACATCGCCCAGGCGCACGGCAAAGCCGTTCACGCTGCGCACCACGATGTTGGCAAACTCCTGCGGCTGCGCCAGGCTGGTCTGCGCGGTCACGCTGAACTCGCGCTCCATCGACTCGATGCGCCCGGCAGGCAACTCCAGGTTGCTGCGGCGGATGGCGTCCTCCACGTCCTGCGGTGTGAGCCGGTAGCCTGCCATGCGCTGCGGGTCCAGCCATACGCGCATGGCGTAGCGGCGTTCGCCGTAAATGGGAACGTCGGCCACGCCGCTCACGGTCTGCAGCCGGGGCTTGACGATGCGCACCAGCAGGTCGTTGATCTGCAGCGGTGAAAGCGTGTCGCTGCTGAAGGCCAGCCACATCACGGGCACGGCGTCGGCCTCGACCTTGGCGATCACGGGCTCATCCACCCCATCGGGCAGGCGGTTGCGCACGCGGGAGGTGCGGTCACGCACCTCGGCGGCGGCGTTGTCGGCGTCCTTTTCGAGCCGGAAGCGCACGCTGATCTGGCTTTGCTCGGCACGGCTGAGCGAGGTGATGACATCGACCGCGTCAATGCCCGCGATCGAGTCTTCCAGCGGCTTGGTGACCTGCGCCTCCATCACCTCGGCCGAGGCCCCCCCGTAGCGAACGCTCACGGTGACCACGGGCTCGTCGATGCGCGGGTACTCGCGCACCGACAGACGATTGAAGCTCACGGCGCCAATCAAGAGCACCAACAGCGACAGCACGGTGGCCAGCACCGGGCGACGAATGGAGATTTCAGCCAACTGCATGGGGCAGGTGCTCCGGCGCCGTCAACGGCTTGGTGCCTGGGCAGCGCTGGCCGCCGGGGCTGCGGGACGTGCCTCGGGCTGCGTCGCGGCCAAGCGCACCGGCGTTCCGTCGCGCTGCAGCCGTTGCTGACCTGCAGTCACCACCTGGTCCTGCAGCGCCAGGCCCAGGCGCACCTCGACCATGCCCTCGCGGCGCTGACCCAGTTGCACGCTGGTGCGGCGTGCCACCCAGCCCTGGCCCGAGGCATCGGCCTCCAGCCGGTACACATAAGGACTGGTGCCCTGGGGCACGATGGCCTCCTCAGGGACGACCAGTGCCTGCACCGGGGCACCCAACACGGCGGTCACCCGCGCAAACATGCCGGGGCGCAGAACACCCTGGCGGTTGTCCAGCCCGGCGCGCACCGCCACCGAGCGGCCATTGGCGTCGATTTGCGGGTCGATGGCCAAGACCTGCGCCTCAAAACTGCGGTCGGGCAACGCGTCCAGCTCCACCCGCACGGCCTGGCCCGTGCGCACTTGCGTCTGGTAGCGCTCGGGCAGACGAAAGTCCACCACCATGCTGTCGATGTCTTCGATATTGACGATGTCGGCCCCGTCCTTGAGGTAGTCGCCCACATGCACATTGCGGATGCCCGCCATGCCATCGAACGGCGCCACGATGCGCAGGCGCGCCACCTGGGCCTGTGCCAACGCGAGCTTGGCCTGTGCCACCTGCAGGCTGGCAGCGCTTTCATCGAGCGAGCGTTGGCTCACAAAGCCCTGCGCCACCAGCTCGCGGTTGCGCTGGTGGTTGGCCTGGGCAATGGACAGCTCGGCCTGCGCCTGCTGCACCTGGGCCTGGGGCAACTGGTCGTCAAACTGCACCAGCACCTGCCCCTTGCGCACACGCGCACCGTCGCTGAAGTGGATGTGCGTCACCCGCGCGCTGACCTCGGGCCGCAGCACCACGCTGCGGCGAGAACGCAGGCTGCCCACGGCCTGGGCCTCGTCGCCCAGGGCCATGCTGCGCACGGTGGACACTTCCACCGCCACGGGTTGCGCCGGCCCCGAAGCGCCGGCACTGCGGGTGGGTGCGCCCAACTTGGCGGGTGTTGCAGGCTTTTGCAGCCACCATGCGGCCCCCAAGGCAGCGGTCAAGCCGCAGGCAGCGAGTACAAGGGTTGTGGTTCTGGAGAAGGCCATGGAGTTGTTCTGGGGAAGCTGGCTCGCAATGGGAAGCGCCCGAGCAATGTACCAGTGCTGCGCCGCAGCAACTGCTGCCCGGCCACCTCACCCCCAGGCAAGGCCGCGGAATTTACCCAGGCTTTACACAAGGGCCCACAGCTCGAGCTGCAAGCGCACTGTTCGCACCGGCTCAGCGCCCCAACGCCTGCTCCACGCCCCGGTTGGCCAGCGCATCGGCGCGCTCGTTGCCAGGATCGCCCGAATGGCCCTTGACCCAGCGCCAGTCAATGCGGTGGCCGCTGCCCTGCACCAGGGCATCCAGTCGCTGCCACAGCTCGACGTTCTTCACCGGCTGGCGCGATGCGGTGCGCCAGCCCTTGGCCTTCCAGCCGTGGATCCACTCGGTGATGCCTTTGCGCACGTACTCGCTGTCGAGGTAGAGCTGCACATCGCAGGGGCGCTTGAGCGCCGAGAGCGCCTCGATCACCGCCATCAGTTCCATGCGGTTGTTGGTGGTGCCCAACTCGCCGCCAAAAAGCTCTTTCTCCACCGCACCCGAGCGCAGCAGCACGCCCCAGCCGCCGGGGCCGGGGTTGCCTTTGCAGGCGCCGTCGGTGTAAATCTGTACCTGGTTCACTCAATGTCCTGTCTTGTGGTGTTTGCCGCTGCGGCGCACCAGCGGCACGGCAGCTGCGGCACGCGGGCGCGCACTGCGCCAGGAGGGTTCCAGCAGGCGCATGCCATGCACGCGCTTGATGCCCACCATGAAATAAGCGGCCCCGAGTATCGGCCAAAGTCGATCACCCACATCGTCCATCCAGGCCGTGCGCTGCAGCCAGGGCTCGGTGCGCACGGCAGGGCGGTAGCAACCGTACTGCACGGCGTCCAGCTCGAAGTTCAGCAGCCGCAGCCAGTCACGCAGGCGCCAGGGGCCAATGAATTCGCCCACATCGGGCAGGAACAAGCGCCCCCGCCCGCCCGTCAGGCGCCGATAAAGGTGCTGGCGCTGCTGGCGCAACCCCCACAGGCTGACCGGGTTGAGCCCGGTGATGACCACCCGGCCTTCGGGCACCAGCACGCGCGCCACCTCGCGCAGCGCAGTGTGCGGGTCCTGGCTCAGTTCCAGCGCATGCGGCAGCAATACCAGGTCCAGGCTGTTGTCGGGAAAGGGCAGTGCCGCAGCGTGCGCCAACAAATCGGGCGCCGGGCTCTCATCGCTGCCGGGCTCGGGCCATGCATCCAGCGCACGCCAGCGGTGGGGCATGCGGTTGGCGCGCAGGCCGTCCAGCAGGGGCATGCCCACCTGCAGGCTGTGGTAGCCGAACATGTCGGCCACAGCCTCGTCGATGCGCGCCTGCTCCCAGGCCAGCAGGTAGCGCCCAGGCGGAGATTCGAACCAACGGTGCATACCTATAATTTGATCGCTCATGAACCTGCTTGCGTTGCCCGCCTTTGCTGACAATTACCTCTGGCTGCTGCACGACGCGCACGAGGCCGTGATCGTGGATCCCGGCCAGGCCGAACCCGTGCTGCAGGCGCTGCAAGAACGCGGATTGCGCTTGCAGGCCATTCTAGTCACGCACCACCATGGCGATCATGTCGGTGGCGTGGAAACCCTGCGTCAGGCCACGGGCGCCACCGTGTACGGCCCCGCACGCGAGGCCATTGCGGCCCCGTTCGTGCCCCTGGCCCAAGGCCAGACGGTGCAGGCGCTGGGATATTCCTTCACGGTGCTCGACGTGCCTGGCCACACCGCTGGGCACATTGCCTACTTCTGCGCCCAGGCCGAGGGCGGGCCACTGCTGTTTTGCGGCGACACCCTCTTCTCGGGCGGTTGCGGTCGCCTGTTCGAAGGCACCGCCGCGCAAATGCAGGCCTCTCTGGACCAGCTTGCCGCCCTGCCTGACGACACGCGGGTATGCTGCGCCCACGAATACACACTTGCAAACCTGAAATTCGCCCGCGCCGTGGAACCCGGCAATGGCGAACTGCTCCACTACAGCGCCCAGTGCGAGACCCTGCGAGCACAGGGCCTGCCCACGCTGCCCTCGCGCATGGCTCTCGAAAGGGCGATCAACCCTTTCCTGCGCACCCGCGTGCCCACCGTGGCAGCGGCTGCGGCAGGTTTTGCCCCCTCTACCGACACCCGCGATGCAGTGGCCGTACTGGCCGCGCTGCGCGAATGGAAAAACGGATTTCGATGAAGCTCTTCCACATTGCCTGCCTGGCGGGCCTGCTCTGGCTCTCGGGCTGCGCCACCCAGGTGGGCACCCCCGGTGCAGCCAGCACCCCCGGCAGCGACAGCACCACCGCCACGACCACCGCCCCTGCATCCGAAGCAACACACACACCGCAGTACCCCGCGGGGCCGTTGCTGCCCATCGCGCCGGCGCGGGCATCGCGCCTGGAGGTGATGCCGCTGTTCACCCCCTCGGACCTGTGGGACCGCATCCGGCGCGGCTTTGCGATGCCCGACCTGCAGCATCCGCTGGTACAGGACCGCGAGCAGTGGTATGCCAATCGACCCGACTACATGCAGCGCATGACCGAGCGCTCGCGCAAGTACCTGTTCCACATCGTCGAGGAACTGGAACGCCGCAACATGCCCACCGAGCTGGCGCTGCTGCCCTACATCGAAAGCGCCTTCAACCCACAGGCCGTGTCCTCGGCCCGGGCGGCCGGCATGTGGCAGTTCATGCCCGCCACCGGCAACTACTTCGACCTCAAGCAGAACGCGTTCCGTGACGACCGGCGCGACGTGCTCGCATCCACCCGTGCAGCGCTGGACTACCTGCAAAAGCTCTACGGCATGTTTGGCGACTGGCACCTGGCCCTGGCCGCCTACAACTGGGGAGAAGGCAGCGTCGGCCGCGCCATAGCGCGCAACCAAAAGGCAGGGCTGGGCACCAGCTACACCGACCTGACCATGCCCACCGAAACACGCCTGTATGTGCCCAAGCTGCAGGCGGTGAAGAACATTGTGGCCAACCCCGAAGCCTTCCGCACCGAGTTGCCACTGATCGAAAACCACCCCTACTTCCAGACGGTGGACATCACGCGCGACATCGACGTGGCACTGGCGGCCCGGCTGGCCGACGTGGAGCTGTCCGACTTCAAGGCACTCAACCCTTCCCTGGACAAGCCCGTGATCCTGGCCGCAGGCACGCCCCAGATCCTGCTGCCCTGGGACAACGCCAAGGTGTTCGAGCGCAACCTGGCCGCCTACAAGGACGGCCAATACGCAAGCTGGACGGTCTGGACGCTGCCCTCCACCATGAGCACCGCCGAAGTGGCCCGCCGCGTGGGCATGGACGAAACCGAGCTGCGCAACATCAACCGTATCCCCCCGCGCATGCGCGTCAAGGCGGGGTCGGCACTGATCGTGCCACGCTCGGCCACGACGCGCACCGACGTAGCCGAGCATGTGGCCGACAACGGAAAACTGTCACTCGCACCCGACGTGGTCACCCGGCGCAGCGTGGTGCGTGCCCGCAAGGGCGACACCGTGAGCAGCCTGGCCAAGCGCCACCGCGTGAGCGCGGCCAGCCTGGCGGATTGGAACGACGTCAAGACCAGCGCCGCCTTCAAGGCCGGACAGGAAGTCGTATTGATGCTGCCTGTCCGCATGCAAGCCAGCCGCGACACCCAAGCCAGTGCCGGCAAGCGCTCGGCTGGCAAGAGCTCCGCGCGCGTCACGCGCGAAAGCAAACCGTCCAGGAAAAAACGGCGCTGAACGCCCCAAAATGTGCGCTGACGCCTACCAGCGCCATTGGTGCAGCCCAAGCAGACCCAGCACACCGACAAGAATGAGGTACAGCGCCACAATGGTGCTGAGCAGGCGCGGAAACACGAGAACGAGAATGCCCGCCACCAGGGCGATCAACGGGCCGAGACTGAGGTGAATGGTCATGGCTGCAAGCGGTGCAAAAGGCCGCAAGCATACGCCAGGATCAGGTCACCGCGCGAGGTGCGGGGCACGCCCTCAGGCGCTGTATTTCTGTTTGGCCTTGCGCGCAAACTCCTGCGTGTAGCTGCGCGCCAAATCGCTCTGGCGCACAGCCATTGCCGGGTTCAAGACCGACAGCGCGCGCAGCGCTGTGCGCGGTGCATCCTCAGGCATCAGCCCATCGGGAGACATCGCATCGCGCGCACGCGCCAGTGCCGCCAGGAACAGACTGCGTTCGGCCAACAAGCCCGAGGTCGGCACATGCTTGACCACATCGGCGGGTTCGGCGGTCTGCAGCCACTTGAGTGCATGCACCAGCCCATGGACCAGCGCCTGCGCTTGCGCTCCCCGCCCCTGCACAAAACCGGCAGGCGCCAGCAGGCAGGTTCCTGGCAGGGTGCCGCCAAACACGGCCTGCGAGCCCAGCAGACCGCGCGCATCGGCCACGATGCGCACCTCGCCCTGGTGCTCCAGCAGCGCCAGCACCGCGTCGGAATGGCACAGCGCCTGCACCTGGCCCGTGCGCAGCGCCTCCTGCGCGCGTTCGCCCTCGCCCACCGCCACGAAGGCGACCTCGGTCCCCTCCACCCCGGCCTGGTTCAGCGCCAACACCGCCATGGCATGGCCCAGCGAGCCAAAGTCGGCAATGCCCACACGGGCATGCCTCAGATCCGCCACGCTGCGATGGGTCGGCGCTGCCTTGGAGGAAACCGCCAAGGCCATTTGCGGCACGCGCGTCTGCAATACCAAGGAACGCAGACCTTGCGGAACGGCGGCCGTGGGCAAGGCATGCTCAAAGCCCACCGCCGCCACATCGGCCACCCCCTGCTTCAGTGCCTGCAGGGCCAGCAGATCGCTGGCGTAGTCCAGCGTGGTGACCTCCAGGCCCTCCAGGCGGAAAAAATCCAGTTGCTCCGCCACACTCAAAGGCAACTGACGCAAAGGCTGGGCGCTGCGCGCACCCACCGCCACCGTGATACGCCCCAGCCCGGCAGCCCGCGCGCGCAAGACCGTGCCCACCCCCACAAGGGACAGGGCACTGAGCGCGCCCAGGGCGCGGCGGCGAGACGGCAGGCCATGCATGGCGATGGAACCACAGAAAATTGTTGCGACGCAGCAATTTTCACCGGCACGGCTGAACCGCGCATCAGGGATGTCCCGTGAGGGAATATACGTACTCAGGCTGAGCCACCCTCAAGGGCCGAGACCGACGCTGGCTTGGCGCCGCGCTGGCCCAAAACGGCGAGACGACAGGAAGTCAGCGATAGCCGAGAAAGAAAATCGCGATGTTGACCGCAAACGCCCCGCCCCACACCATGCTGCGGGCCAGGGGCATGTCGGCCACATACATCAGGATGTAGAACATGCGCAGCAGCACCCACAGCAGGGCCAGCAGGTCCAGCGCCGTCTGACCGGCACCGAGTTGGTGGGCGATGATGACCGCCCCCATGAAGAACGGCAGCGCCTCGAAGCTGTTGGCCTGCGCCGCATTGGCGCGTGCCGATGCCCCGTTCTGCCGCGCCAGCCAGGCACGCGGCTCATGGTTGTCGTACCCGCCCTGCGAGCGCTTCTTGCCAAAGCCGGCGCGCTTGGCAATGAGCGAGCACGCCAGCGGCAGCAGCACCGCCACAAAAACGCACCAGTAGGCCACGGTGAACGGCATCCAATGGGTATTGTTCATAGCAAAAATGGCCTCCAGCGCCCTATTTATCAACGCAAACAGCTATTAAATTTATAGCAAAAGTCTTTTGCAACGCTTCGACGCCATGCATTCCAGCAGCCGCTGCGCAATGATGGCTGGACTCCAACCCACACCGCCCAAAACTGGCGCTCTCCAAGCCAGGGCTCCCGCGCAAGGGCCGCCCCGCCGCGCCGGGAGCGTCCCCCTGCCCGCATTGCGCAGCAATGCGAGAGCGGGGGGAAGCCGCGCAGCGGCTCAGGGGGGTGCCCCCCTCACCGCCTATCCGCCAACGCATGCGCAATGGTGCCCAGGTCCACATATTCCAGCTCGCTGCCCACGGGCACGCCGCGCGACAGGCGCGTGACGCGCAGCCCGCGCGCACGCAAGGCCTCGCCCACGACGTGGGCCGTGGCCTCGCCTTCGGCAGTGAAGCCGGTGGCCAGGATGACCTCCTGCACCACGCCATCGCAGGCGCGCTCCAGCAGGGCCTGCACGCCGATGTCGCGCGGGCCCACGCCGTCCAGCGGCGACAGCCGACCCATGAGCACGAAATACAGGCCATGGAATGCGCCGGTGCGCTCCATGGCGGACTGGTCGGCCGGCGTCTCGACCACGCACAACCGCGTGGCGTCGCGCCGTGCATCCAGGCAGGTGGCGCACACGGGCGCCTCGGTAAAGGTGTGGCAGCGCTCGCAATGGCGCACTTGGTCCACGGCATGCTCCAGCGCCTGCGCCAACTGGCGCGCGCCCGCGCGGTCATGCTGCAGCAGATGAAACGCCATGCGCGCCGCCGACTTGGCCCCCACCCCCGGCAACCGCCGCAGGGCCTGGATCAGTGCGTCAAGCGAATGGGTGTTGGACATGGTGGTTGCAGATATCTGCGTTTCATACCCCGCCCTCAAGGGCGTAGCGAGCGGGATGGGCCGCTAGGCGGACGGAGCACAGCAACCGGAGCGACCTTGCGGGTCGTGAGGATTGCGAGCACCGCCCAACGACGCGGACCGCCCGCGCAGTAGCCAGCATCAGAAAGGGAATTTCATGCCGCCGGGGAGGCCTGGCATCCCCGCGGTGATCTTGCCCATCTTCTCGGCCGAGGTTTCCTCGGCCTTGCGCACCGCAGCGTTGAAAGCAGCGGCCACCAGGTCTTCGAGCATGTCCTTGTCGTCCTGCAACAGGCTGGGGTCGATGGTGACGCGCTTGACGTCGTGCTTGCAGGTCATCACGACCTTCACGAGGCCCGCACCGGACTCGCCTTCCACCTCGACGTTGGCCAGTTCGTCCTGGGCCTTCTTGAGGTTGTCCTGCATGGCCTGGGCCTGCTTCATGAGTCCAGCGAGTTGTCCTTTGTTGAACATGGAAAAACCTTTCGTTGAATGGGTAGGAAAAGAGAGAGGTTCAGAGCGGCAGCACGCTGCCCGGAACGATGCGCGCATCGAACTCGCGCACCAGGGTCTGCACGAAGGGGTCGTTCTGCACCACTTCCAGCGCGCGCTCCTGGCGGGCGTTCTGCCGCGCGGTGTTGCGCAGCGCGGGGCTGTCGGACACAGGCCCCAGCTCCACGCTGATGTCTTGCGCCAGCCCTGCAGCCTCCAGCGCGGCGCGCAGGCGTTCGCGCGTGCCGCTTTGGTTGAGCGATTCGCGCTCCACGCGCAGCAGCCAGTGCCCGCCGTCGCGCGCCACCAGTTGGGACTGCAAGGCCAGCTCACGCACCAGCGCAGCAATGGCATCGCTGGCCACCAGCTGCTGTACGGCGGCATACCAGACCTCGCCCTCCTCGGTGGGCACCAGGCGCCGGGCAGCGGGCGCGCCCCCGGGCTCGGCGGGCCGGGGCTGCAGGCGGGTGCTGTCCTGGCGCGACTCACGCACGGGGATGGGGGCGACACGCGGCGCGCCCTGCGTCACCTGCGGGGCAGGCTCAGGTGCTGCGGGCTGCGCTTGCGGCGCAGGGGCCAGGGCCTCGGGGTGGCGCACAGGCAGGCTGCGCAGGGGCGCGGACGCCACAGCCTCTGCCTGCGACGGGATCGGCTGGGCAGGGACGGCCTGCAGTGCGGAAGGTGTCTCAGTGGCCCGCGCCTCGCGGGTGGGCACTGCGGGCGGCACCGGGGCGACAGATTCTGCGCCGGGCTGCTCAGGCAGGTCGTTTGCTATATTTTTGATAGCTGATTGCGCAATGAATTCGGGCGCTTTGACCGTTTTGCTCTCAAAATTCTGCAAAGCCGCCGCTGCGCTGGCGCCAGCCGCTGTGGCGCCATTCTCAGCAGGTTTCAGTGTTTTTTTTTCTGCCGCGCCCCCTGGGGCTTTGAAGGGCAGCAGGCGCAGCAGCACCATGGTGAGCGCAGCGTATTCGTCGGGCGCAAGGCCCAGTTCGGCGCGGCCGTGCAGGCAGATGCTGTAGAGCAGCTGCGTCTCATCGGCGGGCAGCAGGGCCGCCAGGCGCTGCACCTCGGCCGCCTCGGGGTCGCTGGCGTCGCCGCCGTCCAGACCTGGCACGGCCTGCAGCACGGCCATGCGCTGCAGCACAGTGACCATTTCCTCCAGCGTGGAGGCGGCGGACAGACCGTTCTGCCGCAGGGTTTCGACGGTATGCACCACGCTGCGGCCATCGGCCTGGGCCAGCGCTTCGATCAGGCGCAGCACATGGCTGCGGTCCACGCTGCCCAGCATCTGGCGCACGGTGGCTTCTTCAAGGCTGCCACCGCCAAAGGCAATGGCCTGGTCGGTGAGCGACAGCGCGTCGCGCATGGAGCCGCGCGCCGCGCGCGCCAGCAGGCGCAGGGCCTGGGGCTGCGCCTGCACCTGCTCGGTGGCCAGCACCTGGGCCAGGTGCTCCAGCACCGTCTCGGGCGCCATGGGCCGCAGGTTGAACTGCAGGCAGCGGCTGAGCACGGTGACCGGCACCTTCTGCGGGTCGGTCGTGGCAAGCACGAACTTGAGGTACTCGGGCGGCTCCTCCAGCGTCTTGAGCATGGCGTTGAAGGCCGTGTTGGTCAGCATGTGCACTTCGTCGATCATGAAGACCTTGAAGCGCCCCTGCACCGGCTTGTACACGGCCTGCTCCAGCAGGCCCTGCACCTCGTCCACGCCGCGGTTGGAGGCAGCGTCCAGCTCGGTGTAGTCGGGAAAGCGCCCACTGTCGATGTCGGTGCAGGCCGGGCACACGCCACAAGGCGTGGCGGTGATGCCGCCCTGCCCGTCGGCGCCCTGGCAGTTGAGCGACTTGGCCAGAATGCGCGACACCGTGGTCTTGCCCACGCCGCGCGTACCCGTGAACAAATAGGCATGGTGCAGCCGCTGCTGCGTGAGCGCATTGGTCAACGCCTGCACCACATGCTGCTGCCCCACCATTTCAGTGAAGTTGCGCGGGCGGTACTTGCGGGCGAGCACGAGGTAAGACATCCGCGCGATTCTACGGCCCATGGACTGCAAGGTTTCGGTATGGCGTCCACCACCCTCTACTGCACTTTGTCGCTCCACCATACTTGCAATACTGGCGCGCACCACGCGAGAGATGCCGCGCAAGGGCCGCCCCGCAGCGCTGGCATCGTCCCCCTTCCCGAATTGCGCAGCAATTCGAGAGAAGGGGGAAACGGCGCAGCCGTTCAGGGGGTAGAATGCTGGATGACGGGCCTCCCCGCATGGTGAAGCGGCCAACCGGGTCAGGTGGGGAACCAAGCAGCCCTAACTGTGGAGCCAGTGCCGGGGGTAAGGCTCGTCACCTTCTTTTGTGTGCGTTGCCCAGGCGGCGGCGCCATCTGGTGAACGCGACTTTGCACGATGCGTTCTTCTCCCACCCGTATTCCCTCTTCCCTTCTTTCACGCGGTCTGGTGGCCTTGTGGCTGGCCTGCCTGGGCCAGGCCGCGTGCGCCGGCGTCTTCCTTGACGATGGGCGCCCCACCCCCGCCGCACGGCAGGCCACCGAAGTGCTGGCCGATGCCGGCGCCGAGGGCCTGGTACCCGAGGATTACGACGCCGAGACACTGGCCCTGGCCGTGGCCAGCGCTGCCCAGGGGCCGGCTCTCGCCGATCCTCAAGCCGAGCAACTGGATGCGGCACTGACCGCCGCACTGCACCGCTATCTGGCCGACCTGCACACCGGCCGCATCGACCCGCGCCAGATCCGTGCAGAGTTCACGGCCTTGCCAGCGCGGGACTTCGACCCCGCGGCCTACTTGAAGGCGGCACTGGCCGCCCCGCACTTTGCCGACGCCCTGCGCGCCGCGGCCCCCCGCGTGCCGCTGTATGCCAGCCTGCGCGCCCTGCTGGCGCACTACCGCACGTTGGCCGACCATCCGGCCTGGGCCACGCCCCTGCCGCCACTTCCTGGCAAGCGCAAGCTCGAACCCGGCCAGCCCTGGGCCGGCCTGCCGCAGCTCACCCAACGACTCGTGGCACTGGGCGACCTGCCGGAAGGCACGCAGCCCACACCCACCTACGACACCGCGCTGCAAGAAGGCGTCAAGGCTTTCCAGCAGCGCCACGCGCTGGCGGCCGATGGCGTGGTGGGCCGGGGCACGCTGGCCCAGATGGAGGTGGCGCCCGCCCAGCGCGCGCGGCAGATCACGCTGGCCATGGAACACCTGCGCTGGACACCGCTGCAACTGGCGCCCCGCATGATCGTGGTCAACGTGCCGGAATTCGTGCTGCGCGCCTATGAGGTGCGCGACGGCACCGTCTCCGTGGCCCTGACCATGAACGTGATCGTCGGCAAGTCCGTGAAGACCCACACCCCGCTGTTCGACGAGCCCATGCGCTTCATCGAGTTCAGCCCCTACTGGAACGTGCCCCCGTCGATCGCCCGCGAAGAGACCGTACCCCGCCTGCGCCGTGACAGCGCCTACTTCACGCAGCAGGGTTTCGAGTTCGTCAACGGCAGCGGCCAGGCCGTCACCGACCTCTCGCAAGACCATCTGAACGCCGTGATGCAGGGAACGATGCGCCTGCGCCAGCGGCCCGGCCCGCGCAATGCGTTGGGGGACATCAAGTTCGTGTTCCCGAACCACAGCAACATTTACCTGCACCACACGCCGAGCACCCAGCTCTTTGCGCGCGAGCGGCGCGACTTCAGCCACGGCTGCATCCGCGTGGAAGACCCCGTGGCCCTGGCCCGCTTCGTGCTGCAGGACGACCCGGCCTGGACGCCCGAGCGCATCCGCGAGGCCATGGGCCAGGGGAAGTCGCACACCATACGCCTGCCCCAGCCCATACCGGTGGTGCTGGCCTACAGCACCACCATCGTCAAGAACGGCAGGCCCCATTTCTTTGCCGACATCTACGGCCACGACCAGTTGCTCGACCAGACCCTGCGCCGCAACGCCCAGGCACGGCGCCAGGCCCGCTGAACGATACTTGGACCCCATGACCCCACCGCAGCCCTCCCCACGCCGCCGCTTTCTGGGCCACTGCGCCCAGTGGCTGGCGGCGGGCACGGTCCTGCCGCTGGCCACCCCTTCGCTGGCCGCCCTGCCCGGTGCGCGCCATCTGGCGCTGGACCATACGCACACCCGCGAGCAGATTGCGCTGGTGTACGCCCTGGGCGACACCTTTCTCACGCCGGCGCTGGCCAGCCTCAACCACTTCCTGCGCGACCACTACAGCGGCGAGGTGGGCCCGATGGACCCGCAGCTCTTCGACCTGCTGCACCGGGTACAGCAAGCGCTGGGGACACAGCAGCCCTTCGAGGTGATTTCCGGCTACCGCAGCCCCGGCACCAATGCCACGCTGCGCAGCACCCGCGAGGGCGGCGTGGCCAAGCACAGCCTGCACATGGACGGCAAGGCCATCGACGTGCGCTTGCCCGGCGTGCCGCTGGCCGATCTGCGCGATGCCGCGCGCTCACTGCGCGGCGGCGGCGTGGGCTTTTATCCGCGCGAGCAGTTCGTGCACATCGACACCGGCCGCGTGCGCCACTGGTAACCCGGCCTGCACAGCGCCACAGGGCCTGGGCTCAGTGGCGCTTGTGCTTCTTGTGCGGCGCCTTCACCGCGGCCACGGCGGGTGCACCCTTGTCCTTGCCCTTGCTGCCCAGGCGCGACTCCTTGCCCTGCATGAGCCGGATGATGTTCTCCTTGTGGCGCCAGACCAGCAATGCGGCCATCACCACGATGGCGCCGGTGACGGGGCGTTCCGCATTCCACAGCAGGCCCGAGGCCAGCACATACACCACCGGCGACAGCACCGCCGCCGACAGCGAGGCCAACGACGAATAGCGCGACAAGGCCGCCACGGCCAGCCACAACAGGCCCAGCACCAGCCCCAGCCAGCCGCTGATGCCCACCAGCACGCCCAGCGCCGTGGCCACGCCCTTGCCGCCCTCGAAGCGGAAGAACACCGGCCACAGGTGGCCCAGGAAGGCCGCCAGACCGACCAGGGCCAGCGTGAAGTCCCCCAGCCCCCAGGGCTCGCCAAACCAGCGCACCAGCACCACAGGCAGCCAGCCCTTGACGGCATCAAGCAGCAGTGTGACCACCGCCGCCGCCTTGCTGCCCGAGCGCAGCACGTTGGTGGCGCCAGGGTTCTTGCTGCCGTAGGTGCGCGGATCGTTCAGCCCCATGGCGCGGGAGACGATGACGGCAAACGACAGCGAACCCAGCAGGTAGGCTGCCAGCACGGCGAGTACGGAATAGACAACGGACACGAAACACTCTCCTGAATTCAGCAACGCGCCGCGGGGCTGCGGTACGGTGCGGGCGCCATTCTGCCAGCCCGGCGTGGCACCCAGCCCGGTCAATCCACCAGCGCGCACTGCACGGGCGTGGCACCCAGCAGGCGCACGCAGGCCTGCGGGTCCATCTGCACCAGGTAGCCCCGGCGCCCGCCGTTGATGGCGATGCGTGGCAGTTGCAGGATGCTTTCCTCGATATACACCGGCATGTCGCGCCGCGTGCCGAACGGCGAGGTGCCGCCCACCAGGTAACCACTGTGGCGCTGGGCCACCTCGGGCGTGCAGGGCTCGACCGACTT
>Ga0116193_1000597_pt1 | contig 33504 bp, 29 predicted proteins | sample AD_UKC115_MetaG_FD_89892 | JGI IMG/M metagenome (GOLD analysis project Ga0116193, IMG submission 89892) | Active sludge microbial communities of municipal wastewater-treating anaerobic digesters from Hong Kong - AD_UKC115_MetaG | ecosystem: Engineered > Bioreactor > Anaerobic > Digestate... | reverse complement strand
ACCCGCAGTCCGGTGTCGCCGACGCCGCTGACCGGGCGGCAGCGGGAGGTGGCCGAGCTGGTGGCCGCCGGGCTGTCCAACAAACAGATCGCGGACCGGCTGGTCACCTCGGTGCGCACCGTTGAGGGCCACCTGTACCGGGCGTGTCAGCGGGTGGGCGCGTCGTCGCGGGAGGACCTGGCGGCGATCATGCGGGCCGGCGCCGCCGGGGCCGGCTGACCGGGCTGGATCCGGAGCCAACCCTCGTTCTGCTCAGCGGTGGCTGCGAGTTCCACTCGCACTTTCTCGCAGCGTTTGCAGAACAGATCCAGAGTGGGTGCAGAACAGAGCCGGCTAATCCTCCTGGACGCCGGTGGAGGACTGGGCCCGTTTCTCGTAGGCCGCGCGCGCCGAGGTGTCGATGCTGAGGAACACGGTGTCGTTGCCCAGTTTGTGCGAGAGCCAGCGACGGCCGCGCGGAGGCAGCAACTGCGAGAGGATGCTGATGGGGCGCAGCGGGCCCGGCACCGACACCGCGGTGGTGGGCTTGTCCAGGATCTTGACGACGGCAGCGGCGATCTCGTTGGGCTGCAGGGGCTTTCGCGCCCCGGTGGCGTCGGTGCCGGAGATCAGCTCGGTGTTGGTGAACGTCGGCATCACCACGCTGACGTCGACGCCGTGTGGCGCGAATTCGTCCGACAGTGCGGTCGAGAGGCCGACGACGGCGAATTTCGTTCCGGCATAGAGGGCTTGGCCCGGGACCGCCAGCACCCCGGCCACCGACGCGATGTTCACGATGTGGCCCGAGCGTCGTTTCCTCATCTCCGGCAACACCAGTCGGCAGCCGTTGAGCACACCGTAGAAGTTGACCTCGATCGCCGAGCGGATGGCCTGCTCGGAGTGGTCCAGGAACGGCCCGACCGGCATCACGCCGGCGTTGTTGATCAGGACGTCGATGCGGCCGCCCCCGTCGCCGCGGGCCTTGTCGAGGAACACCGCGAACGATTCGGCATCGGTCACGTCCAGCGGGTAGCCGCTGATCTGGCCGGCCCGGTTCAGTTCGGTGACGCAGGCGTCGAGTGCATGGACGTCACGGTCGCCGATGACCACCCGCGCGCCGCGGGCCAGCAGTGCTTCGGCGGTGGCCCGGCCGATTCCGCGGGCCGCCCCGGTGATGACGACGACCTTGCCCGTGATCCTGTCCATGCCGGCGGACTTTACACCTGTCAAATCAGCGTGCGTGCGCGGCGATCGCCTGATCGGTCAGCTCGCGGATCGGACCTCGCCACACGTCGCCGTGACCGGGCACCAGGACCGTCGTCTCGAGCATCGCCAGCGCGCCCAGGCTGCGCACGCAACGCTCCTCGTCGTGGTTGAACACCCGGTGCAACAGCTGCGGTCCGCGCCGCGGCGACGTGGGATGGCCGGTGACCAGGGCGTCGCCGCTGATCAGCACGCCGTCCACGAGATATGAGCAGTGCCCGCCGGTGTGCCCGGGAGTGGGGATGGCGATCGGGTTGCCCGGCAGCGTCGCGGCGACGTCGGCGGTCAGCGGCTGCGCGGTGGGAATGCCGGCCTTCACGAAGGCACCCTTGCGCGCTATCTCGGCCGACCACCGCACCCAGCGTGGCTGCCAGGCGTGCGCGGCCACGGCCAGCGGGGAGGCCTGTTCGAGGTAGGTGCGTTGGGCGTGCCCAACCTCGTCGGCGTGGCAGTACACCGGGGTGCGGTGTTCCGCGGCGAACCAGATGGCGGCGCCGAAATGGTCGATGTGGGCGTGCGTCAACAGAATTGAGTGCACGTCGCCGGCCCCGACACCGAGTTGCGCGAGCGTGGCCAGCACCTCGGCGCGCTGGCCGGGAAAGCCGGCGTCGATCAACAGGACCCCGTCCCCGTCGATCACCACGGTCCAGTTCACCAGGTCGGTCCTGGCGATGTGCACCACGTCGGTGACCTGGACCAGCTCACCCCCGGCAGCCGCCATCCCGTGAGTCTAGGTCGGGAGAGTACAAAAGGAAGCGTGGCTGAACTCAAACCTGGACTGAAACTGGGATACAAGGCGTCGGCGGAGCAGTTCGCCCCGCGGGAACTGGTCGAACTGGCTGTCGCGGCCGAGGCGCACGGCATGGACAGTGCGACCGTCAGCGACCACTTCCAGCCGTGGCGGCACGAGGGCGGGCATGCGCCGTTCTCGCTGGCGTGGATGACCGCGGTCGGCGAACGCACCGAGCGCCTGATCCTGGGCACCTCGGTGCTGACCCCGACCTTCCGGTACAACCCCGCGGTGGTGGCGCAGGCGTTCGCGACCATGGCCTGCCTGTATCCCGACCGGGTGTTCCTCGGTGTGGGCACCGGCGAGGCCCTCAACGAGATCGCCACGGGCTACACCGGCGAATGGCCGGAGTTCAAGGAGCGCTTCGCGCGACTGCGGGAGTCGGTGCGGCTGATGCGGGAACTGTGGCGCGGCGATCGGGTCGACTTCGACGGCGACTACTACCGGCTGAAGGGTGCCTCGATCTACGACGTCCCCGAGGGCGGGGTGCCGATCTACATCGCCGCCGGCGGTCCGGCGGTGGCCAAGTACGCCGGCCGGGCCGGCGACGGGTTCATCTGCACCTCGGGCAAGGGTGAGGAGCTGTACAAGGACAAGCTCATGCCGGCCGTTCGCGAGGGCGCCGCGGCCGCCGAGCGCAGTGTCGACGACATCGACAAGATGATCGAGATCAAGATCTCCTATGACACCGATCCCGAACGGGCACTGGAGAATACGCGGTTCTGGGCGCCGCTGTCGCTGACCGCCGAGCAGAAGCATTCCATCGACGACCCGATCGAGATGGAGAAGGCTGCCGACGCGCTGCCCATCGAGCAGGTGGCCAAGCGCTGGATCGTGGCCTCGGACCCCGACGAAGCCGTCGAGAAGGTCGGCGAATACGTCGGATATGGCTTGAACCACTTGGTGTTCCACGCTCCCGGCCACGACCAGCGCCGGTTCCTGGAGCTCTTCCAGCGGGATCTGGAGCCGCGGTTGCGGAAGTTGGGCTGAGCCCGACTCAGAGGTCCAGCACCAGCCTGCCGCCCACGGATCTGGCCCGGGAGACGCACACCAGCATCTGGCCGAGCGCGCGTTGGTCCTCGGTCAGGGTGTGGTCGCGGTGCTCCACGTCGCCGTCGATCACCTGCTGCACGCACGTGCCGCAGAAGCCCTGCTGGCAGGAATAGCCCACGTCGGGCCGGACGGCGCGCAGGGCGGCGAGCGCACTCTGATCGGCGGCGACGGGCACGACCGTTGCGGTGCTGGCCAGTTCCAGCTCGAACGGCAGTCCGCCTGCGACCGGGGGCGGCGAGAACCGTTCGGCATGGAACTCGGTTGCTGGGCCGACATGCCGGCGGATGGTCTCGATCATGGGTGGTGGGCCGCACACGTATACCGCGGTGTGCTCGTCGACGCCGCGCAGCAGGTCGGGTCCCGACGGTAGGCCGTGCTCGTCGTCGGTGCGTACGGTCACCCGGTCGCCGAGTTCGAGCAACTCGTCCACGAACGGCAGGCTCTGCCGGTGCCGGCCGGTGTAGCACAGCGACCACGGGACACCCAGCCGGTCGGCGAGGTGAACCATCGGCAGGATCGCGGTGATACCGATGCCGCCCGCGACGAAGTGCACTGCCCGTGCCCTCGACCCGGATCCGGGCACCGGCATCATGAAGCCGTTACGCGGGGCGCTGATCAGGATCTGGTCGCCCGCGGCCAGCTCATGTACCTCGGCCGACGCCCCGTCGCCCGGGATCAACCGGACCGCGATCCGGTACTCCCGGTCGCCTCGCGGGTCCCCGCACAGCGAGTACTGCCGGGTTCGTCCGGATCGGAGCTCGACGTCGATGTGCGCGCCCGGATGCCACCGGGGCAGCGGCGCACCGTCGGCCGCGGCGAGCGTGAGCGCAACGACGTCGTTGTCGACCGCCACCAACCGTCGCTGCGTGACGGTCACCGCCGTGCGGTTGGCGATGTGCGGGCGGGCGGGCGGCTCGGCGTCGCCGCCCAGCCGGGTCACCACCGAGACGAAGTGCGACACCGCCGTTCCGGCGAGCCGGATCAACAGGTCGGGCCGGCCGGACCGGTACAGCCCGGGGGGCGGTTCACCGGTGTAGGGCCTGAGTAACTCCCGTGCGCGGCGTCGCGGGTCAGGCATGGGCCGCGCGCGCCGCGGGCGAGGTGGCCAGGTATGCCACCGCCTGCGCGGTGTCTCCCTCGGTGGCCGGGTTGTAATCGCGCCGGAACATGCGCGCCGCGGCGCGCAGGATCATGCCGCCGGTCGGGATGGACCCGCGCTCGCCCGAGGTGTGCAGCTTCCACAGCAGCCGGAGGTACCCCGTCTTCGGCAGCGTCGGGTCCGCGTTGACCAGGAACTTCGTCCCGCGCAGCACGATGCCCACCAGCGCGACGCTCACCGCGACGGTCGCGAAGACCTGCGCCAGGTAGTCCATGTCGAAGTACTTGGCGACGTTGTACGAGACGTGGCGGTGCTCCACCTCCTCGGCCCCGTGCCAGCGGTAGAGATCGGCCAGCGTGGGATCCACGGACATCTCGTCCCAGGAATTGTTGAGCACCCAGTTTCCGAGCACACCCGTGAAATGCTCCGCGGCGCACAGCGCATGGGTGCCCGAGGCCAGCGCCTTGCGCCGGTTGCGCGGCTCGACCTTCGCGATCCGCTGGTCGTACTGACCGGCGACCCAGTCGAGCTGCCGCTGGAACGGCTCCGAGTCGATCCCGTGCTGGCGCAGGTAATCCACCAGGACCCGGTCGTGGGTCCGGGCGTGCACGGATTCCTGGCCGATGAATCCGATCATCTCCTCGCGGAGGTGGTCGTCGCGCACGTATTCCAGCGCGTCGGACAGCAGCTTGCTGAACCACCGCTCGGCGGCCGGCAGGAACAGGTTCAACGCGGTCACCGCATGCGATCCGTACGGGTCGCCGGGGATCCAGTGCAGGGGCGCACCGTCCAGATCGAACTGCACATTGCGCGGATGCAATGCCAGTTCGTCGGGGGCGAACCAGTTGTCTTTGCCGATGTCGGCCGGAGTTTGTTCCATCACCACGCTCGATCTCGTTCCTGGAGTGTCGCATACCTGTACCCGTTCTGGGCGGCGTGCAACGCCTCTTGTCGGTACGAGTTGGCGGTGCCACCGGTTCGGTCGCTCAGCACGGGCCCGGATCGGCTCCCGCCGCCATAAGCTGTAGCGGTGCCGGACGACGACGGACATCTCGCCACGACCATCTACATCGCCTCCCCCGAGGGAGACACCGGGAAATCGACCATCGCCCTCGGCATCCTGCACCGGCTCACCGCCATGGTGGCTCGCGTCGGGGTGTTCCGGCCGATCACCCGGCTCGGCGAACGCCGCGACTACATTCTCGAGCTGTTGCTGGCGCATTCGACCGCCGGGTTGCCCTACGAGGAGTGCGTGGGCGTCGACTACCAGCGGCTGCACGAGGACCCCGACGGGGCCATCGCCGATATCGTCGCGCGGTTCCACCGGATGGCTGCGCAATGCGATGCGGTGCTCGTCGTCGGCAGCGACTACACCGACGTCGCCACCCCCAGCGAGCTGTCGGTCAATGCCCGCATCGCCGCCAACCTCGGGGCACCCGTCGTGCTGGCGGTGCGGGCCGGCGGCCGCACGCACGCGGAGGTAGCCCAGGTGGCCGAGCTGTGCCTGGCCGAGATCAGCGCCCAGCATGCCTACACCGCCGCGATCGTCGCCAACCGCTGCGCCCCGGAGCAGATGTCGGCGGTGGCCGCCGAGCTGTCCCGGCTGACCCCGAAATCCTATGTGCTGCCCGAAGAACCGTTCCTCGTCGCGCCGTCGGTCGGTGATCTGCAGCGGGCCGTCGCGGGAACGCTGATCAAGGGTGACGAAGCGCTGCTCGGCCGCGAAGCGATCGGTGTGCTGGTCGCCGGGATGACGGCCGAGCACGTGCTCGAGCGGCTGCGGGAGGGCATGGCGGTGATCACCCCGGGCGACCGTTCCGATGTGGTGCTCGCTGTGATGAGCGCCCATGCGGCGGAGAACTTCCCGTCGTTGTCCACGGTGATCCTCAACGGTGGGCTGCCGCTGCATCCGTCCATCGCGGCCCTGGTCGACGGCCTGGGTCTGCGGCTGCCGATCATCGCCACCGACCTGGGGACCTTCGACACGGCCAGTGCGGCGGCCACCGCCCGCGGGCGGGTGACCGTGACTTCCCGGCGCAAGATCGACACCGCGCTGGCGCTGATGGACCGGCACGTCGACACTGCGGATCTCCTTGCCCAGCTTGCCATTCCGATCCCGACCGTCACCACCCCGCAGATGTTCGAGTTCCAGCTGTTGGAGCGGGCCCGGGCCGACCGCAAACGGATCGTGTTGCCCGAGGGAGACGACGACCGCATTCTCGAGGCGGCCGGGCGGCTCCTGCGCCGCGAGGTGGCGGACCTGACCATCCTGGGCGACGAGGCCGCCATCCGGGCCCGTGCCGCCGAACTGGGCGTCGACCTGGCCGCGGCCACCGTGCTCAACCCGCGCACCTCCGATCTGTGCGACCGGTTCGCCGAGCAGTACGCCGAGATGCGCAAGAAGAAGGGCGTCACTCACGAGCAGGCCCGCGAGATCATCCATGACGTCTCGTATTTCGGCACGATGCTGGTGCACAACGACATCGTCGACGGCATGGTGTCGGGTGCGGCGCACACCACCGCGCACACGGTGCGCCCGGCGTTCGAGATCATTCGCACCCGGCCCGACGTGTCGACGGTGTCCAGCATCTTCCTGATGTGCCTGGCCGATCGCGTACTGGCCTACGGCGACTGCGCGATCGTCCCGGATCCCACCTCCGAGCAGTTGGCCGACATCGCGATCAGTTCGGCACGTACGGCCGCGCAGTTCGGCATCGAACCGCGGGTGGCGATGCTGTCTTATTCGACGGGCAGTTCGGGTACCGGCGCCGACGTCGACAAGGTCCGTGCCGCAACCGATCTGGTCCGCCAGCGGGCCCCCGAGCTGTTGGTGGAGGGCCCGATCCAGTACGACGCCGCGGTCGAGCCGTCCGTCGCGATCACCAAGATGCCCGACTCGCCGGTGGCCGGCCGTGCCACCGTGCTGATCTTCCCCGACCTCAACACCGGCAACAACACCTACAAGGCGGTGCAGCGCAGCGCCGGGGCGGTCGCGATCGGTCCGGTGCTCCAGGGCCTGAACAAACCGGTGAACGACCTGTCCCGGGGAGCGCTGGTGGCCGATATCGTCAATACGGTGGCCATCACGGCGATCCAGGCCCAGGAGGACTGAGCAGTGCAACGTACCGTCCTGGTGCTCAACTCGGGTTCGTCGTCACTGAAATACAGTATGGTGCAACCGGATCCGGGGATCTCGGTGGCGCATGGGATCGTCGAGAAGATCGGCAGCGATCATGCGCTGGCAACGCTGGAGTTCGGCGGGCTGAAGATCGGCCGGGAGCGGCGGATCGCCGACCACGACGATGCGCTGCGACTGACCTTCGAGATGTTCGCCGAGGCGGGCGGCCACCTCGAGACGCTGGGGCTGGTGGCGGTCGGGCACCGCGTGGTGCACGGCGGCCGTGAGTTCTACCGTCCGACGGTCATCGATGATGCCCTGATCGCGCGGCTGAATGAACTGGCTCCCCTTGCGCCCCTGCATAATCCGCCCGGTGTACTCGGGATCGAGGTGGCCCGCCGAATCCTGCCGGATCTGCCGCACATCGCGGTGTTCGACACGGCGTTCTTCCATGATCTGCCGGCAGCGGCGGCCACCTATGCGATCGACCGCGAAACCGCCGAAGCGTGGGGCGTGCGCCGGTACGGCTTCCACGGCACGTCACATCAGTACGTCAGCGAGCGGGCCGCCGAATTCCTGGGCGCCGATCCCGCCGGCATCAGCCAGATCGTGCTGCACCTGGGCAACGGCGCATCGGCATCGGCCATCGTCGGCGGGCGTCCTGTCGACACCTCCATGGGCATGACGCCGATGGAGGGGCTGGTGATGGGGACGCGCAGCGGGGACGTCGACCCCGGCATCATCTTCTACCTGGCGCGCACGGCCGCAATGGCCACCGAGGACATCGAGAACATGCTGAACCGGCGCTCCGGAGTGTACGGCCTGGCCGGCCACAACGACTTCCGCGAGTTGCACAAGCTCATCGAGAGCGGTGACGCGGCAGCCCGATTGGCCTATGACGTGTACATCCACCGGCTACGCAAGTACATCGGCGCGTACCTGGCGGTACTGGGCAATACCGATGTCATCTCGTTCACCGCCGGGGTGGGCGAGAACGACGCGACGGTGCGCCGGGATGCGCTCACGGGACTGGCACCGCTGGGGATCGAGCTCGACGAGCACCTCAACGAGAGCCCCGGCAAGGGGCCGCGGGTGATCTCCGCGGAGAATTCGCCGATCACCGTGCTGGTGATGCCGACGAACGAGGAGCTGGCGATCGCCCGGGCGTGCGTGGACGTGCTCGCCTGAGTGTGCGGTCGCCCTGCCCCCGCGAGCGTCCACATTTGTACATTTCCCCGCGGCGTGTTGCGTACCAACACGGGCGCTCGCGGGAAAGGGGGCGGTCAGAAGGTGCTCATCGGGCGGACCGTGTTGGCCATGTCGACCAACGCGTACCGGTGCGCCTGCGTGGGTGCGACCCGGGCGAGGGCCCGCAGTGACGCCTCGACCCCGAGTTGTAATCCGTGCTGGGTGAACGGGAATCCCAGGATGTGGTTGCCCGACGCCTCGTGATCGGCGATCCAGTCCAGCGCGGTGCCCAGCACCAGGGCGCGCAGCTGCAGCACCCGCGGCTCGTTGCTGGGCAGTGCCTCCACCCGGCGAGCCGCCTCGCGCAATTGCTGCTCGGTCACCTCGCTGATCGACCGGCCGGACAGCAGGGTCACCGCGCTGGTCAGCCGGGCGGTGGTGAAATGCCGTGAGGACGCCGGCACTTCGTCCAGGGTGCGCACCGCATCCTCCCGCTCGCCGAGCGCGGACTGCGCGCGCGCCAACCCGAACGCGGCCGAGACGACACCGTTGTCGGTGTGCCACACCGTGCGGTAGAACGGCTCCTCGGCGGTGCTGCTGGCCAGTTCGGCGGTGGCCGCCAGAGCCAGCTTGGGCGCCAGCTCGCCGGGCAGATGGTCGAGTACCTCGGTGAAATGCTTTGTGGCCGAGTCGAAATCGGCGGTCAGTAGGTCGGAGACCGCACGGAACCAGATCAGCCGCCAACGCCAGCCGACCCGTTCGGCCAGGTCGTCGAGCTTACGAGTCGCCTTGGCGACGTCGCCGAGGTCCAGCAGCGCGCGGACCTCCATCAGCGGCAGCTCGACCGACTCGCTGAGATCCTCGCCCTCGGAGTCCAGGGTCCCGTGCCGGGCGGCGCGCAACGAGTCCAGCGTCTGGATCGGCTGGGACAGTACGGTGGCGCTCAACACGTTCGCGCCCACGTCGTTGGGGTCGACCAGCGGCACCGGGAGCGCGCTGACGATCTCGGCCGCGGTCAGCTTCTCCGAGTGCGGCCGGCCGTCGAGGTAGACGTCGGTGTGCGCGACCAGCAGATCGACGCCGAATATCGAACGCGACCTGCTGAACACGGTGGACAGGCCCGGCCGCGGGGTGTCGGTGTCCTGCGACACCACCTCGCGGAGCACACCGAGCAACTGACCCGACATCTCATCGGCCGTGCGGAACCGCCGGCGCGGATCGGGGTCGATCGCGCGCCGCACCAGCCGCCCGAAACTGTCGTACTGGCGCAGCACCGGATCGTCGTCGGGCAGGCCGTCGACGTAGCGCCCCTTGTGGGTGCGCAGTTTCAGGGTCAGCGCGGCGAGCGTGCGACCGACCGTATAGATGTCGGTGGCCACGGTGGGGCCGGTGCGGACGATCTCCGGCGCCTGGTAACCCGGTGTGCCGTAGAGATATCCGAACGAGTTGATCCGGGACACCGCACCGAGGTCGATGAGCTTGAGCTGCTCCTCGGTGAGCATGATGTTGTCGGGTTTGAGGTCGTTGTAGCACAGGCCGATGGAATGCAGGTAGCCCAGCGCCGGCAGGATCTCGAGCATGTAGGCGATCGCCTGCGCCACCGGAAGACGTTGATTGCCGGCCTGTTTGAGCGATGTACCACCGACGTACTCCATCACGATGTAGCCGACCGGCTCGCCGTGGGAGTCCGGGTGCTCGACGAAGTTGAAGATCTTGACGATCGACGGGTGGGCGACCTCGGCGAGGAACTGACGCTCTGCCATCGCGATGGCCTGCGCCTCGGCGTCGCCGGAATGCACCAGACCCTTGAGCACCACCGGCCGCTCGTTGACGTTGTGGTCGACCGCCAGGTAGATCCAGCCCAGGCCGCCGTGCGCGATGCAGCCCTTGATCTCGTACTGGTCGGCCACCATGTCACCGGGGCCCAGCTGCGGCAGGAACGAGTAGGCGCTGCCGCAGTAGGGGCACCAGCCTTCCGACAGCGCGCCGCCGTCGGTGCTCGAGCGGCCCACGGGCTTCCCGCAGTTCCAGCAGAACCTCTTCGATTCGGCCACAACGGGATTGGTCATCAGGGCGGCGAGCGGGTCGATCTCGGGCACCCGGGGGATCTCGACCAGTCCGCCGCCGAGCCGTCGGGCCGGCGAGACGGCCCGGGTGACCGCGGTGGCGCGGTCCTCCGGCTCGGTGCCCAGGCTGGGCAGTGAAATCCCGTCGTCATCGTCGAACGACGGCCGGTACACCGCCTGGGTGGCCATCGGCCGCATCGTGGACGCCGTGTCGAACTCGACCTCGGCGGGCTGGGTGCCGGGATCGCCGTCCTCGACGGGGTGCTCTGGTCGCGTGGGTTCGGTCATAGCCGGTCCGAATACCGTGCGATCGGGGGCGCCGGCACCGGCCCCAGGACGGATAACCACTTGCGGTACAACCCCGCCCAGGTTCCGTCGGCGCGGATGCGGGCCAGCGTGCCGTTGACGAACCGGACCAGGCCGGTGTTGGTGAGGTTGACGCCGATCCCGTACGGCTCCTGGCTCATGGTCGGACCCACGATGTGCAGGTACGGATCCTGGGACACCAGCCCGGCCAGGATCGTGTCATCGGTGGAAACCGCGTCGACCTGACGCTGCTGGATCGCGACCAGGCAGTCGGCCCAGGTGACCACCGAGATGATGATCGGGGCCGGGTTGATCCGCAGCACCCGATCGAGCGAGGTAGTGCCCGGTACCACGCAGACCCGCCGCCCGGACAGGTCCGATGCGGAGGTGATCGGCGAATCCCGGGGCGCCAGAATACGTTGGTAGGCAGTCAGATACACCGTCGAGAAATTGACCAGCTCGCGCCGTTCGCAGGTGATGGTCATGGTCTTCGCGACGATGTCCACCTGGTTGTTCTGCAGGGCACTGATGCGGTCGGCGGAGGACAGGATGCGGTACTCCACCTGGGTGGGGTTGCCGAAGATGTCGCGGGCGACCTCGCCGGCGATGTCGACGTCGAACCCGGCGATCTGGCCGGTGATCGGATCCCGGAACGAGAACAGGTTGCTGCCGATGTCCAGACCGACGATGAGCCGTCCGCGGTTGCGGATGTTCTCCACCGCCTTGGTGGCCTGCGCGGGGTCGGGGAACGGGCGCAGGCTGGCGGTGCGGTCGCAGTCGTCGTCGGGGTCCTGCTGGGACGTCCGCTGGGGCTGCACCTCTGTCATCCCCGCCGGGGTGGGCGGCGGCAGCGTCAGTCCGGGTGGCGTCGACGGCGGCGCGGTCTGCCCGCAGCCGGCCAGCAACACCGCGACCGCAGCCAGCGCGCCGCAGAGTCGCGACGCATGAAAAATGCTGTGCCTCATCGGTACTCGCTCATCCGCGGCCACAGGCCCAGCGCGACGGCCAGCGCGGCGCTCAGGGAGAGCACCACGCCACCCACGGTGGCGCCCGACAACACCCGGCGGGCGTTGACGATGTCGGAGCGCAGTTGCTCGCGGCTGACCCGGATGCCCTCGTTCAGTGCCTGCTCGAGTTTGTCGAACGCGGGGGTGGAGTCGTCCTCGCCCGTCCCCAGCGCCACCTGGGTGGCCGCTTGGTAGTTACCCACGGAGATGTAGGCGTTGATCCGTTCATCGGCCGCGCGCCACTTCGACAGCAAGGTCTCGGCGTCGCCCAGCGCGGCACGCTCGGCGGATCGGTTGCTGTCCAGGAACGATGAAAGTTGTTGCTGCATGGTGTCGATGCGCTGGTAGTAGGACTGCTTGCGAACGGTCTCGTCGCCCCGACGGATCAGTGACAGTGTCTCGTCGGCCCGGGCCTGCTGGGCGGTGATCGCCAGGTTGGTGATGGTCTTGAGCGAGTCCGCGGAGGTGTCCTGCGCCTTGCGGCTGGTTCCGGTGGACACCGCCAGCACCGTGCCCACCCAGACCACCATCACCATGATCGCCAGGCCGCCGGCCACCAGCCCGACGTTCACGCGCCGCCGGGTCCGGCGGGCCAGCCAGCGGTGTGCGAACAACCCGAACACGACGGTGCTGGCCAGTACCAGGATGACCGGCGCCGGCATCCTGGTCGACGCCGTGGTTTCCGACTCGACGCGCGCCGACGTCTGCTGATAGAGCAGCTGCGCGTCGGGCAGGATGGTCTCCTGCATCAGCGCCGACGCTTCGGCCAGGTACGACGAACCCACCGGGTTGCCCGCGCGGTTGTTCGTCCGGGCGGTCTCGATCAGTCCGGTGTAGACCGCCAGGTTGGCGTTGATCCGGCCGAGCAGCTCCTGCATCGGCTGGTCGGTCAGCCCGCCGGAGGCGCGGGTGAGGGCCAGTGCGGCGTCGGTGATCGACTGTTCGTAGCGCTGGCGGACCGGGCGGGGTTCGGCGCCGGCGATGAAGGCGGTGGCCGCGGCCGCGTCGGCGACCGACAACTTGGTGTACAGCTGCCCGGCCGCGAACGACAGCGGCTCGGTGTGGTCGAGCACAGTGGTCAGGGCCTGCTGGCGTTCGTTGACGGTCGTCGAGGTGGCCACGGCACTGATCACGCCGAGTGCGGCCAGGATGACCCCGATGGTGAGGATGCGGCCCGGGGTGGTCCACAGGAAAGCCCACCGGGGCTGCGTGACACCGGCCGGTGACCGGGACGCCAGCGGCTCGGTCGACGGGTGCGTCAGCTCAACCGTCACCTCTGCGGACCGCCTTCATCGGAAATGGGCTTCGAGATCAATTGATAAGTGAAGTCTAAGAGCATTCGTGTGACGCATGTGGCCAATCAGTGCGGGACTTCACCCGGTTACCACCCTGCGCCTTATCCTGAACCCGTGCATGGCGACGGAGACGGCTGGGTGATCGCCGAATCCGGTGCCCACTACTGGGGTCGGCACGGCGCCGCCGGTCTGTTACTGCGGGCGCTTCGCCCGGACGGCCGGGCCGCCGTCCTGCTGCAGCACCGCGCGCCGTGGAGTCATCAGGGCGGTACCTGGGCCTTGCCCGGCGGGGCCCGCGACAGTCATGAGACCGCCGAGCAGGCGGCGGTGCGCGAGGCGCATGAGGAGGCGGGGCTGCCCGCCGAGCACGTCCGCGTCCGCACCACCGTGGTGACCGCGGAGGTGGGTTCGGCCGACGGCGGGCCGTACTGGTCCTATACGACCGTCATCGCCGACGCCCCGGGTCTGCTGGAGACCGTCCCCAACCGGGAGAGCTCCGAATTGCGCTGGGTGGCCGAGGACGAGGTGGCCGACCTGCCGTTGCACCCCGGGTTCGCGGCCAGCTGGCAACACCTCCGCGCGGTGACGGCGACTATGCCGGTGCTGCCCGACGCAGTGCCGCCGCCAGCCGGGCAGCACTAGCCCCCGGATCCTCGGCACCGGTGATCGCGCGGACCACCACCACGCGCGTCGCACCCGCATCGAGCACCTGCGCCAACCGGTCCTCGTCGATCCCGCCGATGGCGAACCACGGTTTGTCGGGCCGCAGCTGCGCGGTCGCGCGAACCAGGTCCAGGCCGGGCGCCGAACGGCCCGGCTTGGTGGGGGTCGGCCAGCACGGGCCGACACAGAAATAGTCGACCGCCTCGGCCGCCGCGTCGCGCATCTGGGCGGCATCGTGGGTGGACCGGCCCAGCACCGGATGCGCACCGACGATGTCACGCGCGATGTTCAGCGGCAGGTCGTCCTGTCCCAGGTGCAGGACGTCGGCGGTGACCGCGCGCGCGATGTCGGCCCGGTCGTTCACCGCGAACAACGCGCCATGGCGGCGGGCCGCGTCGGCAAGGACCTCCAGTGCGGCGATTTCCGGGCGGGCTTCCAGCGGGCCGAAGCGCTGCTCGCCGGGCGAGCCCTTGTCGCGGAGCTGGATGATGTCCACGCCGCCGGCCAGCGCGGCGTCGGCGAACTCGGCGAGGTCACCGCGCTCCCGGCGGGCGTCGGTGCACAGGTAGAGCCGGGCGGTGGCCAGCCGATCCAGTGGAAGCGTTTCCGGGCGTTGCACGAGCCGAGAGTAGCCGGTTGCGTAGGCTGGACCGGACATCACGGGAGCCCGGCGAACCGGGCTGAGAGTGGGCCTGGCGCAGGGGGCCCTGACCGTCGCACCTGATCCGGGTCATGCCGGCGAAGGGAGGCTACGAACAGTGGCACTCAGCCGCACGTTGGCCGTCATCGGCGGCGGCGTCATCGGACTCTCCGTCGCGCGCCGCGCCGCGCAGGACGGCTGGTCGGTGCGCGTGCACGACACCGGCGAGCGCGGCGCGTCCTGGGTGGCCGGCGGCATGATCGCTCCGCACAGCGAGGGCTGGCCCGGCGAGGATGAGTTGCTGCGGATCGGGCTGGAATCGCTGGAGCTGTGGCACGGGACGTACCTGGCCGGTCTTCCGGACGGCATCGTGACCGCGCGCGAATCGCTGGTGGTCGCCGTCGACCGCGGCGACGCCCAGGACCTGCGCACGGTGGCCGACTGGCTGGCCGCGCAGGGTCACCCGGTGGCGGTGACGTCGTCCGCCCGCGATATCGAACCGCTTCTGGCGCAAGGGATTCGGCACGGCTTCCGATCGGTCACCGAGCTCGCGGTCGACAACCGGCTGCTCGTCGAGGCGCTGGGCGACGCGTGCGTCGAGCTGGGAGTGAGCTGGGCGGGTCCGGTTGCGCAGCTGACGGAGGTCGCGGCCGACGTGACGGTGATCGCCAACGGGATCGACGCGCCGGCCCTGTGGCCGGGCCTGCCGGTCCGCCCCGTCAAGGGTGAGGTGTTGCGGCTGCGCTGGCGCACCGGCTGTATGCCGGTGCCGCAGCGCGTCATTCGCGCCCGGGTCCATGGCCGGCAGGTGTACCTGGTGCCCCGCGCGGACGGCGTCGTGGTGGGCGCCACCCAGTACGAGCACGGCCGCGACACTGCTCCGGCGGTCAGTGGCGTGCGTGAACTGCTCGACGACGCCTGCGCGGTGTTGCCGTCGCTGGGGGAGTACGAGCTGGCCGAGTGCGCTGCCGGCCTGCGGCCGGGCACACCGGACAACCTGCCGATCGTGGGCCGGCTCGATGAACGGACGTTGGTGGCCACCGGCCACGGCCGGTCCGGATTCCTGTTGGCGCCGTGGACCGCGGAACGGGTCGCGGCCGAACTCGGCGTCGTGGCTGCGGGAGGAGTGCGCTGATGAAGATCCTGGTGAACGACGAAGAAATCGAGGTGGTCGATGACGTTACCGTGGCCGGCCTGGTCGCCGGACTGGGCTTCCCCGAGAAGGGCATCGCGGTGGCCGTCGATTGGGCGGTGATACCCCGATCGGAATGGGACACGTTGCTGCACGCCGGATCTCGTGTCGAGGTTGTGACGGCGGTGCAGGGTGGCTGAGTCGATGCTGACCATCGCGGGGCGCACCTTCGGTTCCCGGCTGATCCTCGGGACCGGCGGTGCGGCCAACCTGACCGTGCTCGAGGAGGCCCTGATCACCTCGGGCACCGAACTGACCACGGTGGCCATGCGCCGGGTCGACGCCGCCGGCGGCACGGGTGTGCTCGATCTGCTGGCCCGGCTCAACATCACCCCGCTGCCCAATACGGCCGGGTGCCGCGGCGCCGCCGAGGCGGTGCTCACCGCGCAGCTGGCCCGGGAGGCGCTCGGGACGGACTGGGTCAAGCTCGAGGTGATCGCCGACGAACGCACACTGCTACCGGATGCCATCGAATTGGTCCGTGCCGCAGAGCAACTCGTCGACGATGGTTTCACGGTGCTGCCCTACACCACCGACGACCCGGTGTTGGCGCGTCGTCTCGAGGACGTCGGCTGCGCCGCGGTGATGCCGCTGGGGTCGCCCATCGGCACGGGCCTGGGCATCGCCAATCCGCACAACATCGAGATGATCGTCGCCGAGGCGGGTGTCCCGGTGATCCTCGACGCTGGTATCGGAACCGCCAGCGACGCCGCGCTGGCGATGGAATTAGGTTGCGCCGCAGTGCTTCTGGCCAGTGCCGTGACCCGGGCGGCCGATCCGCCGGCGATGGCCGCCGCGATGGCCTCGGCCGTGACCGCGGGCTGGCTGGCCCGCAACGCCGGCCGGATCCCGAAACGGTTCTGGGCGCAGGCGTCCAGCCCCGCACTGTGACACGTTATGTGGCGCTGGGCAGCTCGATGGCTGCCGGGCCGGGCATCACGCCGCGGGTGTCCGGATCACCGCGGCGCGCGGGCCGTTCGGCGCGCAACTACCCCGCCCTGGTGGCCGACGCGCTGGGGCTCGACCTGACCGACGTCACGTACTCCGGGGCCACCACCGACCACATCCTCAGCGAGTCCCAGAACGGGGCGCCGCCGCAGCTCGCGGCACTGTCGGGCGCGCCCGTGGAGCTGGTCACGATCACCATCGGGGGCAACGACGTCGGCTACGTCCCGATGCTGATGGCGGCGGGCCTGCCCGGGCCGCTGCGGCGCCTCGGGCCGATCCGGGACCTGCTGGACCCGGGTGCCCGGGACCAGGCCCTGGCCACGATCGGCGCCCGGCTGCGCGCCGTCGGCCGTGCGGTACGGGATCGGGCGCCGCAGGCGACGGTGTGCTTCGTCGACTATCTGACGCTGCTGCCGCCCCCGGGTGTGTCCGCGCGGCCGCTGTCCGATCGGCACGCCGACCTGGGTCGGCATATCGCGGACCGGCTGGCCGCCGAGACGGCGGCGGCAGCCGAGGAGACCGGCTGTGTGCTGGTGCCCGCCGCGGCGCTCAGCCGGGAGCATCACGCCTGGTCGGCCGTGCCCTGGACCGTCGGACCCGGGCTGCCCTGGCCGCGCCGGCCCGCGCCGCTGCACCCGAATGCCGCCGGGATGGCCGCGGTGGCCGATCTCGTCGTCGCCACCGTCGGGTGAACCACCCAAAACTCCATCTGCTCAGCGGCCACTGCGACAGAACGCGAGTGGAGTTCGCAGAGGGCGCTGAGCAGATCAGGTATGGGCCAGGCCGATGAGCTTGCGCACCGTGTTCAGGTTCCGCCCGGTGCCCTGCACCCCGAGGGCCTTCGCGATGGACTTGGCGTCCAGGTCGGACTTCCCGGCGCCGGCGTGGTAGCGGACATGCAGATCCGCGCCGATGACCTTGACCTCATCGCCGGAGTCGGCGGCTGCGACCTTGTCCTCGAAAGCCTTGACCGCCTTGGCCGTTGGCTTGCCCGTCAGGAAGTAGACGTAGGAGAACCGATCCTCGGCCACCTCGAACGGATGCGCGTCCAGGGCGGCCTGCAGCTGTGCCGGTGTGCGGCTGATCACTTCCCGGCGGTAGCCGTACTTGTCCTGGATCGCCTTCTCGAGCGCCCGGTCGAACGCGGTCGGGGCGCCCTTCGGGGTGCAGAGCAGATTGCCCGACGCGATGTAGGTCGACACGTCCGTGGCGCCGAGGTTCTCGGCCAGGGTGCGCAGCTCGCCCATCGGCAGCTTTGCGCCGCCGACGTTGACGGCCCGGATGAACACCACGCGGTTGGCTGCCATGGGCACAGTGTGCCCGCGCTCGGGTTTGCCCAACCGCGCAGGGGACCTACTACGGTGTTCGTGTGTCACTGATCCAGCGCCGGGCCGCCCAGCGCGTCGGCGCGGCGCTGCTCGCGGTGGTTCTGGTCGCCGGCGGTTGCACGCGCCATGTCGAATCGGCACAGGCCGTCGCGCCGGAGGCGCACGCCTTCGGCACCCACCTGCGGCAGCAGCTCACCGTCGACGCCATGATGGCGCACCTGCAGAAGCTCCAGGACATCGCCAACGCCAACAACAACACCCGCGCGATCGGCACCCCCGGGTACCAGGCCAGTGTCGACTATGTGTCGAAGTCCTTGCGGGACAAGGGCTTCGATGTGCAGACCCCGGAGTTCAAGGTTCGGATCTTCGATGCGAAACCCGGGACCGTCACCGTCGGCGCCGACACCTTCAAGGCCAACGGACTGATGTACAGCATCGGCACGCCGGCCGACGGGGTGACCGGGCCACTGGTGGCCGCTCCGGCCCGGGACGACTCACCGGGCTGCACGGCGTCGGACTACGACGGGCTGCCGGTGCGGGGTGCGGTGGTGCTCGTCGACCGGGGCGAATGCGAATTCGCCGAGAAGTTGAAGGTGGCCTCGGGGCTGGGCGTTGCGGCGCTCGTCGTCGCCGACAACGTCGAGCAACAGGAGATCCACGGGAATCTGGGGGAGACCACCGAGGTCAAGATTCCGGTCGTCGGTGTCACCAAGGCCGACGGCGCCACCCTGCGGGGCCGCACCGGCCCGGTGACGGTGCGGCTGCAGGTCGACGACCACGAGGTCCCCGTCCGCAGCGTGATCGCGCAGACGAAGACGGGCTCCACCGGCGATGTGGTGATGGCCGGGGCCCATCTGGACAGCGTGGAGGAGGGCCCGGGCATCAACGACAACGGGTCGGGGACGGCCGCACTGCTGGAAACCGCACTGCAGCTGGGGCCTTCGCCGCAGGTGCACAACGCCGTGCGATTCGCATTCTGGGGCGCCGAGGAACGCGGCCTGGTCGGCTCCGAGAAATACATCGAATCGCTGAACATCGACCAACTGCGCGACATCGCGCTGTACCTCAACTTCGACATGCTCGCCTCGCCCAACCCCGGATACTTCACGTACGACGGCGATCAGTCGACCAAGGTTCCCCGCGACGAGCGGGTGCCGCGGGTGCCCGAGGGGTCGCCCGCAATCGAGCGGCTGCTGGTGGCCTATCTCGACTCGGCCGGCAAGACCGCGCAGGACACCTCGTTCGACGGCCGCTCCGACTACGACGGGTTCACGCTGGCCGGCATCCCCGCCGGTGGGCTGTTCGCCGGCGCCGAGGAGAACATGAACCAGGAGCAGGCCAAGCTGTGGAACGGCCGGGCCGACCAGCCGTTCGACCCGAACTACCACAAGGCCACCGACACCATCGAGCACATCGACCGCACCGCGCTGGACATCCAGGGTGGCGGGGTCGGCTACGCCATCGGCTTCTACGCCACCGACGTCACCGGCCGCACGGGTGTGCCGCCGCGTGATGAACGGACCCGGCATGTGGTGGAACCCAAGTGAGGAGCAGCATGGATTCGTACCGCCGCGGAGATCTGACGTTCGACGTGCTCGACCGGGCCCCCACGGGCGACCCGGCCGCCCACCCGGTGGTTCTGCTGCACGGCTTCCCGCAGTTCAACACGCTCTGGGAACCGGTGATGGATCGGCTCACCGAGGACGGTTACCGCTGCCTGGCGCCCAATCAGCGGGGCTATTCGCCGGGGGCCCGCCCGCCGCGCCGCCGGGACTATTCGTTCGACATCCTCGCCGAGGACGCCGTCGCGTTGATCGACGAAATCGGCGGTGGCCCAGTGCATCTCGTCGGACACGATCTGGGCGCGGCGGTCGCCTGGTACGTCGCGGCACGGGCGCCGGAAAAGGTGAAGTCGCTGTCGGTGCTGTCCGTGCCGCATCCGGCGTCGTTCAAGAAGGCACTGCTGAGCAGCCGGCAGGCGCTGTCGTCGTACTACATCTATCTCTTCCAGTTCGCGCGGCTGCCGGAATGGTGGATGACGCGTCGCGGCGGTCGGGGATTCGCACGTGCGCTCAGCGGCCACACCCGCGAACGGGCCATGCGCGATGTCCGCGCGATGATCGACACGGGAACACTGACCCCCGCCCTCAACTGGTACCGGGCCATGCCGGCCACCTTCGTCGGCCCGGAGCTGGGCCCGGTCGCCGCCCCGACCCTGATGATCTGGAGCGATGGTGACGTCATCGTCAAGGAGGACGGCATCCGCACCACGGGCCGTCACGTGACCGGGGACTACCGGCTCGAGATCATGCGGGGTGTCACGCACTGGATCGCCGACGAATGCCCGGACCGGCTGGCCGAACTCCTGGCGGATTGGTTCGCGGCACACGACGACTGAGCCGCACGGCGGGTCTCAGATGGCCGCGACCACCTGATCGCCACCCAGTCGTTTCGCCTCGTACATCGCGTCGTCGGCGCGCTCGAGCAGCCCGTCGAGGTGACCGCCGGTGCCCGACTCGGCGGTCGCGACACCGACGCTGGCGGTGACGGACGGTTCGGTGGTGGTCGCGATGGCGTTGCGGATGCGTTCGGCGACCGTGCTGGCCTCGGGCCGGGCCAGCACATCCACGACGAGGAACTCCTCACCGCCGAGCCGGGCCACCACCGCCGCGGTGGCCACGCAGTCCCGGATGCACTGGGCGGTGCAGACCAGAACGGCGTCCCCGGCAAGATGGCCGTGGGTGTCATTGACCGTCTTGAACCCGTCCAGGTCGATCCACAGGGCGCTGAGGGGACCTGTCGAACCCCCGTCGGCGACCATCCGGCGCGCGACCTCGTCGAGCCCGCGCCGATTGGTCAGCCCGGTCAACGGATCACTCAGCGAATCGACGAAGCTGCGCTGCATGATCCAGAAGCCGTAGTGCAGCAGCGGCAGCAGTCCGATGCTCACCACCAGAGCGATGCCGCCCTTGCTCACGGCGAACCAGACGCCGTCGTGGCCCTGCTGGATCGCCAGCCACGTCGACAGCGCGGTGATGGTCGCGATCACCAACAGGATGTGCCAGACATGCACCTTCGGCGTGTGGAAGAACGCGATGTACGCGCCCATCATCGCGAACAGGGGCGCACCCGCGAGCCCGGCCAGCGGGTCGCTGTTGAGCAGGACACCCATGGCGATGCCGAGGTCGCCGGCCGCCACGAGCAGGATGGACACCCGCGCGGACGGCCAATCCCAGTACCACCACCTGATGGTCCAGGCCACGGCGAGCAGGATGACGACGACCAACAGCACCCGCGCCGCCGGGTCCGAGTGGACGCGGGGCCCGAGGGACATCGCGGCGGCCAGCGCCGCCAGGAACGCGCCGACCACTGCCACGATCCGCTTCATGGAGCCCGACAGGCCACGCGCTTCCATGAACGAGACCAGCCAGCCGTACTCACCGGGGTCACGCCACCACCGTTTCAACGACACCCCGCCCGTGCCCGACATGGACCAATGATGCCCGACGTCGTCGCCGGCATTCCAGGACGACCGTAGGATCGCGCAATGCCGCTAGCCAACGGCGCGATATTCGCCGGGTACCGGATCCTCGGGTTGCTGGGCGCCGGAGGCATGGGTGAGGTGTATCTGGCCGAACACCCGCGACTGCCCCGCCGGGACGCCCTGAAGGTGCTCCCCGTGGAACTGTCGGCGAACCGGGAGTTCCGCGACCGGTTCAACCGGGAGGCCGATCTGGTCGCGGCGCTGTATCACCCGCACATCATCGGGGTGCATGACCGCGGCGACACCGACGGTCAGCTCTGGATATCGATGGATTTCATCGACGGACCCGATTCCGGGCGGCTGATGCGGGAGCGGTACCCCGGGGGAATCCCTCGCGCGCAGGTCGTGGAGATCGTCGCCGCAGTGTCGGACGCGCTGGACTACGCGCACCGGCAGGGCCTGCTGCATCGTGACATCAAGCCCGCCAACATCCTGCTCACCGACCCGTCCTCGGGTACCCGGCGAATCCTGTTGGCGGACTTCGGTATTGCACGCGCCATCAATGAGACCAGCGGGCTGACGGCGACCAACGTGGTGCTCGGGACGGTGACCTATGCCGCACCCGAGCAGCTCACCGGGCAACCGCTGGACGGCCGGGCCGACCAGTACGCGCTCGCCGCGACGGCGTATGAGTTGCGCACGGGCGCGGCGTTGTTCGCCGACGCCAACCCGGCCGTGGTGATCGGCCGGCATCTGAGTTCGCCACCGCCGCCGCTGAGCGCCCGGCGGCCCGACCTGGCGGACCTGGACCCGGTCCTGGCGCGGGCGCTCGCCAAGAATCCCGCCGACCGGTTCCGCACCTGCGCGGAATTCGCCCGGGCGCTCGCCGATCCTGCTGTCCTACAACCTGTTTCGCACCCCACGATAGCGAGCCCGGTCGCCCGGCCCCCGTTGAACCCGACCGCACCGATGCCCGTGGAGCCGCCCCGGCCCAGCGCCGGGCCGCCGGCGGTGCCCGGCCCCGTGCGCGCCGAGCCGACCACCTCGAAGCGCTGGCTGATCTCGGCCGCCGTCCTGGCGGTGCTGCTGTTCCTCATCGCGTTCGTGGTGTATCAGCGTCCCTGGGATGCCGGCGACTCCGCGGCCCCCGGACCCGTGACCACCTCGGCGGCCCCGACGACGACTACTACCTCTACGACGTCGACCTCGGTGCCGGCCGCGAACTTCGACGCGATGCGCGATCTGGTGCTGGCGGTGTACGGCGCCCTGCCCGGCGACCCGATGCTGGCCTGGAACATTTTCGATCCGAACTATCAGAACCGGGCCGGTCTGCAGGACTTCCTGGGCTTCTGGTCGACGGTGCGGTCGGTCACGGTGCTGGCGGTGACGCCGCGCGACGACCACAGCGTCACGGTGCGCCTGCGCTATGTGATGAACGACGGACGCGTGGACACCGAGGACCGGTGGCTCAGCGTGGTGCCGGCCGACGGCCGGCTGCGCGTGTACGACTCGGAGCGCATCGGCCCGGCCTGAGCCGGCGCGCGAAAAGATTTCCCAGAATCCGCTCGGGCAACGCTGCGCACGGGGTTAGGGTCGGCCCCGGGGCAGCTGATCCGCGGTTCGGGGTGGAGGAGCGAGACGATGGTGTCTTCCCGGTACAGAGGATGTTCGCGATACATCGGGCATGTCGGCGCACTGGCGGTGGCCCTGGGTCTCGGTGGCGCGGTGATCACCGGCACCGGCGTCGCCTGGGCCTCCGAGGGCTCACCGGATGGCGCAGCTACCTCAGCGTCGGCGTCGGGGTCCTCGGCGGGGGCGCCGACGGCCCAGCCGGACAAGGCCGCACCGGCCGCGTCGCAGCAGACCGAATCCGCCGACGACCCAGGGGCCGAACCCGCTGCCGACGATCCGGTCGATACGTCGAAATCCCAAGCGGCGCAGGAGGATAACGATCCGGCCGAGGGTGGCGGCCAGGAGAGCGGGCCGCTCACGAGGCCGGACCACAAGTGGTCCCGGGTGACGGCGGCCGACGAGCCCGATACCGATGAGCCGGCCAGCGAGATCCAGAAAGCCGGAGCCGCGGCCACACCGGCCGTCGAGAGGGCCGCGCCCCGGACCGCCGCCGTCGACCTCGTCGTCGACACCGTCAAGGATCTGGCCGATCCGTTCTCCGGCGGCACCCCCGCCACTCCGGCGGACTCACCGGCCCAGTGGGCCGAAGCGGCCGCGGCGCGGCGCGAAGTGGGCGACCCGTCGACCGGTCCGGTCACCACCGATGTGACGGTGACCCTCACCCAGCAGGTGATCACCGGCGCCGTCAACGCCAAGGACGTCAACCCGCAGAACACGCTGAGCTATGAGGTGGTCGGCAATCCCGACGTCGGCGGCAAGGTCGCCCTGGACCCGATCACGGGCACCTTCACGTTCCTGCCCGACGAGTCGGTGGTCAAGCAGCGCGGGACGGAGACCTTCCAGGTCAAGGTGTCCGAGCTGACCCCGATCGTCGCCGCTCTGCAGGCCCTGCCGGTGGTCGGCGACTGGGTCCAGCCGACGGTGGTGTTCCTGCGTGGGGTGCCCATTGTCGGGCAGCTGCTGGCACCGATCATCGGTGTGCAGATCGTGGTCCCCGTCGCGGTCAACATCCGCCACGTGGTGCCCTGGAACACCCCGGTCGCGTTCACCACCATGGTGAAGTCACCGGTCGACGGCGCCCTCATCAGCACGAACTTCTTCCCGGCCCTGGGCCTCACGAAGGGCCAGAAGGCGCCCACCATCTTCGACGGGCCGGGACTGTCACAGGCCGGGGACACCGATCCGTTCAGCACCGACGGCAACCGGGCGTACGACATCGCGACGTTCCGGGCCGCGGGCTACAACGTGGTCACCTGGGATCCGCGCGGTGAGCACGCCTCCGGGGGTGTGCTGAAGCTCGACAGCCCCGACTACGAGGCCCGGGACATGTCCGGGATCATCACGTGGCTGTCCCACCGCCCCGAGGCGCTGCTCGACGGTTGGAACGATCCGCGGATGGGCATGGTCGGCTTCTCCTACGGCGGCGGTATCCAATTGGTCACGGCCGCAACGGATCACCGCGTCGACGCGATCGTCCCGGGCATCGCCTGGCACACCCTCAACGAGTCGCTGTACCGGGACAACGCGTTCCGGACGGGCTATGCGGTCCTGCTGATGCTGGATCTGGTGGCCAGCGGCGCACGCGTCGACCCCGAGATCTATCCCGCGATCATCAGCGGCGCCCTGACCGGCACCCTGACCGCCGAACAGCAGGCCATCCTGTCCAGCAGCGGGCCGGGCGATCTGGTCAAGGACATCAAGGCGCCCACCCTGCTGTTGCAGGGCACCGTCGACGTCCTGTTCCCGTTGCAGCAGGCCATGATCAACGCCCAGCTGCTCGAGGCCGCGAATGTTCCGGTGAAGATGGTGTGGTTCTGCGGCGGCCACGGGGACTGCGAGACCCCGAACGACGACAACGCCGCCATTCTGGCCGCCACGATGGAATGGCTGGACCGGTGGGTCATGAAGAAGACCACCGTGGACACCGGGCCGAAGTTCGAGTGGATCGACCAGAACGGCCAGTACTGGTCGTCGGAGGTGCTGCCGACCGACACGACCTTCCACGGTGATTCGATTCCGCTGAGCGGCAGCGGCGGTGTGCTGCCGATCATCCCGCTGGTCGGGTCCGGTCCGTCCACCCACGTGGAATTCCCGTACTCGATCGGTGACGGCGAAGTGGCCAGCGTCGCCGTCAACGTCCCGATCGAGCCCGGTGTCGCCGCGCAGATCGTCGGCTCACCGACCCTGACGTTCAGCTACTCCGGTCTGGGCACCGCGACCCACATCTACGCGCAGCTGATCGACAACAACACCGGACTGGTGGTCGGCAATCTCGTCACGCCGGTCCCGGTCACCCTGGACGGCAAGCAGAACCGCGCGACGGTGTCGCTGGAGGCCATCGCCCAGACGATGTCCGCCACCGATTCGCTGACCCTGCAGCTGGTCGGATCCGCGACGGCCTACGCGAACCTGACCAGTTTCGGGGTCATCACCATCTCGGATGTCGAACTGTCGTTGCCGACGGTCGCGGCCGGCGTGGCTTCGCAGATGGGTGTGACGAGCACCCTGGCAGCCTACTCGGCCGCGTAGTCAGGAGCCCCGCGCAGCCCCGAGAGGGCGCGCATTCCGTGGTACACCAGGAGCGCCGCGATCGACCCCAGAGCGATGCCGGTGAACGTGAGATCGCCGATGTGCCAAGTGAAGTCGGCGATCCCGATGATCAGCGCCACGGCGGCGGTCATCTGGTTGACCGGCAGGGCGAAGTCGACGTTGTTGGTCATCCAGATCCGTACTCCCAGGATGCCGACCAGGCCGTAGAGCACGATCGTCGCACCGCCGAGCACGCCGTGCGGGATGGCCGAGATCGCGGCTCCGACCTTGGGGCACAACGACAATGCGATCGCGACGATGCCGGCCACCCAGTACGCGGCCGTCGAGTAGACCCGGGTGGCGGCCATGACACCGATGTTCTCGCCGTAGGTGGTCGTCGCCGAACCGCCGCCCAGTCCCGCCAGCACGGTGGCCACCCCGTCGGCCGCCAGCGCGCGGCCGGTCAGCGGATCGGTGTCGGTCCCGGTCATCTGCCCCACCGACTTGACGTGCCCGATGTTCTCGGCGACCAGGGCGATCACGGCCGGCAGGAACATCGGCAGCACGGCCAGGTCGAAGGTCGGGGTCTGGAAGTGTGGCAGCCCGACCCAGGCTGCCGACGCGATCCCGGAGGTGTCGACCTCACCGAGGATCAGTGCCAGCAGATAGCCCAGCACCACGGCCAGGAAGATCGCCAACCGGCCGAGCAACCCCCGGAAGAATGCCAGCGCGCCGACCAACAGCAGCAGTGTCACGAACCCGGCCAGTGGGCCCTGCTCGAAGTTGTTCTTGGCCGCCGGTGCCAGGTTGAAACCGATCAGGGCCACGATGGCGCCCGTCACCACCGGCGGCAGCACGAGGTCGATCCAGTGGGTGCCCACCAGATGTACGACGACACCGATGAGGATCAGGACGACGCCGACGGCCACCAGCCCGCCGAGCGCGCTACCGGCGCCGGCCGACGCGCTGGCCGCGAGCACCGGTGCGATCACCGCGAAACTGGACCCCAGGTAACTGGGCAGCCGATTGCCGGTGATGACCAGGAAGAGCAGCGTGCCGACACCGGAGAACAACAGCGTGGTGGCCGGCGGGAACCCGGTCAGCACGGGCACCAGGAACGTCGCCCCGAACATCGCGACCACGTGCTGGGCGCCCAGGCCGACGGTCCGGGGCCAGCTCAGCCGTTCGTGGGGAGCGACGACGGTATCGGCGCCGGCGTTGTTCGCGACCGGCGTCCAGTTCAGTGGGATCACGTCTGCGACTACACACCATGTCGGGCCCTCGCGCACGCGCAACGGCCGTGCCCTTTTCACCGGCGAGCGGCCGGGTCTGTACGCAACACGCCGTGTCGGTGCGTACCAACCCGGACGCTCGCCAGCTGATCAGGCGTCTAGTTCGCCGGTACTCCGTTGACCGCGACGATCGCGTCGACGACGGCCCGCGGATTGTCCAGTGCCACGAAGGTTCGCGCGCCGGACACTTCGGTGAAGGTGGCGTCGGGGAACAGGTCGGCCACGCGGCGGCCCAGTGCCGGGGTGAAGCAGCGGTCCGCGGTGCCCCACGCCAGGCGAACGGGTTTGGTGAATCGGCCCAGTCGGGGCGCCACGTCGGTGAGGTCGGTGCCGCCGATGCTGCGGGCCAGCGCGGCGAAGTCGCCGGCGATGCGGGAATCGGTACTGGCCGGCTGGATCCAGGACGCCGTGAGGGCCGGGTCCAGATTGTTCGCCAACAGACCGTAGCCCACCGGCGAATGGCGTAAAGCTCTGGGCGCCATCATCTTTCCCAGCAAGCGCACCACCGGGCCGGTTCGCATCAGCGCGAAGACGGCATTGAACGGGAAGGGCGGGAACTTGTCGAAGGCGTCGCAGTTGGTGAGCACCAGCCGGCCGATCCGGTCCGGTCGGGCGTCGATCAGGAACTGGCAGAGGCCGCCGCCGGTGTCATTGCCGACGAGCGTGACGTTGTCGAGGTTCAGTGCCGCGAGGAATTCGTCGATCAGGTCGGCCACCCGCTGCGGGGACAGAATGGCCCGGTCGTCGACCGGGATACGGTGCGCGCCCAGTGGCAGGTTCGGCAGGACGCAGCGGAATCCCTGGGCGGCGAGGGACTCCGCGACACCCGACCACAGCCGGGAGTCGACGAGCGCGCCGTGCACGAAGACCACCGGTGGGTGGGCGGAATCGGCGGGTCCGGACTCGCGGTACTCGATGGTCGCTCCTGGGAGCGCAATCTGCGGCATGTCGGATATCCTCTCGGCAGGACACTTACAAACACTCGGTATGAAAGTTACGTACACACTGCATGAAAGTCAACCCTCCGGCTCGACGCACCCAGGCCGAACGCACCCGGGCGACCCGCACCCAGCTGCTGTCGGCCGCCCGGAAGTTGTTCGCGGACAAGGGCTTCAGTGAGGTCTCCACGCAACAGATCGTGGCCGAGGCGGGCGTGACGCGCGGCGCGCTCTACCACCAGTTCGCCGACAAGGCGGACCTGTTCGCCGCGGTCTACGAGCAGGTCGAGGAGGAGTTGGCGGCCGACGTCGTCACCGCCATCGCCGCCGAGGATCCCGCCGGAACGCTGGAGGCGATGCAGACCGGGGCCCGGCTGTTCCTGGATCACTGCTCGGCGCCCGGCGTCGCGCAGATCGTACTGATCGACGCGCCCTCGGTGCTCGGCTGGGAACGCTGGCGCGAGGTCGGCATCCGCTACGGCCTCGGCATCATCGAGGGCATGCTCACCCAGGCCGTCGCGGAGGGAGTGATCCCGGCGCAGCCGCTGCGCGCCACCGCGCACGTCCTGTTGAGTTCACTCGATGAGGCGGCGCTCTACATCTCCCGGGCCGCCGACCCGGACACCGCACGCCAGGACATGTATACGGTGTGCGATCGGCTCATCTCGGGTTTGACCGCATAGGACTGCTCCGGCCGACCGTGCACCCTTGTGTATTTTCGTTGGCGCGGAGTGCACAAGGGTGCACGCTCGCCGTGGAGTTGCGGCTCAGATGAGCGCCTTGCCGCGCCGCACCCGACGGCGGATGTCGTAGAGCAGCAGGTAACTGCCGCCCTGCCGGATGAATTGCGGCAGAAAGCGATTCACCAGCGCGACGAACAGGAAGAGCCACTCGAACAGGCGCTGCCGCGCCGGTGACCACGTCAGTCCGAGCGCGTCGCGGAAAACCGGCGCGAGAAATCCCGCGGTCAGGAACTTCAGCAACATCCGGTGACCCGGCCGCAGCAACGGGGTGATCATCTTCAGGTTGATCAGGTCGGTGAGGTAGCCACGCACGGTGTCATCCATCGACACCCGCGCACAGGCGGTGTTCCAGTAGTTGTCGAACTCCGCGCGGGTCGGCGGCCATTGGTCCTCGGTGACCTGCAGCGTGGTACCCAGGGTGAAGCCCGAACGGTAGAACTCCTCGGCATGTTCGGGGGCGAGTTCGCCGCGCAGGAGTTGATAGGTGTCCTCGAGGCCCACGAACAGGCAAGCGGCGACCCACATCTGGAGATCGCGATCGAAGGCGTTGTACTTGACCGGGCTCGCCGGTGTCGACCGGACCTGCCGGTGCGCACCGTCGACGGCGGCCCGGTAGGCGGCCTTGTCCGCGTCGGTGCCCAGGATGGCCACCGCCAGATAACTGAACGTCGTGCGCGCCCGCTTCCACGGGTGATGCAGCAGGCTGCCGGAGGTCACCGTGCTTTCGGCCACGCCGTGCCCGACGGGTGGCAGCGCCAGTTGCATCACCACGTTGGCCGCCCCGGCGGCGAACGACCAGAAGTCGATGGCGTCGGCGACGGTCGCGGGCCGGTGGTCCCAGCGCGAGGTGCGCCGGCCGATCTGGATCCGGGTGTCGGCGGTGGTGAGCGGTCCCGCGCCGGTGCTCACGTCATGCACACATTCGCGAACAACAGGACCGGCCACGACACGATGGAACCGAGGAAGGACACCACCAGGTCCAGGCCGTGCATGTTGCGCAGATGATCGGTGTGGGTGAACGACCAGACGGCGCCGACGAGCAGATACGGAGCGGCCAGCATCAGGGCCAGACCGATCAGTTCGGCGATGGTGAACTCATAGGCCAGGAGCTGGCGAACCTTGGTCGGCATGCCAGCTATGTTAATCGCGATTCTGCGACTCAGCGGCCATTTCGGACGGCGTTGGCACCCAGATAGGCCCCGTAGGCCAGGACGCCGCCCAGCGCAGCCCGGCGGGTCCGGCGGCTGAGCAGACCGAGTCCGAGCGCAGTCTCGATCCCGCCGTTGGTGTAGACGTGGCGGCGGGTGTCGTTCGGGAACGCCGGCTTGGTCAGCGGCTCCCAGAGCTGCGGCTTGACCAGGTGCGTCAGCCCGGTGACGGCGACGGCAAGTGCGGCCACCCGGGCCGGCCGGGATCCACGGGTTGTCTCAGCGGACATTGGAAGATGTTGCCTCTCAGTCGATCTGGTAATCCGACAGCGGGAATTCCGAAGCCTCGGCCAGCGCGTCGCGCAGCGACATCGGCCGCAGCAGCGTGGCTTCGCCGGCCGGGTTGAAATAGTACGACCGGGCCGAGGCGCAGTTACCGGCGTTGAACACCGTGTCGCCCAGCAGGTCCGTCATCCGGTCCCGGTAGGCGGTGTTGGCGTCGTCGGTGATCTCGAACGTCGAGGCCCCGCGCCGGCGTACCTCGCCGAACAGCCGGTCCATGTGCCGCATCTGATACTCCATCGTGTTGAAGAAGTTCAGGCCGAGGAAGGCGAACGGGCTGGCCAGGCTCAGGAAGTTCGGGAACCCCGGCATGCTGACGCCCTGATACGCCTGGAACCGGGTCTCCCGCCACCACTTGCCGAGGTTGCGGCCCTCGCGTCCGATGACCTCGATGGCCGGGAAATTGGCGTCCCACAGGTCGAAACCGGTGGCCAGCACCAGGGTGTCGATCGCGGTGGTGGTGCCGTCCTTGTTGACGATGCCGTCGGCGGTGACGTGGTCGATGCCGTCGGTCTGCAGGTGCACATTCGGGCGGGTGAACGTGCGGTAGTAACTGTTCGAGAACGTCGGCCGCTTGCAGCCGAAGTCGTAATCCGGGGTGAGCCGGGCCCGCAACTCCTTGTCGCGGATCGAGACGAACCGGTGCATCTTCGACAGGTCCGACGCCGAGATGTTGCCCCGGCCGCCGAACTTCTTGTAGTGCACGACCCCGATGTAGACCATGAACTCGTAGACCGCGTCGGTCACGGCGCGGAACGCGCGCTGCGACGCCGGTATCCGCGCGAACAGCTGGCGCACCCCCGTGGGAAAGGGGAGGTCGATCTTGGGCACTACCCAGATCGGGGTGCGCTGGTAGACGGTGAGGTCGCCGGCCTTCTTGGCCAGCTCCGGGATCAGCTGAACCGCGGTGGCTCCGGTGCCGATGACGGCGATGCGATGCCCGGCCGGGTCGAAGTCGTCATCCCAGTCGGTGGTGTGGATGACCTTGCCCTCGAAGTCGTGGATACCCGGGATGTCGGGGGTGTGTGGCTGGGACAGGAACCCGGTGGCCGTGATCAGGTACTGGGCGCTCAGGGTGCTGCCGTCGGCCAGGCTGACCTGCCAGCGCTTGGTCTCCTCGTCCCAGCGGGCGCTCTCGACGGAGACGTTGAACCGCATGTGCCGGCGCACGTCGTACTTGTCGGCCACGTCGTCGGCGTACTTCTTGATCTCCGGGCCGGGGGTGAACATCCGCGACCAGTTCGGATTCGGCTCGAAGAAGTACGAGTACGTGGTGGTGGGGACGTCGACGGCCAGGCCGGGATAGTGATTGACGTGCCAGGTGCCACCCAGGTCGTCCTCGCGGTCCAGGATCACGAAGTTCTGGTAGCCCAAACGCTTCAGTTGAATCGCCGCGCCGATGCCGCCGAACCCGGCACCCACGATCACGACGTCGAATTGCTCCGCAGTCATGCGCTACACGATACCGGTGGTACCGGATGACGCGGAGGCCCGACCGGCCCCGGTTCGGGGGACCAACGACCCCGCTCTGGCGACGAGCGGGGTCGTTGGTGTCAACCGGTGTTCAACGACCGGTTCAGCTGTGGACAACCTCGACCAGCGCGCCGTGTAGTCCATGCTCTCTCGGCTGAACGCATTCATCTCGCCCATCACCACGATTCGGGTGATTTTCCCGTCCGGGGAGAAGAAATAGGGCAGGGCGGATTTGAACAATGGCGACTTGAAAGCCTGACTCGGTATGAAGAAGGACGCACTCGGGTCACCGCTGGAGAAACTGTCCGCCACTTCCTTGGAGAACTCGGCGATTTCGGCCACCTGGGGGCCCAATCCCTCGAGCAGGCCACGCAGGGGCGCGAGCGTCTGCTGCATGTCGTCGAGGAATGCGCCCAATGTGTGGATCTGGGCCCCGAGCTGTGGCAGGGACGACGAGGCGACCTGGACCCCGTCCAGCAGGTCCTGGAACTTGTGCTCGTCGAACTGGTTGAGGTTGTCGAGCAGCGAGAGGCCCGTGGCCGCGGCATTGCAGTACTGGATGGCGCTGCAGTTGGGAATCGTGTTCAGGAGCTGGTCCGCGGATTGGGTCAGCGGCTGGGCATCGTCGCGGATCGACCGGGCCTTGGTGACGACGTCGACGAGCTGCTTCTGGAGGTCCTGGCCGCTGTGGATGGAACGGTCGAAACCTCCCTGGGCGGTATCGAGGGCGCTCTGCAGACCTTGGACCACGGTGGAGAGCTGCCCGATCCGGTCCGACAGCGCGGCCACCTGCTGTAGCCGCGCGGAAGCGACCTTCGTGGTCTGGATGATCCGTTCGCCGATGTATCCGGCCTGATAGGTCAACGTGCCCTGGGGCAGTGGGGCGATGAGCGGACGGGTGATGCCCTGCACCGCTCGGACGCCGTCGACCGAGAAGACAGCATTCGTCAACTTCGCGAGCGCGATCAGGTCGGCGGGGTTGCGCATGTCGTGGTCGGATTCGACGAACAACAGGCTCGGGTTCAGGATGTCCGGCGGCAGATGGCGATCCGCGGCCACCAGACCCAGATTCGCCTCGGTATTGCGCGGTTGGGCCGCCCGCTCGTCATAGCTGACGACGTAGGCCGGCAGGGCCAGGGTTGCGACCGCCAGTACCGCGATGCTGGCGGCGAGTACCGGGCCCGGCCACCGAACCACCCGCGTGGCGATCCGGCGCCAACGCCTCGTCGAGTACTGCCCGCGCGGTTCGTACAGACCGAACCTGCTCGCGAGCGCGAGCATCGCCGGACCCAGGGTCAACGCCGCCGCGAGCGTCGTGAGGACGCCGATCGTGCAGGGCAGGCCGGAACTGGAGAAGATGGCCAACCGGGTGAACGCCAGACATGCCGTCGCGCTGGCGACGGTCAGTCCGGACGCCACCACGACGTGTTGCACACCGGTCAGCGCGGTGTAGTACGCCGTGGTCGGGTCCTCACCCGCCCGCCGTGCTTCCTGGTATCTCCCCAACAGGAAGATCCCGTAGTTGGTGCCCGCGCCGAGGACCACACCCGCGAGCAGGCTGGACGCGAAGCCGGAGACACCGATGATCTGGTGGCCACTGAGGAGCGCGACGATCTGCCGGGCCGACAGCAGGGCGATGACGACGACGATCAGCGGACCGCCGCCGGTGATCGGTGAGCGGTAGGTGACGAACATGATCAGGGTGACGAGCAGCGCGCACGCGAGGATGACGCGCATGGTCGACTGGTTGATCGCGACCAGTTCGTCGTTGACGACCGCAGCCGGCCCGGTGAGATACACCTTGACGCCCGCGGGAGGCGGCGAGGACGCGATGATGTCGCGGACGACGCGGGTGGACTGCATCCCCTCGGCGCTGCCGATGTTGCCGCTGAGGTAGAGGTAGAGGAAGGACGCCTTCTTGTCGGCGCTCTCCGCCGCCGGCGCCAGTGGCGGGTTCAGCCACACGTCGATCAGGCCGACGACATGTT
>Ga0116193_1000593_pt1 | contig 33602 bp, 28 predicted proteins | sample AD_UKC115_MetaG_FD_89892 | JGI IMG/M metagenome (GOLD analysis project Ga0116193, IMG submission 89892) | Active sludge microbial communities of municipal wastewater-treating anaerobic digesters from Hong Kong - AD_UKC115_MetaG | ecosystem: Engineered > Bioreactor > Anaerobic > Digestate... | reverse complement strand
GATCACGACTTCGAGCGTTTCGGCGTCGATCAGCTTGTCGGGCAGGTGGTCGGAGATTTCGCCATGCGTCAGGTAGCCGCGCGTCTTGCCCAGCTTGATCAGGGTCTTGAGGCGCATGCGGCGCTTGGCCATGTCCTCTTCGGAGAGCACGGTTTCGTCCAGGCCAAATTCCTTCATCAAGGCCCGTTCCTTGGCCTTGCTGATCTTCATGCGCAGGGGCTTGACCTTTTCGACCTCGCTGACGGCCTCGGGCGCTTCTTCGACTTCGCCTTCCAGTTCGGATTCGATATCCGACAGGTCGGTGTCATCGCTGTCGCCCTCGGCGGCTGCAGCCTTGGGCTTGCGGCCACGCTTGGCGGGTGTCTTGGTGGCTGCGGTGCCTGCAGTCTTGGCGGGGCGGCCCGGACGCTTCTTGGGGGCCTCGGCTTCGTCGGTCACCTCGGCTTCGGCGGCTGCCTTGGCACGGGGGGACTTGGTCTTCACTTCGGTGGCGGTGGTCTTGGATGCTGCGGTCTTGGTCACGGGCGCGGTACGGGTTTTCTGAGGTGCCTGCCGGGGCGCAGCGGCTGCCTTCTGGGCGGGGGCTGCGGCTTTCTTGGCGGGCGCCTTGGGAGCGGTTGCGGAAGCGGCCTTGCTGCCAGGGGTGGACTTGGGCGACTTCGCGGACTTTTGAGCGGGCATGGACAACCTCAGAATCAAAAAGAATACAAAGAAAACACAAGCGCCACGGTTCCCGGCGCGGGAGGCACGGCGAAGGCAGAGCCTTCGCGGTTCGAGGGGAAACCCTCAGGGGCAAGATGGGTGGGCGAACATTTGGTGTGCAGTCCTTGCGGTGGGGTGGGCCTTTGCAGTTGCTGCAATTGCGTGGATACCACGGTGGCCCGGTCCGGAGGTGCTGCTGTCGCTCTTGCCGACAAACCTTACATTATACCGGTCGGAGCGTTTTTCAAGCTTTTTCAGGCTTTTCGGGCTGGATGGCCCAGCAATGCGTTGCGTTTTTGCTCCAGGGCGCGGTAGCGCTCCAGCGCCGAAGGGTCGTGTGCGGCGCGTTCGATGAGTGCGCTTTGCTCGGCCTTGATGTCTTCCACCAGCATGCGGTTGAGCAGGTCACGCAGCTCCAGGCGCAGCTCTTTCAGGTCGCCCTCGGTCTGGGCGTGGGCACCGGTCATTACCCGCAGCGCCAGGTCCTCGCAGGGGTGGTTGCGCAGACGCTCGCGCAGCACGGCCCAGGGCAGGGGGCCTGTGGTGTGGAACAGGTCTTCGATCCACGTGAACAGTGGACCGTGGGGTGCGCTCTGGGCGCACAGCACGGCATGGTCTTCATGGCCCAGATGTTCCATGAAGTCCATGTGCGACAGCAGCAGGCGCGCGGCATGGTCGATCCGGGCGCTGGGCAGACCCCGCGGCATGCGGGAAGGACCGGGCCAGGGCGGGGGCACCGATTTGCTTCTTCGAGCCTGGCGCGGCGCATGGTCGTTGGGCATGGGGTGCGGATCGCCGCTGCCCTGGGGGGTGTGCCGCGCAGGGTGGGGGGTGGCGCCAGGGCTGCGCTGCACCTCGCGGGCGTTGGCGCGTTGCCAGAGGTCCAGCAGGTCGCGCGCGTCGAGCTGGGCCAGCTCGGCCAGCTCACCCAGCAACTGGCGCTTGAGTACGCCGTCGGGCAGGGCGCTCCACAGAGGCCGGGCATTGCTGGCCATGTGCGCGCGTCCTTCGCTGGTGCCCAGGTCGCAGCCGTCGCTGGCGGCGTCGATCAGAAAGCGACTCAGCGGCATGGCGTCGCCCACCATGCGCGCAAAGGCATCGCTGCCATGGGCACGCACGAAGCTGTCGGGGTCGTGTTCCGGGGGCAGGAACAGGAATTTGATGCTGCGCGTGTCGCCCGCGTGGGGCAGGGCGCCCTCCAGCGCCTTGCGTGCGGCGCGTCGCCCGGCGGCGTCGCCGTCGAAGCTGAACACCACGGCGTCGGTGAAGCGCAGCAGTTTTTGCACATGCTCGGGGGTGCAGGCCGTGCCCAGCGTTGCCACAGCGTTGGGAAATCCCAGCTGGGCCAGCGCCACCACGTCCATGTAGCCCTCGGTGACCAGTGCGTAGCCATGTTCGCGGATCGCGTTGCGCGCTTCGAACAGGCCGTACAGCTCGCGTCCCTTGTGGAACACCGGGGTCTCGGGGGAGTTGAGGTACTTGGGCTTGTCGTCCCCCAGCACGCGGCCGCCAAAGCCAATGCACTCGCCCTTGACGTTGCGGATGGGGAACATGACCCGGTCGCGGAAGCGGTCGTAACGCTTGCCGTCTTGTTCATTGACGATGACTAGGCCGCTTTCTTCGAGCAGCGGGTCGTCATAGTGCGGAAACACGCTCGCCAGGCTGCGCCAGCCCTCGGGTGCGTAGCCGAGCCCATATTGCTTGGCCACCTGGCCCGATACGCCGCGCCCTTTGAAGTAGGCCACTGCGCGGGGCGATTCACGCAGGTGGCGGCGGTAGGCGGCACCGGCCTTTTCCAGCACATCGCTCAGCGTAGCCTGCTTCTGCCGGGCGGCAGCGGCGCGCTCGCGCTCCTGGGGCGATACGTCGTCTTCGGGCACCTGCAGGCCCACCTGGCGCGCCAGGTCCTGCACGGCATCGACAAAGCCCATGCCCGCGTGTTCCATGAGGAAGCCGATGGCATTGCCGTTCTTGCCGCAGCCGAAGCAGTGGTAGAACTGTTTGGACGGGCTGACGCTGAACGACGGCGATTTTTCGCCGTGGAAGGGGCACAGCCCCATGAAGTTGGCGCCGCCCTTCTTGAGTGCGACATAGCGGCCGACCACCTCGACCACGTCCACGCGGGCGAGCAGTTCCTGGATGAAAGACTGGGGGATCGTCACGGCTGGGATTGTCCGCGTAAACTGTCCGTAATCACTGGTATTTGGGGCAATCGTCTCACACCGCAACGGTGGACATGTACGAAAGAGAGGCGGGGAAAGTGCTAGCCAGCCATGGATTGCGGCGGCGTGCGGTGTTGGTCGGTGCAGCGCAGGCTGCGCTGTGGCGCAGCTCTGCGCACGCGGCCGTGCCAGTGCTGCGCGTACTCGCTTGGCCAGGTTACGCTGATCCAGACTGGGTGCAGGCTTTCGAGGCGCGCCATGGTGCGCAGGTGGAGGTCACCATTGTCGGCTCGGACGAGGTGCTGCGTGCCAAGCTGGCCGATTCCAGGGGGCCGGGCTATGACGTGGTGGCTGCCAACACGGTAGAGCTGGCGGCTTTGTTGGCGCGCGACGAATTGGCGCCGCTGACCCTGGCCGACCTGCCCCAGGTGGCGCGCCAGCTGCCACGTTTTCGCGGACCCATCGAGGGCATTGTGCGTGGTGGCAAGACCTATGCCGTGCCCTACACCTATTCCGAAATGGGGCTGGTGTACGACCGCCAGCAGTTCAGCGCACCGCCGCAGTCGCTTTCCGTGCTGTGGGATCCGCGCTGGCGTGGCAAGGTTCTGGCCTTCGATGGTGCGACCCATGCGTTTTCGCTGGCGGCGCTGGAGCAGGGGCAGTTGCCCTTTCGCATTGCCCAGGACCAACTCGCGCCCCTGGCGCGCCACCTGGTGCGATTGCGGCGCAACCTGCTGTCGCTCTACTCGCTGCCTGAGGAGTCGGTGGACTTGTTCCGTCGGCACCGCGTGGCGGTGATGCACGCCAACTACGGCCAGCAACAGCTCAAGCTGCTGCGCGATGCGGGTTTCAATGTGGGCTATGTGGTGCCGCGTGAAGGGGCGCTGGCGTGGCTGGACTGCTGGGCCGTGTTGCGCCGCTCGACGCAGCAGGCGCTGGCGGCGCAGTGGGTCAACCACATGTTGCACCCGTCGGTGAGCCTGGAGCTCACGCGCCGCCAGGGGCTGGCCAATACGCTGGAGGAGCCGGCTGCGCTGGACAGCGAAAGCCTGCTGGGCCCCATTGTCTGGTTGCAGCCGGTGGAGGACGATGCCCAGCGCACGCGGCTATGGCAACGCATTGTGGCGGGCGACAGGCCCGAACGGTTTTAAGCCATGGTGCGCATCAACATCGGGCAACGCCTGGGGCTGCTGTTGGCCAGCTTCAGTCTGCTGGCGGCCTTGCTCCTGGGCTACATGACCTACACCGCTGCGCGCGACATGCTGGTCGAGCGCGCGCAGCGCACGCTGCTGGACACCACCCGCATTCTCTCGTCGCACCTGCAAGCGGGGTTTGGTCAGCTGGGGCGTGACGCCACCATGCTCGCGATGCTGGCCGGTGGCTTGCCATTGCCGGGTGGGGCCGTGCCAACCGCTGCACAGGCGCAGAGCCTGGAGACGCTGGCCCACATGTTTCGTGCCCAACTGCTGGCGCGGCCAGGACTGTTGCAGGCCCGGTTGATCGGCCTGCGCGATCACGGCCTGGAGCTGGTGCGTTTGCAGCGCCTGGCAGATGAGCGCATTGTGCGTGTGGCCGGAGCCGCGTTGCAGGAGAAGGCACATTTTCCCTATGTGTACGAGACAGCGCGCCTGACCAGCGGCGGGGTGTACTTCACGGAATTCGGCATCAACCGCGAAGACGGCGTACCGCAGGAAGAGCGCGCGGTGTTCAGCGTGGCCGCGCCCGTGGTACAGGGGGCAGCGGTGGTGGCGGTGGTGGTGCTGCGAGTGGATGCCGAGGCCTTTTTGCGGCATTTTGGAGCGACCCTGCCTGCCCCCTATGGGTTCTATCTGGCCAACCGCTGGGGCGATTTTCTGGCGCATCCGGAGCGGGAAAAGGCCTTTGGCTTTGATCGTGGCCAGCGAGTGCTGGTGCAGGAGGAGTTCGTCGCCACGGCGGCCTTGCTCTCGGGCGCTGAACGTGAACTGGTGTTTTCCCACACCGAGTCCCCAGGGGGTGCTCAGATTCAGGCGTTTTTGCGCCTTCCGTATGGGGCGCGCGATGATGGTCGCTTTCTGCTGCTGGGCTTGTCGCAGTCCATGTCGGCCGTGCTGGCGGAGGCGCAGGAACTGGGCGGCACCATCGTGAAGATGATTGCCGTGCTGGCATTGGTGGCAACCTTGCTGGCGGCCTGGGTGTCGCGCGTGGTCACGGGCCCGTTGCGGGCCATGGTGCAGGCAACCGATGCGTTTTCGCTAGGAATGCCGCACGGTGCCTTGCCGGTGGAGCGGCTGGATGAGTTGGGCGAGCTGGCGCGGGGATTTCGCGACATGGAGGCGCAGATCGGCCAGCAGATGGACGAACTCAACCGCAGCCGCGACGCGATGACCCATCTGGCACACCACGATCCGTTGACGGGGCTGCCCAACCGCCGCATGTTCGAGCAGCGCCTGGAGCAGGCCCTGGACCGCGCCCGCCGCAGCAGCAGGCCCTGCGCGCTGGTGTTTGTCGATCTGGACGATTTCAAGTCGGTGAACGACAAGCTGGGCCATGCCGTGGGTGACGCCGTGCTGCAGGCTGCGGCCCAGGCCATTGTCGGCGCGGTGCGCCAGGTGGACACTGTGGCCCGCCTGGCAGGAGACGAGTTCACCGTGCTGTGTGAAAACGTGGACACCGACGATGCTGCACAGCATGTGCTCGACAAACTGCGCCAGGCCTTTGCCCAGCCGCTCCAGGTCGATGGCCGGTCCATGGTGGTGCGCGCCAGCATGGGAATCAGCCTCTATCCCAAGGACGGCGATGATGCACGCACCTTGCTGGCCAGTGCCGATGTAGCGATGTACCAGGCCAAGCTTCGGCACCGCGAGATCTCGCAGTAACGCGCTGTTCCCCACACAACCTCTACCGATTGTTTGCCCATGACTTCCATCTTCGACCAGCACCTGCCCCGCACCGCCGCCAACTTCGCACCGCTGTCGCCATTGGGTTTCATCGAGCGCACCGCCGAGGTCTACCCCGAGCGCCTGGCCATCGTGCACGGCAGCCTGCGCCAGACCTGGGCACAGACGTATGCGCGCTGCCGCCAGCTCGCCAGCAGCCTGCGCCGCGCGGGCATCGGCAAGAACGACACCGTGGCCGTGATGCTGCCCAACACCCCGCCCATGGTGGAGGCGCATTTTGGCGTGCCCATGGCGGGTGCCGTGCTCAATGCACTCAACACGCGCCTGGACCCGGAGGCCATCGCCTTCATGCTCGACCATGGTGAGGCCAAGGCCGTGATCGTGGACCCCGAGTTCGCGCCCACCATGGCCAAGGCCCTGGCGCTGCGCCAGAGCCAGGCGCCGCTGCTGCTGATCGATGTCGAGGACGAGGTCTACGGACCCGCGTTGCAGAAGGTCGGCAGCACCACGTACGAGGCCTTCGTCGCCGCGGGCGATCCGCAGTTTGCCTGGGAGCTGCCCGCCGACGAATGGGACGCCATCGCGCTGAACTACACCAGCGGCACCACGGGCAACCCCAAGGGCGTGGTCTACCACCACCGGGGCGCGGCCACCAACGCCATCAGCAACGTGCTGGAGTGGGACATGCCCAAGCACGCCGTGTACCTGTGGACGCTGCCCATGTTCCACTGCAACGGCTGGTGCTTTCCCTGGACGGTGGCGGCGCGCGCGGGCGTCAACGTGTGCCTGCGCCGCGTGGAGGCCCAGGCCATCTTCGATGCCATCCGCAACCACGGCGTCACGCACTACTGCGGCGCGCCCATCGTGCATGGCCTCTTGGTCAATGCACCGGCAGCGATGAAGGAGGGCGTGCCCGCAGGCGTCAAGGCCATGGTGGCAGGCGCTGCGCCGCCGGCCTCGATGATCGAAGGCATGGAAAAGATGGGGTTCGATTTGACCCATGTGTACGGCCTGACCGAGGTCTATGGCCCGGCCACCGTGTGCGCCAAGCACGAGGCCTGGAACGACCTCGACATCGGCGAGCGCGCGCGCCTCAACGCCCGCCAGGGCGTGCGCTACCACCTGGAACGCGATGTGCGCGTGCTCGACCCTGAAACCATGCAACCCGTGCCGCAGGACGGCGAGACCATGGGCGAAATCATGTTCAAGGGCAACATCGCCATGAAGGGCTACCTGAAGAACCCCAAGGCGACCGAGGAGGCCTTTGCCGGCGGCTGGTTCCACAGCGGTGACCTGGCCGTGCAGTACCCCGACGGCTACATCAAGATCAAGGACCGCAGCAAGGACATCATCATCTCGGGCGGCGAGAACATCTCGTCCATCGAGGTGGAAGACGTGCTTTACCGCCACCCCGACGTGCTGGCCGCCGCCGTGGTGGCCAAGCCCGATGCCAAGTGGGGCGAGACGCCGTGCGCCTTCATCGAACTCAAGGTCGGCGCCCAGACCACGCCCGAGGACATCGTGGCGCACTGCAAGAAGCACCTGGCAGGCTTCAAGGTGCCTCGCGCCGTGGTGTTTGGCGAACTGCCCAAGACGAGCACCGGCAAGACCCAGAAATTCGAACTGCGCAAGCAGGCCGGTTCTGCGGCCGCGATTGATGTCTGACCATTGTTGGATCCGTGTGGCGGTTTGGCCGCATCCGGTTGTGCGATGAATAGCTCTCCCACCTTCGGCATGCTCACCGTGTCACTGCTGGGCGGCATCGGCCTGTTCCTGCTCGGCATGACCATGCTGACCGACGGCCTCAAGTTGGCCGCAGGCCGGGCCCTGGAGCGTATTCTCGCCGCCTGGACGCGCACCCGCCTGCACGGGCTGGCCACCGGTGTGTTGCTCACGGCGCTGGTGCAGTCGTCCACGGCCATGACCGTGGCCGCCATCGGCTTCGTCAACGCCGGGCTGCTGAGCTTTACCTCGGCGCTGTGGGTGGTGTTTGGCTCCAACCTCGGTTCTTCCGTCACGGGATGGCTGGTGGCGTGGATCGGTTTCAAGATGAAGGTGGACGCGTTCGCCCTGCCGTTCATCGGCCTGGGCATGGCGCTCAAGCTCACGGGCGAGGGCACGCGCCGGGGTGGGCTGGGCATGGCCTTGGCCGGGTTTGGCGTGCTCTTTTTGGGCATCGATTTGCTCAAGGAGGGCTTTGAAGGACTGGGGCCCCAGGCCCTGCCGCAGCTCGACGGAACACTGCCGGGTGTGATCCTCGCAGGCCTGCTGGGCATTGGGCTGACGATCCTGCTGCAGGCCTCGTCGGCCACGCTGACCTTGGTGTTGACCGCCGTGGCTGGGGGCATGATGCCCGTTGAGGTGGGGGCGGGCGTGGTGATTGGCGCCAACGTCGGCACCACGCTCACCGGCATCCTGGCGGCCATCGGTGCCACGTCCAACGCCAAGCGGTTGGCGGCGGCGCATGTGCTGTTCACCGTGGTGACCGCCGTGGTGGCCCTGGCGGTGCTCACGCCCTTGCTGCAACTGATCCACGGTGTGGGCGTTTGGCTCACGGGCAGCGGGGATGTGGTCACGCAACTGGTCCTCTTCCACACCCTGTTCAACCTGCTGGGCGTGCTGCTGATGTGGCCGCTGTCCGGGCCGCTGGTGCGGTTCCTGCTAGCGCGGTTCACCACGGCCGACGAGGATGCGGCCCGACCGCGCTACCTGGACCGCAACGTGGCGGCTGTGCCGGTGCTGGCCTTGCAGGCGCTGCGGCACGAGCTGGCGCGTCTGGGCCATCTGGCCATGCAACTGGCGCGCGAGGCCACGCGCCTCAACCCGGTGGCGCTGCCCTGGGCCGCGCCCGTGCCCCAGGCCGATGTGCGCCTGGGGCGCCAGCTCCAGTCCATCGAGCAGTTGCAGTTGCAGATCGGCAAGTTTGTGAGCGAAACCAGCCGGGGTGCCATGCACAAGGAGGTGGCGACCCAGTTGCCGGAGTTGCTGCGCATCGCCACGCATTTCGACACCCTGGCGCGGGTGATGCACCATGTGGGCGTACAGGGCAACCACACGCCGCGCGCGGACGAATCGCCCGGGCTGTCGCTGCTGATCCTGCCCGGCATGCCCGAGCGCGCGCCCGCGGATGCGGCGCCACCGGGCACCGACATCGTGGCCTGCGTGGTGCCGGTCTTCACGGCAGCGGAGGCCTTCTTTGCCGCAGCCGACCCGGAAGGCCCGCAGCAGGCGCAGGGCGGACCGTGGCTGGCGGGCGAGGCCCGAGCGGCCTTCGAGGAGGCCTACCAGACGGCGAAGGCGTCGCTCCTGCACGCAGGCGCGGGAGGCGGGGTCGATGTCAATGCGGTGTACGACTGGCTGTCACGGCTCAGCGACCTGCGCCGCGCCGTGGAGCAGGGCTACAAGGCCAGCCAGCGGCTCGCGGCTTTGCCGGAGCTGTCTGGGCAGGCAGAGGGAGGCGCGGCCCAGCCGCTGGGCTACCCTGCAACGGGCGATGGCGGTGCATCGCCGGGCATGGAATCGGCCGAGTAAGCGGCTGAAACGCTCCTTTTTTAATAGCTGCTGGCGCCTATAAATAGGGCGTCAGAGCCATTTTTCGCTCTCAATCACCCATGACCACGCCTTCGCGGCGCGGGTCGGCGCCGCCGAGCCACGCCGGGCGGCCCTGGGCCTGGCCGCGTTGCAGGGCCTGCAGGCCGCTGGTCATGTTCATCTCGCGCACCTCGGCGCCACGCGCACGCAGTTGCTCCACCGTGGCGGGCGGGAAGCGTTTTTCTTCCAGCAGCGAGGGGCCATTGAGCGAGCCGAAATTGGGCAGGTTGATGGCCTGCTGCGGCGACAGCCCCCATTGCAGCGCGCCGTAGAGCGTCTTGGCCGTGTAGTGGATGATGAGCGCGCCGCCGGGGCTGCCGCCGCTCATGAGCACCTGGCCGCTGGCCTTGTCGAGCACCAGCGTGGGCGCCATGGACGAGCGCGGGCGCTTGCCGGGCTGCACGCGGTTGGCTATTGAAGCGCCTTGCGCATCGGCGGGGGCGAAGCTGAAGTCGGTCAGCTCGTTGTTCAGCAAAAAGCCCTTGACCATCTGGCGCGCGCCGAAGGCGTCCTCGATGGTGGTGGTCATGGCCAGGGCATTGCCATGGCCGTCCACGATGCTGATGTGGCTGGTGCCGTACTCGGGCTGGTCGGGCATGGGGGCCAGGCTGGTCTGGGTGCCGGCGGGCTTGCCGGGCTGGGCCACCTTCATGCTTTGCGCGCCGATCAGCTGGGCACGGCTGGCGAGGTAGGCCGGGTCGAGCAGGCTCATCCAGCTGCCACCCGGGGGCTGCACGAAATCGGGGTCGGCCACGTAGAGCGCGCGGTCGGCGAAAGCCAGGCGCGAGGCCTCGGTGTAGAGGTGCAACCAGTCCGCCGTGGGCAGGCCGTCCTGCAGCGGCAGGCTGGCGGCGTTGGTGTGGTTCAGGATGCCCAGGATCTGCCCCACGGCGATGGCGCCCGAGCTCGGCGGCGGGAAGCCGCACAGGCGGTAGTCCTGCGCGCGGGCGCGGTAGTCCACGCACAGGGCCTCGCGCTTCTTGGGCTGGTAGCCCGCCAGGTCGGCCAGACTGAGCTTGCCGGGGTTGGTGGGGTGCTTCTGCACCTTGTCCACGATGGCCTGGGCGATCTCGCCCTCGTGCAGGGCCTTGCTGCCCTCGGCGGCGATGCGGCGCAGCACGGCGGCCAGTTCGGGGTTGCGCAGGTGGGAGCCCACGTCGTGCGCGTCGCCGTCGGGCTTGTAGAAATAGGCGGCGGCCACCGGGTCTTTTTTCAGGTGGGCGTCGCCCTTGACCAGCGTGTGCAGGCGCGGGCTGACCTTGAAGCCGCCCTCGGCCAGTTGGATGGCCGGCTGGAACAGCGCGGCCCAGGGCAGCTTGCCGTGCTGGCGGTGCGCCATCTCCAGCATGCGCACGGTGCCGGGCACGCCGACCGAGCGGCCGCCCACCACGCCGTCGTGGAAGGCCAGGGGCTTGCCGCTGGCGTCGAGGAAGAGTTTTTCGTCGGCAGCGGCCGGGGCCGTCTCGCGCCCGTCATAGGCCTCTACCTTGCCGCCGCTGGCGTGCAGCAGGAAGGCGCCGCCGCCGATGCCGCTGGACTGCGGCTCGACCAGCGTCAGCACCATCTGCACCGCGATGGCCGCGTCCACCGCCGAGCCGCCGGCCTTGAGCACCTGGTAGCCCGCGTCGGTGGCCAGCGGGTTGGCGGCGGCCACGGCGAACTTGCTGGTGGTCCAGCCCGGCTTCTCGGTGTAGCCCGAGGCGGCTTCGGGCTGGCTGGGCGCGGTGTAGTGGAACGTTGGTGCGCTGGCGCAGCCGGCTAGCGCGGCGGCCAGGGCCAGCGCACCCAGGCGGGAGGGATGCAAAGCGTTCATGGGCGTCTTTCGCAAAGGATGGCCGCCCATGGTAGCCCTGCCGCAAAAGTTGTGCTGGCACCAAGGAAAAATGCCTTGTACCGCAATAAATACGGGCGCTAGCAGCTATAAAAATAGTAGCAAAATGCGCCGTGCACCGAGGCCGGGCCAGGGCGTGCCCATGGGCTGGGTTTCAGCCCCCTTGTCATCCACGGGCCGGGTGCGGGCAGGAGGTGGCCCTCAGGCCGCAATCACGCGGTTCTTGCCCGCACGCTTGGCCAGGTACATGCCCTGGTCGGCGCGGCGGATGGCTTCGGTGGCGGTCTCCTGGGGCGTCATCTGGGCCACGCCTGCACTGAAGGTGATGAGCACCTTTTCGTTGTTGCGCAGGAAGAAGCGTGTGGTCAGCTCGCGCTGCAGGCGCTGCATGGCTTCCACGCCTTGTTCCTGGGTCGTGTCGGGCAGCAGGATCACAAACTCCTCGCCCCCATAGCGCGCCAGCTGGTCTTGCGGGCGCATGACAGCGCGTACCACGTTGGCCAGGTGCACCAGGGCGGCGTCGCCGGTATCGTGCCCCAGGCGGTCGTTGAGTTGCTTGAAGTTGTCCACGTCGAGCAGGGCCACGCACAGCGGTGTGTCGGAACGGCGCGCGCGTGCGATCTCGCGCTCCATCACTTCGTCCAACCCCTTGCGGTTGAGCGAGCCGGTCAGCGGGTCGTGTCGTGCCTGGGCGCTGGCCTGGTCCAGCTCTTTCTGCAGGCGAGTCATCTCTGCCTGTTTTTCGGCGGTGCGCTCACGCAGTTCGGTCAGTTCGGCGTGGGCCAGTCGAGTGTCCAGTGCCATGGTGCGCGTTGCCTGCACCACCTCGCCCAGCACAGGGGTGATGTCCTCGATGCGGCTGGCTTGCGAGATCTGCTCGGCGTAGCGTTCCATCCTGTTCTGGTAGCCGCTGCTGGCATCCGTCATGGCCGACAGGCGTTCGATGAAGGTGGCCAGCATTTCCTTCATCTGATCCTGCGCTTCGACCATCCGGCCCTTGGCCTCGGTCTGCTTGAAGATCACGTCCTTGAGGCGGCGCTGCACATCGTCGAGCCGCCGCAGTGTGAGCGGCTGAGCCGTGGCGGCCACCAGCGCTTCGGCCTGGCCGTGCAGCCACTGGTCGTCGATGCTCAGCGCCGTGATGTTGGTGAACACCATGTTCAGCAACTCCAGCAGCATGCTGCGAATGGCAGCCTGGTCCTCGGCAGCGAAAGACAGGCGGAAGGTGAAGTTGCCCAGCATGAGCTGGAGGGTGCTGGCTGGCGGGTCGGGCTGGCGCAGGAAGCCCACCAATTGCTCGCCCAGCAGATGGACGCGGGCGTCATCGCTGCTCAGGCCATGCAGCGTATGTTCAATGAGGCGCGCGAGTTGTTCGGCCAGCTCTTTGTGCACCGTGCCAGGGCGGGCGCCGACGGTGCTGCCGATGGTGGGGCTGAGTGGCGCAGGGCCGGTGGTGGCGGGCGCGGCGTCCAGGTGGGCGGCCGGTGTGCTGGCGCCCAGCTTGGCGTAGCCCACCAGAACGGTCTGCATGGCCGACCAGTCTTTTTGGTTGACGGCGGATTCGAACTGCTCCAGCAGGCGCTTCTGTGCCGGTGTCTGGCCGGGAATGATGCGCAGGATCTGGCGCAGTGGCAGTTCTGGGAAGGGCAGGGGCGAGCTGGCCCCGGCGATTTCGTCATAGATCTGCCGAAAATGCTCCGGCGTGGGGGGGAGGCGGCGCTGGGCGAGTTGCTTGAGCGTTTCGCGCGCAATGTCTGATGGAGGGCGTTCGGCCATGGCAGGCAGCGGTTGGGACAGGGAGCTGTCGAAAGGCCTGCTAGTGTGACAGAGGCGGCGCTGATTGCACAGTGCGTGCGGGTGCACGCCCCAGAGACAAGTCAGCTATTCGTTGTATGCATGCGGCACCTCCAGCGCATGACGCTGGCGTGGACCATCCCAGGGCTCCCGCCCAAGAGCTGCCCTGCCGCGCCGGGCGCGTCCCCCTGCCCGCAGCGCTGCAAGAGCGGGGGGGAAGGTGCGAAGCGCCGCAGGGGTCGCTGATGTCAGTTCACCAGTACCAGCTTGCCCTGCACGCTGCGCGAGCCCATGTGGGCATAGGCGGCGGGCAGTTCGGCCATGGGCATGGTGCGATCGATCACGGGCTTGATCTTGCCCTGGCCGTACCATTGGGCCAGCTCCATCATCATGGCGGCGTTGGCCTTGGGTTCGCGCTTGGAAAATTCGCCCCAGAACACGCCCACGATGCTGGCGCCCTTGAGCAGCGGCAGGTTCAGCGGCAGCGCAGGAATGGGGCCTGCGGCAAAGCCGATCACCAGGTAGCGCCCACGCCAGGCAATGGCGCGGAAGGCGGGTTCGGCGAAGTCGCCGCCCACGGGGTCGTACACCACATCCGGCCCCTTGCCGTCGGTCAGGCGCTTGAGGGCTTCGCGCAGGTCTTCACGGGTGTAGTTGATGGTGGCGTCGGCACCGATGGAGGTGCACAGCGCGCATTTCTCGTCGGTGGAAGCGGCCGCAATCACCTTGGCACCCACGGCCTTGGCAATCTGGATGGCCGCTGTGCCCACGCCGCCTGCGGCGCCCAGCACGAGCACCGTTTCGCCGGCCTTGAGTTGGCCACGGTCGATCAAGGCGTGGTGCGAGGTGGCATAGGTCATGATGAAGGCTGCGGCATCGACATGCCCGAAGCCTGCGGGCAGGGGCATGCACAGCGCCGCAGGTGCCAGCGTGTGGGTGCCAAAGCCGCCCGTGCCCGAGAGGCAGGCCACGTTCTGGCCCACCTGCAGGTGGGTGACGTCTTCACCCACGGCCTGCACCACGCCCGCGTATTCGGCGCCGGGGACAAAGGGCAGGGGCGGCTTGATCTGGTACTTGTTCTGCACGATCAAGAGGTCAGGGAAGTTCAGGCTGGCGGCCTTGATCTCCACCAGCACCTCGCCCGCCTTGGGCGTGGGGGTGGGCAGTTCGGTCCAGGCCAGGGCCTCGACGCCCGTGGGATTGGTGCATAACCATGCGTGCATGGGGGGGTCTCCGGTCGTGAAAATCGAACGCCAGATGATAGGTGTGCACCATGGCCTCGTGTGTCCCACGGGCGACGGGCGCTGGGAGCACGGCACAGGGGCGGGCGGGCGCCTACAATCGCCGCCAACCCTGTGCTGAACCATGAAGATTCTTCTGTCCAACGACGACGGCTACCAGGCCCCGGGCATCGTGGCCCTGCACCGCGCATTGCAGCAAGTGGCCGATGTGGAGGTGGTGGCCCCTGAGCACAACAACAGCGCCAAGTCCAATGCGCTGACCCTCAATGCGCCCCTCTATGTGCACGAGGCGGCCAATGGCTTTCGCTACGTCAACGGAACGCCTGCCGACTGTGTGCACATTGCGCTGACCGGGTTGTTGGGCTACCGGCCGGATCTGGTGGTTTCTGGCATCAACAATGGCGCCAACATGGGGGACGACACCATTTATTCAGGCACCGTGGGTGCGGCCATGGAAGGCTACCTGTTCGGGATACCCGCCATCGCGTTTTCGCAGGTGGACAAGGGTTGGGGCGAGCTGGAAGCGGCGGCACAGAAGGCGGCCGACATGGTGCGTCAGATGCTTGCACTGAAGCTCGTGGGCCAGACACCCTGGTTGCTCAACGTGAACATTCCCAACCTGCCCCTGCAGGCCCTGCGTGGTATCAAGCTGTGCCGCCTGGGGCGGCGCCATGCCGCCGAGCGCGTCATCACCCAGGTCAGCCCGCGGGGTGAGACCATGTACTGGATCGGTGGTGCAGGCGCGGCGCTGGACGACAGCGAAGGCACCGACTTCCATGCCACGGCGCTGGGGCATGTCTCGGTGACGCCGCTCAAAGTCGATCTGACCGACCACCAGAACCTGGGGTACTGGGCGCAGACGGCGGCCCGTTTGTCCGCAGGGACCGAACTCGCTGCGCTGAGGGAATGATGCAGCAGCGCCGCCCTGGTTTTCCGGCACGCATCGCACCGTCTGTACCTGGCGGGCAGCGCCCTGCTGTGGTGCCTGCAGTGCAGCGGCCGGTGTCCATTCCGGCGCCGGCCGGGCTGGGGTTGGACTCCGCAGCGGTGCGCGCGCGCATGGTGCAGCGCCTGGCTGCTGGCGGGGTGAGCTCAGGTGCCGTGCTCACGGCCATGGGCGCGGTGGAGCGCCACCGCTTTGTGGACAGTGCCCTGGTCAACCAGGCCTACGAGGACACCAGCCTGCCCATTGGGCTGGGGCAGACCATCTCCAAACCCAGTGTCGTGGCGCGCATGATGGAGCTGTTGCTGGGTGCCGAGATTGCACGCAGTGCCGCAGGCCTGGGCCGGGTGTTGGAGGTGGGTACGGGTTGCGGCTACCAGGCTGCGGTGCTGGCGCGTCTGGCGCGTGAGGTTTACAGCATTGAGCGTCTGCGTGGGCTGCACGAGAAGGCACGTACCAACCTGCGGCCGTTGCGCCTGGCCAATGTGCATCTGATTCTGGGCGATGGCATGGAAGGCTATGCCATGGGCGCACCCTATGCCGGCATCGTCGCTGCGGCCGGCGGATCTCAGTTGCCGCTGGCTTGGTGCGAGCAACTCGCCGTGGGTGGGCGTCTGGTGGCACCCACAGCCCTTGCCGATGGGCAGCAAGTGCTTCTGGTGGTGGACAAGACCGCGCACGGATTGAAACAAACCGTGCTCGAACCCGTGCATTTTGTCCCCCTAAAATCGGGCGTTGCCTGACTGAAGGAGATTCGTTTTGTCTATGTTGCTCTCGCGTGGCCGCGGTCACTGGTGGTTTGCCGTCCTGTTGGGCCTGGCGCTGACGGGCTGTGGAACCCGCATGACCAAGGCGCCGGTGGAGGACCGGGGCACCGCCGCGGCAGTGCCGGTGCAGCCCGGCGAAGTGGTCCCTGCCAAGCCCATGCCGGGTGCTGAAAATGCAGGCAAGCCGGGTTATTACACAGTCAAGCCCGGTGACACACTCATCCGCATCGGGCTGGATACCGGCCAGAGCTGGAAGGACATTGCCCGCTGGAACAATCTGGACAACCCCAATCTGATCGAAGTCGGTCAGGTGCTGCGGGTACTGGCGCCGGGCGCGGTGGTGGCGGCTGCCAGCGAGTCTTCGGGGGTGGTGACCCGGCCGGTCACTTCGTCCACCGTGGCGCCTGCGCCGGTGGCCACCCCGGCCAAGCCTGCGGCGTCGGGTGCGGCGCCTGCACCTGCGACGGCACCTGCGGCCAGCGCCGCTTCTGCTCCAACGCCGGCTCCGGCGCCAGCGCCCGTGGCTGCTGGGCCTGACGATGACATGGGCTTCATCTGGCCTGCGAGCGGGCAGGTGTTGGCAGGGTTTGACGAAGCCCGCAACAAGGGTCTGGACATCGGTGGCAAGGCCGGAGATCCGGTGCTTGCCGCGGCGGATGGGCGGGTGGTGTATTCCGGCGCAGGTTTGCGGGGTTATGGCAACCTCATCATCCTCAAGCACAACAATACCTATCTGACCGCCTACGCACACAATCAGACCTTGCTGGTCAAAGAAGACCAGAACGTGCGCAAAGGCCAGAAGATTGCCGAGATGGGCAGCACCGACGCCGATCGTGTGAAGCTGCATTTCGAGATCCGTCGCCAGGGCAAACCGGTGGATCCATCGCGCTTCCTGCCCTCGCGTTGATCCACTGCATGGAGGCTACCGGCGTTCCCGCCGACCCCAATGAAGCTGCCACGGCGTGGTCGGCTGAGCCCGGCGACGACGAGACAGGGGCAGCGGAAGACATCGAGTGGCGCACCATCGATGTGGGCGCCGCTCAGCATGGTCAGCGGCTCGATCGCATGCTGGCCGATGCCGTGGCCGAGTTCTCACGCAGCTACCTGCAGCAACTGATAGAGCAGGGGGCCGTCAGCCTGCAGGGCAAACCGATCCTCAAGGCCGCGCACAAGGTCAAGGTCGGCGACCTGCTGCGCCTGGAGATGCGCCCCACGCTGGAGAGTCAGGCCTTCCGCCCGGAGCCCATGCCACTGCAGGTGGTGTACGAGGATGAGCACCTGCTGGTGATCGACAAGCCCTCAGGGCTGGTGGTGCACCCGGCGCCCGGCAACTGGGGCGGCACCTTGCTCAATGGCTTGCTGGCCTACGATCCCGCCTGCACCCGTGTTCCGCGCGCAGGCATCGTCCACCGTCTGGACAAGGACACCAGTGGCCTGATGGTGGTGGCCAAGACGCGGGCCACGATGGATGCGCTGGTCGGCATGATTGGGCGTCGCGAGGTGCAGCGCCAGTACCAGGCACTGGCCCACCGGCCATGGCGGGGGCGCATGCAGGTGAGCGTCGAATTGCCGACCGGCAGGGATCCGCGCAACCGCCTGCGCATGGCGGTGGTGGATCTGGCCCAGCATGCCGGCAAGCCGGCGCGCACGGATGTGGAGTTGCTGGACGGTAACGACCGGGTGTGCTGGGTACGATGCACCCTGCACACGGGTCGCACCCACCAGATCAGGGTGCACATGGCCCACCTGGGGCACCCATTGGTGGCCGATGCGCTCTACGGCGGTCATCCCGCGCTGGGCTTGCAGCGCCAGGCGCTGCATGCGTTTCGTCTGGCGTTCAACCATCCCGTGCTGGGGACTGCGCTGGAGTTTCACGCGCCCCTGCCGCCAGATATGCAGCAGGCCCTGGCTGCGGCGGGACTGGGCTACAATCCGCCGAAATGACCTGGGCGGGCATTCGCTGATCCGTGCCGGTGTTTTCGTCGCCCACAGGCCCTTGCCTGCAATGGCGATGGCGCAGCGACAAGATCGCTGCGGCTCTAGCCCCCTTGATGGGCTTCTTCTGTTGGTATGGCTTTCCAGAGAGAATCTGGGGCCCATTTTTTCCCGGAACCGCTGAACCATGAACACGGTGGATGCCAAACGGGTCCTTGAAACTGCATTGATCTGCGCACCGCAGCCCTTGCCCTTGCGCGAGTTGCGGACGCTGTTCGATGATGCACTGGGCTCCGATACGCTCAAGATGCTGTTGCAGGAGCTTCAGCACGAATGGGCACAGCGAGGCGTGGAGCTGGTGCAGGTGGCGTCGGGGTGGCGGTTTCAGAGTCGCCCCGAGATGCGGGTGTACCTGGACCGGTTGCATCCAGAGAAGCCTCCGCGCTACTCGCGCGCCACCCTGGAAACGCTGGCCATCATCGCCTATCGGCAACCCGTGACGCGCGGAGACATCGAAGACATTCGGGGGGTCACCGTCAACAGCCTCATCATCAAGCAACTGGAAGACCGGGGCTGGGTGGAAGTGATAGGCCACCGCGAAACCGTGGGACGCCCGGCAATGCTGGCAACTACAAGACAGTTCCTAGATGACCTGGGGCTGTCTTCTCTGGATCAGTTGCCGGCTCTGGAAGAGTCGTCCGTGCAAGAGCGTTTGCTGGCAGGCCTTTCGGAAGACACCGACCCAGCCCAGGCCTCATTGCCCGAGCTGGCTGACTCTGCCGACGCTTCCGCGCCGCAAGAGCTGCCAGCTTTGCTGGAGGCGCCCGCCAGTGACGACCCGCCCGCCGACCCATTATTGGATTTGAAGCCATGAACGACACACCAACCCCTGAGCCCACTGCCACACCTTCGACGGTGGAGCCGGAGGCTTCTACCGAACCGGTGCGGCCCCAGCGTGCGCGCCGCTCCGCAGACCAGGCCGAGCGCGTCGAAGGCTATGCGTTCGCCGATGTGGTGTCGGGGCAGTTCGATGCAGACGAGACCCGAACCGATGTGCCCTCACCAGCCAAGCGGGTGTTGCAGCCCCAGGTCGAGACGCCCAAGTTGCACAAGGTGCTGGCCCAGGCAGGCCTGGGCTCCCGTCTGGAGATGGAGCAACTGATCCTGGAAGGTCGTATCTCGGTCAACAACGAGCCTGCGCACATTGGTCAGCGCATCCAGTACGGTGACCAGATCAAGGTCAACGGTAAGCCCATCCGCTTTCGGATCGATCCGCCGCCACCGCGTGTGCTGGCTTACCACAAGCCCGTGGGTGAAGTGGTGACCCATGACGACCCGCAAAGCCGTCCCACCGTCTTTCGCAAGCTGCCCCGGCTGGCGCAGGGCAAGTGGCAGTCCGTTGGACGGCTGGATCTGAATACGGAGGGCTTGCTGCTGTTTACCAATTCGGGGGAGTTGGCCAACAAGCTCATGCACCCGCGATTTGGGCTGGAGCGCGAATACGCGGTGCGTGTTCTGGGCGCCCTGAGCCAGGACGAAAAGAGCCGCTTGCTGGAGGGCGTGCAGTTGGATGACGGTGTGGCGGCGTTCGGCTCCATCGAGGAAGGTGGGGGCGAAGGCTCCAATTGCTGGTACCGGGTCACCATCTCAGAGGGGCGCAATCGCGAGGTGCGTCGCATGTTCGAGGCAGTGGGGCATGCCGTCAGCCGCCTGATCCGCATCCGCTACGGCGCCATGGTGCTGCCGCGGGGGCTGCAACGCGGTGCCTGGATGGAACTGGATGCACAAGACATCGCCGCACTGATGCGGGCTGCGGGTGCACAGTGGAATCCACCTGCGGCGGGCCGTGAGGGCACGCAGCGGCGTGGAAAGCCTGGTCAGGGCAATGGGCGCGCCCAAGCCCCCAGGGGGCGAGCGCCCGCGCCGGGCCGGGCCGCAGGGCCCAAGACACCAGGGGGGTCGGCAGCGGGTGCTGGGCAGCCTGACCCGCTCAAGACGTCCATCGGATACATCGGCTCTGACAGTCTGCAGCGCCAGCGAAAGGCCCAGCGCCGAGCGGGGCCGGGGGGCGGAGGCCGACGTGGCGGACGCTGACATCACGGCACCCACGCGCGCAGGTTAAAATCAAAAGCTTTGCCAAGGCGGCAAAAATAACCTTCAACCCATTGTCCAGGAACAAAAAATGGCCATCGAACGTACCCTTTCCATCATCAAGCCCGATGCAGTTGCCAAGAATGTCATCGGTCAGATCTATGCCCGCTTTGAGGCTGCCGGCCTGAAGGTCATTGCCGCACGCATGCAGCACCTCTCGCGCCTGGAGGCCGAGCAGTTCTATGCTGTGCACAAAGAGCGTCCCTTCTTCAAGGACCTGGTGGATTTCATGGTTTCCGGTCCCGTCATGATCCAGGTTCTGGAAGGCGAGAACGCCATCCTCAAGAACCGTGAACTGATGGGTGCCACCGACCCCAAGAAGGCAGCCCCTGGTACCATCCGCGCCGACTTTGCCGACAGCATCGATGCCAACGCGGTGCACGGTTCGGACGCTGCAGAAACCGCCCAGGTGGAAGTGGCATTCTTCTTTGCCGGCCTGAACGTTTACTCCCGCTGACATGGTTTTTGGCAGGCTGCATATTCCGCAACCCCGGCTCGGCCGTGTGGCCCCTGGGCCTTGCGGTGTCTTGTGGATCTGCCAACAGGAATCCAGCTCATGACGGTCAATCTGCTGGATTTCGACCTCGATGGGCTCACGGCCTTCTGTGAGCAGCTCGGGGAGAAGCGTTTTCGCGCAACCCAATTGTTCCGTTGGATTCACCAGCGCGGCGCGCAGGATTTCGACCAGATGAGTGATCTGGCGAAGTCCTTGCGGGACAAGCTCAAGGGTTGCGCCCAGGTGTTTCCCTTGCCGGTGGTCAGTGAGCACCAATCGGCAGATGGCACCGTCAAATGGCTTTTTGATGTGGGTGCGGGCAACGCGGTTGAAGCAGTGTTCATTCCCGAGGACGACCGAGGAACGCTCTGTGTGTCTTCGCAGGCCGGATGCGCGGTGGGATGCCGTTTCTGCTCCACGGGTCATCAAGGTTTCAGCCGCAACCTGACCACCGGCGAAATCGTTTCGCAGCTGTGGTTTGCCGAGCATGTGCTGCGCAAGCGTTTCCAGACCCAGGACCGCGTCATCTCCAATGTGGTGATGATGGGTATGGGGGAGCCGTTGCAGAACTATTCGGCCTTGGTTCCCGCGTTGCGTGTCATGCTGGACGACCATGGCTACGGTCTTTCCCGTCGTCGCCTGACGGTCTCTACGTCCGGTGTGGTCCCCATGATGGATCGGCTCGCTGCGGATTGTCCGGTGGCCTTGGCAGTGTCCCTGCATGCGCCCAACGATGTGCTGCGTGATGTGCTGGTGCCGCTCAACCGCAAGTATCCGATCGACGAATTGCTGGACGCCTGCAATCGTTACCTTGTGCATGCACCCCGGGATTTCATTACCTTCGAGTACTGCATGCTCGATGGCGTCAACGATCAGCCGGAACACGCGCACCAGTTGGTCGAATTGGTGCGCAAGCACGCCGGCAAAGGCGTGTGGTGCAAGTTCAATCTGATTCCTTTCAATCCCTTTCCCGCATCTGGGTTGCGGCGATCTGAATCGGCGCAAGTGAGTGCTTTTGCACGCATACTCAGCGAGGCAGGGATTGTCACCACGGTACGCAAAACGCGGGGTGACGATATTGATGCTGCGTGCGGTCAGCTGGCCGGAGAAGTGCAGGACCGCACCCGCGTTGCGCAACGCATGGCCAAGCGTCGCACCATACCCATTGCCGTGATGGGCGCAGGATCTGACAACAAGGAGGCATGACATGACGGAAGGCAGGGCTCTTAGGGGTGCGTTTGGGGTGCGCTTGGCAACAATGCTGCTGCCGTGGATTGGCGTTCTTGCGTTGCAGGCTTGTTCCACTACCGCTGCACCCCAAGGGGCTGCGGCAGAGATTGTCACGCCCTCTGACGAATCAGACGCTCGGCGCCGTGCACGCATCCGTCTGGAATTGGCGGTGGGTTATTTCGAAGCGGGCAAGGTGGCTTTCGCGCTGGACGAAGTGAAGCAGGCTCTGGCTTCCGATCCTGGCTTTGCCGATGCCTACAATCTGCGCGGTTTGATCTACATGCAACTCAGCGATCTGCCGATGGCGGACGAGAGTTTTCGCCGTGCGTTGAGCCTCAGGCCCGGTGATGCCAACGTGTTGCACAACCATGCCTGGCTCTTGTGTCTCCAGCAAAAGTACGGCGAGGCCGACAAGCGTTTTATCGAGGCATTGGCCAACCCGGGCTACACCGCTCGCACCAAGACGCTGATGGCCCAGGGCTTGTGCCAGACCCGTGCCGGTGATTTGGCTCAGGCCGAAAAGACTTTTTTGCGTGCCTATGAACTGGACACGGCCAATCCCGTCGTGGGCTACAACCTTGCCGATATCTTTTTCCGCAAGGGTGAGTTGACCAGGGCCCAGTTTTACATCCGACGCATCAACAACAGCGAGCTGGCCAACGCTGAAACCCTGTGGTTGGGCGTCAAGGTCGAGAGGGCCTTGGGTGAGACGGTCGCGATGCGCCAGCTGTCAGAGCAACTGCGCAAGCGCTTCCCGCAAGCCAAGGAAACGGCAGCGTTGGATCGAGGGGCGTTCGATGAGTGACATGGGCGTCGTCGCTGAAGGGGTGGGTACCGATGTGGGGCAGGGCGCAGTGGCTTCTCCAGGGGCCATGCTGCGCACTGCGCGTGAGGCAGCAGGCATGCACATCGAGGCCTTGGCGGTGTCGTTGAAGGTGCCTGTGAGCAAGGTGCGGGCGCTGGAAGCCGATGATTACCAGCATTTGCCCGACACCGTGTTTGCCAGGGCTTTGGCGGGCAGTGTGTGCCGTGCCCTGAAAATCGATTCGGCTTCGATTCTTGCGTTGATGCCGACAGGCCCGGCGCCCCGCTTGCAGCCTCAGGCGCCAGATGTGAATACGGCTTTCCGTGACGGAACGGAGCCCTCCCGGGTGGGGCCTGCACTGAGTTTTCTGACACGTCCGATGTTCTTGGCCGTGGCTTTGTTGTTGGCGGGAGCGGCCGTATTGGCCTTTTTCCCCGGTCTGGTGACTGAGTTGGTCTCCATGGGCGAGCGCATGACTGTGTCTGAGAAGTCTGCGGCGCCTTTGTCCACCGAGTCGGCACCACCGCCTCCGTCGCCATCACCGCAGGTCCTGCCTGCAGGGCCTGTCGCCGCTACGGTGCAAGAAGTTCAGCGTCCTGCCGAGCCTGCGGCGTCGGAGGTACTGGTCGCGCAAGCAGCGGTGGAGACAGCGTCCAGCCCGGTGATCGGAGACTCCTTGCTTGCTTTGCGGGCCAAAAGCGCTTCCTGGATTCAGGTGCGGGATGCTTCGGGAGCAACCACCTTGCAGCGTATCGTGGCCGCGGGAGAGACGGTGGTGGCAGAAGGAAAGCCGCCACTGTCGGTGGTCATCGGCAAGGCCGATGCCACAGAGGTCTTTGTGCGTGGCAAACCTTTTGACCTTGCCCCGGTGACCCGTGAAAACGTTGCTCGCTTTGAGGTGAAGCCCTGATGGCACAGCCAAACAACGCTCCAATAGACATCGCAACCCCTCGCCAGCGCCAGACGCGCCAAGCACGCGCAGTATGGGGCAGCAGAGTGGTCACCATTGGTGGTGGCGCACCGGTGCGTGTGCAATCGATGACCAACACTGACACGGTCGATGCCATCGCCACTGCCATCCAGGTCAAGGAGTTGGCCCAGGCTGGCTCTGAATTGGTGCGTATTACCGTCAACACCCCGGAAGCCGCTCAGGCTGTGCCCTATATCCGTGAACAACTCGACCGCATGGGAGTGGATGTACCTCTGGTCGGTGATTTTCACTACAACGGACACAAACTGCTCACGGAGTTCCCTGACTGTGCACAGGCACTGTCCAAGTACCGCATCAATCCTGGCAACGTGGGCAAGGGGGACAAGCGAGACCGCCAGTTCGGCCAGATGATCGAGGCGGCGGTGCGTTGGAATAAATGCGTGCGCATTGGTGTGAACTGGGGCAGTCTGGACCAGGAACTGCTGGCGAGTCTGATGGATGCCAACAGCCAGCGTGCAGAACCTTGGGATGCCCGTCAGGTGATGTACGAGGCGTTGATTGCCTCTGCCATTGATTCTGCATTGCAGGCTGAGCGCATGGGGCTCAATGGCAGCCAGATCATCCTGTCCTGCAAGGTCAGCGGTGTGCAGGATCTGATCTCGGTGTACCGCGAATTGGCCAGGCGCTGCGATTACGCGTTGCATCTGGGGTTGACCGAAGCCGGCATGGGAACCAAGGGGACGGTGGCTTCTTCGGCCGCGCTGGCGGTTTTGCTGCAGGAAGGTATTGGCGACACGATCCGGGTCTCCTTGACACCCCAGCCGGGTGAGGCACGTACTCAGGAGGTGGTGGTCGCGTCTGAAATCCTTCAGGCCCTGGGGCTGCGCATGTTCGTGCCCAGTGTGACTGCCTGCCCGGGTTGTGGCCGCACGACCAGCACCACCTTCCAGGAACTGGCCAAGCAGATCGATGATTTTCTGCGTGAGCAAATGCCCGTCTGGCGCGAGCAGTATCCCGGGGTGGAAGCGCTGAAGGTTGCCGTGATGGGCTGCATCGTCAATGGCCCAGGGGAAAGCAAGCACGCAGATATCGGGATCAGCCTGCCCGGAACGGGGGAGGCGCCTGCAGCCCCGGTCTTCATTGATGGCCAAAAAGCGATGACCTTGCGTGGTGACAATATCGCCCAGGAGTTTCATCAACTGGTGCAGTCGTACATCGAAAAGCGGTTTGGTTCTCCGAACGGCCATCCATAAGGCGTGGATTCTCGAAACCCTGAACAAGGCGACGGCCGCCTTGAAGGATCGAGATCGACGCATCCCCTCTAACTTCTCTCAAACATCAGTGCTGTGAACACAGAAAAGGCATCGACGCCTGCCAAGGCGGAAAAGCTGCTCGCCGTCAAGGGAATGAACGACATTCTTCCGGGCGAGTCCAGTCGTTGGGAATGGCTGGAGGACAAGGTTCGAACTTTGATGGCGCGTTACGCTTACCGCAACATTCGCACGCCGATTGTCGAACCCACCGCCTTGTTTGTCCGCGGTCTGGGTGAGGTGACAGACATCGTCGAGAAGGAGATGTACTCCTTCGAAGACAGGCTCAATGGCGAGCAGTTGACCCTGCGTCCGGAGTGCACTGCCGGCGTAGTGCGTGCCACGGTGGAGCATTCCATGCTTTACGACGGCGGCAAGCGTCTTTACTACATGGGGCCGATGTTTCGGCATGAACGTCCACAACGCGGACGTTATCGGCAGTTCCACCAGATTGGCGCGGAAGCCCTGGGTTTTCCGGGGGCGGAGATCGATGCGGAGATGATTCTGTTGGCTGACGCGCTCTGGAAGGAAATCGGCTTGACTGATGTGCGCCTGGAGATCAACAGCCTGGGGCAGCCGGAGGAGCGCAAGGCGCACCGTGCGGCCTTGATTGCCTATCTGGAGCAGAACGCGTCGCAACTGGATGAGGAGGCGCGCAGGCGCCTTTACACCAACCCGCTGCGCATTCTGGACACCAAGAATCCTGCCATGCAGGCACTGGTGGAGGGTGCTCCGCGTTTGGTGGACTATCTCGGGGAGGCATCGCTGGCACATTTCAATGCGGTCAAGGCCATTCTCGACGCCAACGGCGTGGCCTGGCGCTTCAACCCCCGTCTGGTTCGAGGCATGGACTACTACAACCTGACGGTCTTTGAGTTCATTACAGATCGCCTGGGCTCACAGGGGACCATCTGTGGTGGGGGACGCTACGACTATCTGATCGAACAGATTGGCGGCAAGCCCGCACCGGCGGTGGGCTGGGCGCTCGGCGTGGAGCGGGTGCTGGAGTTGCTGAAAGAGCAGGGACTGGACAGTCCGGTACCAGTACCGGATGTGTATGCCATCATCCCAGAGGCATCTGCCTTGCCGATTGCCATCAAGACACTGCAACAGTTGCGCGCCCTCGGGGTGCGTGCCCAGATGCACAGCCCCACGGGCGCGGCTGATGGCATGGGCAGTATGAAATCCCAGTTCAAGAAGGCCGATGCCAGTGCGGCTGCATTTGCGCTGGTGTTCGGTGCCGACGAGCTGCTGCGGGGGACTGTCCTCGTCAAGGCCTTGCGTGACGGCAGCGGTCAGCAAGTCGAACAATCCCTGCAGGACGTGGCATCCTGGGCGGGCCACCTACAATCCCAGCGTTAATTCCATCTCAAGCCATGGCAAACCATCTCGACCTCGAAGAACAAGAACAGATAGACCAGCTCAAGCATTTCTGGAACACCTGGGGAACGCTCATCAGCTCTGCGGCGCTGGTGATCGCGCTAGGCCTTGCGGGCTGGAACGGTTACCAGTTCTGGCAGAACCGCCAGGCCGGGCAAGCCGCAGCCCTGCTGGATGCTGTGGATGTGGCGGCAGCCAGTGGCGACATGGGGCGCTTGGAGCAGGCGTTCTCGGATATGCGCAGCAAGTTTGGCGGCACCGCTCAAGCAGGGCTTGCGGGGCTGACTGTGGGTAAGGCCGCATCGTCGGCAGGCAATTCGGCCTTGGCAAAGTCGGCCTTGACCTGGGTGACTGAAAGCGCCAAGGACGACGGTCACAAGGCCATTGCGCGCTTGCGTCTATCGGCCCTGTTGATGGAAGAGAAGGCCTATGACGAGGCACTCAAGCAACTCTCCGTGCCTTTCGCGGCAGAGTACGCCGCGGTGGTGGCGGATCGCAAGGGCGATGTGCTGGTATTGCAAGGAAAGAAGCAGGAGGCCGTGGAGGAGTATTCCCGTGCCTACCAGGCTTTTTCTGAGTCGATGGAATATCGGCGTCTGGTGGAAGTGAAGCTCAATGCATTGGGTGTGCAGGCACAAGGCCTGTCAGCCAAGGGTTCAACGGAGGCATCCAAGTGAACGTATCGCATCGCTCTGTGGTTGTATGGGGGCGGGCATTCCTGGCTCTTGCGCTGGGGGCGTCTGTGGTGGGTTGTTCACTGTGGGGTGGGGGCTCCGACAAGCCCAAACCAGCAGATTTGGGGCCGAATGTGCCGGTGTTGGGTGTGCGCCAGGTATGGATGGCCAAACTCGGGCCTGTCCACAACCTGCCTTTGGCGGTTCAGGTTCAGGGATCGCAATTGATCCTGGCTTCCGCCGATGGTGCGGTGGCCGCGTTGGACGCACGGACGGGTGGCGAGGTGTGGCGCGCCAGCCTGGATACGGCACTGTCTGCTGGCGTTGGAAGTGATGGCCGCTGGTCTGCAGTGGTTTCTCGTGACAACGAACTCATCGTTCTGGATTCCGGACGAGAGGCATGGCGCAAGAGCCTTGGCTTCCAGGTTTTCACTGCGCCCTTGGTGGCAGGGGCCCGGGTCTTTGTGCTCGGTTCGGACCGGTCAGTGTCTGCCTTTGACGCCAAGAATGGAGCCAAGCTGTGGAGCCACACCCGCCCAGGTGACCCATTGGTGTTGCGTCAGCAAGGGGTGCTGTTGGCGCAGGGCGATACCTTGGTGGTTGGCCAGTCGGGGCGCTTGGTCGGTATGAACCCAGATACCGGTACGGTGCGGTGGGAGGCACCTATCGCCAGTTCCCGTGGCACGAACGATGTGGAACGCTTGGTAGAGTTGGTGGGGCCCGCCAGCCGGATCGATGCCTCGGTTTGTGTGCGAGCATTCCAAGCCGCTGTAGGTTGCGTCAACACGGCCCGCGGAACGGTGGATTGGGTGCAGAAAGCCAGTTCGGGTCAGGGAGTGCATGGCACAGACCAAGCCCTCTTTGGCACCGAGAGCAATGGCACCGTGGTGGCATGGCGGCGCAACGACGGTAGCCGCATGTGGACCTCCGAGCGTCTGCAACACCGCAAATTGACCGCTCCGCTTGCGTTGGGGCGCTCTGTGGTGGTGGGGGACGATACGGGTTGGGTGCACTTGCTATCGCGCGAAGATGGTGCCCCGCTCAACCGCATGGCGACCGATGGCAGTGCGGTAGTGGCTGCACCTGTGGTTGCGGCCGATACGCTGGTGGTGGTGACCCGCAACGGCGGGGTTTTTGCCTACCGACCGGATTGATGAAACGAAGCGTGCCATGAAGCCTGTAATCGCCCTCGTGGGGCGGCCGAACGTCGGGAAATCGACCCTCTTCAACCGTTTGACGAAATCTCGTGACGCCATCGTTGCGGATTTCGCTGGGCTGACCCGCGACCGACATTACGGTAACGGTCGGCAAGGAAAGCACGAGTACATCGTCATCGACACCGGCGGGTTTGAACCCGATGCGTCCAGCGGTATCTACCGCGAGATGGCCAGGCAGACCCAGCAGGCGGTGGCGGAGGCCGATGTGGTGCTATTTGTAGTCGACGCCAGAGCGGGTGTTTCGGCGCAGGACCATGACATCGCCAATTACCTGCGGCGTTTGAGCAAGCCGTGCGTCTTGGTGGCGAACAAGGCGGAGGGGATGCAGGAGGGCGCGCAACTCAGCGAGTTTTACGAGTTGGGCTTGGGTGAGGTCCACGGCATCTCTGCTGCCCACGGCCAGGGTATCCGCAGCCTGGTGGAGATGGCACTGGGTTTGTTGCATTTGCCAGAGCCCGAGGAAGAGGATCTTTCGTCGGACAAGTCCACCATACGGCTGGCGGTGGCCGGCCGTCCCAATGTCGGCAAATCCACCTTGATCAACACCTGGCTCGGCGAAGAGCGCTTGGTGGCATTCGACTTGCCTGGCACCACCAGGGATGCTATTACTGTCCCCTTTGAACGCAATGGCCAGCGCTTTGAGTTGGTGGATACCGCAGGTCTGCGACGCAAGGGCCGTGTTTTTGAGGCGATCGAGAAATTTTCTGTCGTCAAAACCTTGCAGGCCATTGAGTCCGCGCATGTGGTGGTGCTGTTGTTGGATGCGACACAGGGCGTGACAGATCAGGATGCGCATATTGCAGGCTACATCTTGGAGAGTGGCCGTGCCGTGGTGCTGGCGGTGAACAAGTGGGATGCGGTGGACGATTACCAGCGCCAGCTATTGGAGCGTTCCATCGAAACGAGGCTTGCCTTTCTGCGCTTTGCTTCCATGCATTTCATTTCGGCGAAAAAGCGCCAGGGCCTGGGGCCCCTGTGGGCGTCGATCATTCAGGCGTACAAGGCTGCCACCTGCAAAATGCCCACACCAGTGCTGACCCGGCTGTTGCTGGAAGCGGTGCTGTTCCAGAGTCCCAAGCGCTCCGGTATGTTTCGACCTAAGCTGCGCTACGCCCATCAGGGTGGCATGAATCCACCAGTGATCGTGATCCATGGCAACTCCTTGGAGCATGTGTCGGACGCCTACAAGCGGTTTTTGGAAGGGCGTTTCCGCAAGGAGTTCGACCTGGTCGGAACCCCTTTGCGCATTGAATTCAAAACTTCCCACAATCCGTACGCGGAGTCATCGGGCTCTTGATGATCCCCTGTGCCCCGAGTGGGGTGTTGTCTGCTTTTCGCGCCGAGGCACCGGGCTGTGGTAAGGTGTCTTCCCAAGAATAACTTTTGAACACGGAGAATATCGTGAGCAATAAAGGCCAACTCCTTCAAGATCCCTTTCTCAATGCCTTGCGCAGAGAGCATGTGCCGGTGTCCATCTATCTGGTCAACGGGATCAAGCTTCAGGGGCAGATCGAGTCTTTCGATCAGTATGTGGTGTTGCTGCGCAACACCGTGACCCAGATGGTCTACAAGCACGCGATCTCTACGATTGTTCCGGGCCGCCCAGTGAGCTTCTCGGTCACTGATACTGCGGATCCAGGCTCTGCACCTGCATGAATGGTCTGATGGCCGACAGCGCGGTCACCCTTGGCATGCGCCCGTACCCATACTGCTGACTTGAGCGATTCCTCTGCAACCCATCGTCGGCCAGCGCCCGTGCTGTTGGTCGGAGTGGACTTCGGGTTTCCCCATTTTGATGGGGAGCTAGAAGAGCTCGCCCTGCTCGCCAAGACCGCAGGGATGGAGCCGGTAGCGCACCTGACATGCAAGCGCAAGGCGCCTGACGCTGCGCTTTTTGTGGGCAGTGGCAAAGCCGATGAGATTCGTATGCTGGCGCAGATGCATGGTGCGAAGGAGGTGCTCTTCGATCAGTCGCTGAGTCCGGCGCAGCAGCGCAATCTCGAAAGGCATCTGGAAATGCCGGTGAATGATCGCACGCTGCTGATTCTTGAAATCTTCGCTCAGCGAGCCCGCAGCCATGAAGGTAAGTTGCAGGTGGAACTCGCGCGCCTGCAATACCTGAGCACACGCTTGGTTCGTCGCTGGTCGCACCTCGAACGCCAAACGGGCGGTGCGGGCGTGCGAGGCGGTCCAGGGGAAAAGCAGATCGAGCTGGATCGGCGAATGATCGACGATGCGATCAAGAGAACCAAAGAGCGCTTGGTCAAGGTGAAGCGCCAGCGTTCGACGCAAAGACGCCAGCGGGAGAGGACAGCGGTCTTCAATGTTTCCTTGGTCGGCTACACCAATGCGGGCAAATCCACGCTGTTCAACGCACTGGTGAAAGCGCGGGCCTATGCGGCAGACCAACTGTTTGCCACCCTGGATACCACCACCCGACAGATGTATCTGGAGGCTGCTGGCTGCTCGGTTTCTCTCTCCGATACGGTGGGTTTCATCCGCGATCTTCCCCATGGGCTTGTGGCCGCATTTCAGGCCACGTTGCAGGAGGCTGTGGATGCTGACCTGTTGCTGCATGTCGTTGATGCGGCCAATCCCCACTACCCCGAGCAGATTCAACAAGTCCAGAAGGTGCTGAGGGAGATTGGTGCAGATGAGATACCGCAGATCCTGGTATTCAATAAACTGGACGCAATGAATCCTGAAGCGCGCCCTGGTGTGCTCAAGGACAGCTACGATTTGGAAGGGAGACAGGTCGGACGCCTTTTCCTCAGCGCGCGCAATGCACAGGGCCTGGAGGCTCTTCGCACCGAGTTGGCTGAACGGGTGCTGGAAGCGCGCTTGACAACGATGTCCCCAGAACTTGATGCTCCATTGCAGGATACCCCGGATGATTGGGCACAATCGCCGGGCCAACCATGATAGAGAACCTGAGAAACTGCGCATGAACTCTGAACACAACGTCCGCCGCTGGGCCAGCTTGCCTCAGCGCATGCGAGGGATGTTCAACCTCAATGATCCTCGATGGGGCAGGGGTGATGACGATGCGGGTTCGCGTCCCGATTCAACGCGTCCTTCCTCCGAGCAGCAAGGCAATGATCGCGGTGGGCGTGATCCGAAGCAGGGAGGGCAGCCGCCCGACCTGGATGAGCTGTGGCGTGATCTCAATCGCAAGCTATCAGGTCTTTTTGGCGGAAAGAATGGTGGCGGAAGAGGTCCGACCAACAGCGGTGGTGGCGGCTTTCAGCCAGACATGAAGAGCGCTGGTGTGGGCGTTGGGCTTATCGCTGGCGTGGCAGTGTTGATTTGGCTAGGTACCGGCTTCTTTATCGTGCAGGAAGGCCAGCAGGCGGTCATCACCCAGTTTGGCAAATACAAAAGCACGGTAGGTGCCGGTTTCAATTGGCGCCTGCCCTATCCCATCCAGCGCCATGAGCTGGTGTTCGTGACGCAGATCCGTTCTGTGGATGTGGGGCGGGACACCATCATCAAGGCCACGGGTTTGAGGGATTCGGCGATGCTGACCGAAGACGAGAATATCGTCGAAATCAAGTTTGCCGTGCAGTACCGCCTCAGCGACGCTCGGGCGTGGTTGTTTGAGAGCCGCAATCCAGCGGAGGCCGTCGTTCAGGCTGCAGAAACGGCCGTGCGCGAGGTGGTCGGAAAGATGCGTATGGATTCCGCCTTGGCGGATGAGCGCGATCAGATCGCTCCCAGGGTGCGCACCCTTATGCAAACCATTCTGGATCGATACAAGGTGGGTGTGGAGATCGTAGGAATCAACTTGCAGCAAGGAGGCGTGCGACCACCTGAACAGGTGCAAGCCTCTTTTGATGATGTGCTCAAGGCGGGTCAGGAGCGCGAGCGTGCCAAGAATGAGGCGCAGGCATACGCAAATGACGTGATCCCCCGGGCGACAGGTACTGCTGCCCGGCTCAAGGAAGAGGCGGAGGCCTACAAGGCACGTATCGTGGCCCAGGCGCAAGGTGATGCGCAGCGATTCAGTTCCGTGTTGGCGGAGTACCAGAAAGCCCCACAGGTGACCCGCGATCGCATGTATCTCGACACGATGCAGCAGGTGTATTCGAATGTGACCAAGGTGATTGTGGACTCTCGCCAGGGATCCAATCTGTTGTACCTGCCGTTGGACAAAATCATGCAAAGCGTGGCACAGCAGCCTGCTGTGCTTGCGCAAGATGGTTCTGCCTCTTCTGGCGCAGGAATTGCCGCAGGGGCCGTACCGGCGCTCCCAGGAGCGGCATCCAATGACTCCAGGTCTCGCGATCTCAGCCGTTCGCGTGACCGTGAATCCCGTTAGGAGAGCAGTGTGAACAAGGTAGGTTTTTTTGCAACATCGATTCTGGTGGCCTTGGCTTTGCTCAGCTCGATGGTGTTTGTGGTTGACCAGCGCCAGTTCGGCGTGGTGTATGCCCTGGGGCAGATCAAGGAAGTGATTACTGAGCCGGGGCTGAATTTCAAGCTCCCGCCGCCGTTTCAGAATGTGTCCTACATCGACAAGCGGCTGCTGACTCTGGACAGTTCAGACACTGAGCCTGTCTTGACTGCGGAAAAGCAGCGCGTGGTCATCGATTGGTATGTTCGCTGGCGAATCACCGATCCATCGGAGTACATTCGCAACGTGGGTTTGGACGAGAGCGCTGGTGCGTTGCAGCTGAATCGAGTGGTGCGCAATGCTTTTCAGGAAGAAATCAATAAACGCACTGTCAAAGAGTTGCTGTCCCTCAAGCGGGAAGCTTTGATGGCGGACGTCAAGCGCGAGGTTCTCGAGTCCGTCAAGGGGCAAAAGCCATGGGGTGTTGATGTGGTGGATGTCCGAATCACCCGCGTGGACTACGCTGAAACAATTACCGAGTCGGTGTACCGGCGCATGGAGGCCGAGCGCAAGCGAGTGGCCAACGAGCTTCGCTCTACCGGTGCAGCGGAAGGGGAAAAGATTCGCGCGGATGCGGATCGTCAGCGAGAAATCACCGTTGCCAATGCCTACCGAGATGCCCAAAAAGTGAAGGGGGAGGGCGATGCAGAGGCAGCCAAACTATATGCAGATGCCTTCGGCAAAGATCCTCAGTTTGCCCAGTTCTATCGCAGCTTAGATGCCTACAAGGCCAGTCTGAGCAAAAAAGGTGATGTCATGGTGCTTGATCCCTCGACCACGGATTTCTTCAAGGCTTACCGAGGGGCTGGCGCAGGAAGCCAGGCCAATCGTTGAGCGTGGGTGTGCCTGAGTCTATCCAGTGGGTAGATTCGCTCTGGATCGCGCTTGCACTCTTCTTCGTGCTGGAGGGATTGCTGCCATTTGCATCGCCCCCGCGGTGGCGGCAGTGGTTTTTGCAATTGATGCAGATGCGTGATGGGCAGATTCGTTTCTTCGGCCTTGTGAGCATCCTGATGGGGTTGGCCATTCTGTTGCTTCTCTAGTGTTGTGTCTCAAAAGTAATTTGAATTATTTTTGAGATTGCAGGTCAGAGTAGCTTCCATACAGGAGACTACGCCGATGGCCCACCCCGGACGCCCCGCCACAAAACTGCAGATGACCGACGCCGAG
>Ga0116193_1000592_pt1 | contig 33642 bp, 27 predicted proteins | sample AD_UKC115_MetaG_FD_89892 | JGI IMG/M metagenome (GOLD analysis project Ga0116193, IMG submission 89892) | Active sludge microbial communities of municipal wastewater-treating anaerobic digesters from Hong Kong - AD_UKC115_MetaG | ecosystem: Engineered > Bioreactor > Anaerobic > Digestate... | reverse complement strand
TTCCATATCGCGGCCGGCCATTCCACCATACGAAGGCATTCCTTCATACACAACCACCAGTTCCTTTGCCTGGGTAAAAAGATCATCATCATTCATACATAGAAATCCTCCGATATTGACGATTCCATCCTTTTTCCCGCTCATGGTGCAGCCATCTGCATAGCTAAACATTTCCCGGACAATTTCTTTTATGGATTTATGTTCAAATCCGGGTTCCTGTTCTTTTATGTAGTAGGCATTTTCTACACATCTTGTGGCATCAAAAAATACTTTAATGCCGTGCTGCTGCGTCAGTTCCCTAACGGCACGCATATTTTCCATGGAAACAGGCTGTCCACCAGCCAGGTTCACCGTTACTGCAACACATACATAAGCGATATTTTCTGCCCCCTTTTCATTAATCAGATTCCGGAGTTTATCCAGATCAATATTTCCTTTAAAGGGAACATTCAACCCTGCATCGTGGGCTTCATCACAGATAATATCATAAAAGATACCGCCATTCCGTTCCTGGTGGTAGCGGGTGGTTGTGAAATACATATTTCCCGGAACATATTGGCCGGGGGTTATGGCAATCTGTGAAAGGATATTCTCTGCACCCCTTCCCTGGTGAGTTGGAATCATGTACTTAAAGCCAAAACAATCCTGAATTACACTTTCCAGGTGGAAAAAATTCCGGCTGCCGGCATAGGCCTCATCCCCTTTCATCATGCCCGCCCACTGCGAATCGCTCATGGCATTGGTTCCACTATCGGTAAGTAAATCAATATACACATCCTCAGAAGAAATTAAGAACGTATTGTATCCGGCTTCCTTAATGATCCTTTCCCGGTCATTACAAGAAACCATTTTTACCGGTTCCACCACTTTTATCCGGAATGGTTCGGCCGGGTACTTGAACAAATCCATAGTATAATAAATTATTTCGTTATGTAAAATTTAAACCGTCCAAAGGTATTGGGCTGATAAAAGAAAAAATTTGAGCCAGGTCAGTTTTCAACATTACGAAGGTTAGTTCTTCATTTTCCTCTTTATTTTGCATTATTCTTAACGCCATTTTATGGATGTACAAATTCATCCTTCCTGGAAGCAGGTTTTAAAACAAGAGTTTACCAAACCCTATTTTCTCCAACTCGTAACCTTTATTAAAACGGAAAGGGCGCAGGGAAAAACTATTTTTCCTCCGGGCAGTTTAATTTTCAATGCGTTTAATTCCACCCCTTTTAAAGAAGTTAAAGTGGTAATTCTGGGGCAGGATCCCTATCATGGCGCAGGCCAGGCACAAGGTCTTAGTTTTTCTGTACCGCGTGGAATTCCTCCTCCCCCCTCTCTGGGTAATATTTTTAAAGAGTTACGATCCGATTTGGGAATTGAAATGCCTCCGGGGTATGGCGATCTTACCCATTGGGCAGAACAAGGGGTATTCTTACTCAATGCCATCCTTACCGTAAGGGCTGGAGAGCCGGCCAGCCATGCAAAATATGGTTGGGCCGAATTTACCGATAAGGTTATTGAAACCATATCTGCAGAAACCACCAACACCGTATTTATGTTATGGGGGAAATTTGCTCAGGAAAAACAGGGATTGATAGATGAAAACAAACACCTCGTATTGAAGGCGGCGCACCCCTCTCCATTGGCGGCCAATAACGGTTTCTTTGGATGTAAGCATTTTTCAAAAGCCAATCAATATCTTAGCAAAAACAAAAGAATGCCCATTAACTGGAAGATCCAGGATCCTTTATCATGAAATTATTTAAAAATATATTTGCCCGCTTTTGGGCTTTTTGGGGGTTGATCACTTTTGTAGGAACCTTTTTAATCATTTTTATCCCCTCCATGATCGCTTACCTGATTCCGGGCAGGAAGGGGCAAATTTATTTTTTGCAGGTCGCCAAATGCTGGATGTTTATGTGGCTAACCCTGATCGGATGCCGGTTAAAGATCAGGGGTCGGGAAAATTTCAAAAATGGGAAAACCTATATTGTAATTTACAACCATAATGCCTTTTTGGATGCGCCTATTTCGGCGCCTTATGTGCCTGGCGCCAATAAAACCATTGCAAAAAAGACCTTTACTAAAATTCCCCTCTTTGGTTGGTTCTATGCAAAAGGCTCGGTGCTGGTAGATCGGAAAAATGATAAAAGCAGGTCTTCCAGTTTCGATGAAATGAGAAGAGTGCTTCAAATGGGATACCACATGTGCATTTATCCGGAGGGTACCCGGAACCGTACGAATATGCCATTGAAAACTTTTTACGATGGCGCATTCCGGTTATCGCTGGCAACCGGAAATGAAATAATTCCGGCTGTGATCAGTGGAACAAAAAGGGCCATGCCTATTCATAAAAAATTTTACCTCCTACCCCTTCCGATCGAGTTGCAATACTTCCCGGCCATTTCTCCCATTGGAAAGGATTTAGAAAAATTAAAATCAGAAGCCAGGCAGGTGATGTGGAACGCCTATGTTTCCAATCCGTTGAACGATATTGACCCGTCTGCCATTTCATTTGCTGAATAGGAACTTTTTCTTTTGAAAAAAATCATCGAACGAGTTTCAGGGAGCCCTGCTGCTAAAAAAATATCATACAAAATTCCTCCAGCCTGTTTTCTTTCAAATGGGATATTAATTACAAATCGTAGAAATACCGGGTACGGTTAATTTTCAGATCGCGAAGCATAGAAGACCTGGGGGAAATGTTGATGGTAAAGAACTTATAAGTGGGCGAACGGGAGATATTGATGCTGATCTGCCAGCAATGCAACTCGCGGGTAAGGTACATCGTTATAGTACCCAACTCCTTTGTTTTGATATTATAATAGCCTGTCATCCCCAGTTTCCACCGGGGAGTCAGGTTAGTGGAAGCATTCCAGTTTATATCCTGCGAAAGGGACGTTTTAAATCCTTTCCGGATTGGATCGAAGCCCCGGCTGAAGCGCATTGAATACGTAAGATCAACACTCCAGGGAATGGAAAAATCGGCAAACTCACCGGGGTTGTTTTGTACATAAGCGGCTTCCTGCTGGTATTCATCCAGTGTCATTCCTGCCTGATACAATTGATCCTGGCTTGGAATTGATGTTTCATTAGACAGTTTATTATCTCCCCCTCTGAAAGAACTGGACAGAGATACAGATCCGGAAGTTACCGGGCCCAGAGAAAATTTACCGGCATTCCAGGCATAGGTATTTCTCCTTCGGCCGGTGGTATCGTAATAATATGGATCCAAGGTTGCATAGGCATTAATGTTTATCTTATTCAGGATGTTACTTCGCATGGAAAAATTGAAAGGGCTGAGTTTAAAGGAATCAACCAGGAAGTTATAATTGCCTCTTATACTTAACCCATCCAGTAAGGAAACTTTCTTCAAAGCCGCCTCGCCTGTGTCTTTGTTGCTGCGCACTTTCATACCCAGGATATTATCAATTTCAAAAGTAAGTCCGGCAAATTTACCCGGCGAAAAAGGTTGATTGATATTCCCTTCGAAATAGGATTTACTTTGCCTGTTACCCAGGGTATCAACCTGCACCAGGTAATAATTCCGGCTGGCCAGGTCGGGTTTGTAAGCTAACGAAATGGTGGGCCTTATTTCGTGGCGGATGGCCTGCACCTTACTTGATTTATTAAACCCGAACATCCCGAAAATACGGGTGGTGGCGCTTAAGCTGAAGGACAGATCCCGGCTGGTATAGAATCCTTTTTTAAAAGCCGTATCAAGTTTTTTATCCGTATTATTCCAACTTAATAATTGCTTAGCCTGATACCAACGCTCATTATAGCTGACGCCCGGAGATACCTGAAGTGGCCCTATGGGTGGAAGGGATAACGTGATGGGTACAATATGATCGGCACTCCACCTGAACCTATTGGCAAGTTGTGCGCCAATATTACCGGCTGTATCATAAAAGCTCGACTGGCTTGTAGCGCGTGTATTCAACCCTATTCCTAAATTTTCATACCATTTCTGGGCGCCTACGGGTTCCTTTTTCCGGAAAGGGTAAATGGTATTCAGGTTAAAGTTTACATCAGGGAAATTGATATTAAAAATCCGCAATGCGGTATTCTGATTCTCACTTGCGGTCAATTGAATATTATAGGGCTTATCCTTCCATACCTTGCCATAGGAAATTGTGGATGACATTTGATTGGAAATATTCCGGATGGCGCTATTGGGTACCTGTTCATTAAACTTGCTGCTTGCCAGGTTTACATACGAAGTAAAAGTAACGCCCGGCCTGGCCCTGGTATCGGCACCGTGGTTCCAGGTGAGGCTCATCGAATTGTTTTTCACGAAATCCGGATCGCCTTTAAAATTCTGCTTAAAACTCTGATAACTGAAAGAAAGGGACCCATTATACCGATACCGCTTAAAGTAACGGGGATTAATAGAGGCAGTCCATCCTCCATAGGAATAAATGGTACCCCGGAGCACGGCATCCCAGGAGGGGTTAAATACTTTATAATACCCCAGCCCTTCCAGAGCAAGGCCCTGCTGTTCGTTGGAGGTGAAGGAGGGTGCAATCAGGCCCGAGTGCCGCCCCTGCTGAAGCGGGAAAATACCGAAGGGCAGATAAACCGGAATAGGAACACCTTCAAATTCGGGATGTACCGGGCCGCTAAATGCGGTTTTCTTGCTGATGAATTTTATCTTATTGCTGATAAAAGCAAAATGGGGTGTATCGAGGTCGCAGGTTGTGAATCGGGCGCGTTTTACGTAAAAAACAGAAGGGTCCACTTTTTTAATTTTCTCCCCATAAACATACATTTCGCCCTGTTGGGTGTAGGTACCTTTGGTAAGGCCTTTCCCGGTTTTCATATTAAAAAATATGGTATCACTCTTCGAAGAAAAATCTCCCTGTTTAAACTCAGGGTAATTAATTTCTTCACCGGTACTGTCAATTTTCAGGTAGGCAGTAACCAGGTTATTGGAGTTATTATATTCTATATAGGGAGAGGTGAGCTGGTTATCTTCATAATTAACCTGCGATTTTCGTCCATAAAGCATCAGTTTTTTCCCAGGAACATCCAGCACCATCGAATCATCGGCATGATACGATACCGGTGTAGATAACGAATCGCGGGACACTTTGAAGGATAGGGTATCTGCAAAGGGTATTTTACGTCCTGTACTTGTGTCCATTACCGTTAGATTTGAGGAATCTCTTAATCCATTATTTATTACCCCTGAATCCCCCTGTTCAGTAGCGAGGAATGCCTGCTTTTTGGGTATATTTTTCTCATGAGAAAAAGTATCCCGGTGCAATGTGGGAGGCGGGGAATCCGTTAAACAGATGTGAAATTGAAAACTCCGGTGCGGATCGGCTAAACTAAATACCGTTATTGCCATTAATACAAGGGCGCTAATCAGCAGGGATCCTATTTTTGCGTTACCTTTGGACGTATGGCTCATACCGTAGCAATGCGGCAAAAATAAACATAAAGACAGAATGTATTGGTGAATAATTCCGCTAATGCAAACTGTAAAATTCTAATAACCATGTTAAAAATCAGGCTTGAAGCTATAAGTTTGGCTATAGCTGTGCTTACCTTGTTTTCAGCTCCCCTTCGGGCTCAAACGGGGAAAACCCTGAAAACTATCATTGTGGATGCAGGGCACGGAGGAAAAGATGCAGGTGCGGTGGGCCAATATGAACATTCGCTGGGCTCCAGGGAAAAGGATGTAACCCTGTCTATTTCCATGAAGCTGGTGGCCGAATTAAAAAAACAGCTACCCGATGTAACGGTTGTACCTACCCGCACCACCGATATTTATCAGGACCCAAAAGAAAAGGCGAGAATTGCCAACGAAAATAAAGGCGACCTGTTTATATGTATCCATGCCGATTCGGGGCCTTTAAAAACAGGACGAAGGCAAATTGGTACCCGTACCGTTACCCGGCATAAAATAACCTATAAAGGAAAAGGGAAGAAAAGAAAGAAAATAAGTACTCCCTATCATGTAGTAGAGCCGGTGTACGAATATTTCAAATTGCCCCTTGCCGCAAAAGGAACCACCGTTTATTTGTTTGCCGCTCACAAAACCAGTGATAAGCTTAAGGCCATAATGAATGAAGTGGGAGAATTTGAAGTGGAAGCAGATTCCGATATGGATTCCACTACTTCGGCTTTTGATTTTACCACTCCCGAGGGTAGGATGCTTGCTAAAATTTATATGAGCCGTTACCAGCTCAAGAGCGATAAAATTGGCACCCTGATAAATGATCAAATTGAAGCAACCGGAAGACCTGCCCTGGGTGTAAACCAGCGGCAAAAGGGGATATGGGTGCTTCAAGCCACCAATATGCCTGCCATTTTAATAGAAACCGGTTTTATTAATAACCCCGAAGATGAACGGTATATTAACAGTGAAAAAGGGCAACAGGAGCTGGCAGAAGCTATTACAAAAGCAGTTGTCCTGTATAAAAAGCAATTGGAAGAGGCCAATGCAAAATCAAATTAAAACCTGCGTCTGATTAAAAAGCATATCTCAATTTAATAATATATCGAAGGTTATGTAATTTTATCGGCCAAATCATCCAAATGAAAACCCAGGCAACAACTAATAATTATTAAGCAAACAAGATAACCAGGTGAAAATATCAAATGAGGTAAAAGTGGGCATCATGGCTCTTTTATCAATAGTCCTTCTTATTCTTGGCATTAATTATTTAAAAGGGAAACGTTTATTCAGCAATTCCAAAACACTGGTAGCGCATTTTACGGATGTAAACGGGCTTGCCCCCTCCAACCCGGTGGTAATAAACGGCATGCAGGTGGGAAATGTAGCCAAATTAACCTCCACCAAAGATATGCACGAGATTTTGGTGACCCTTACCATTACAAAAGATATTGATATTCCGGCTAATTCAATTGCCATCATTAACCCCAACCTGTTAAGCACCACCAGCGTGGATATAAAAATGGGGGATTCAAAATCTTATATCCCGAATAATGGCATGATAAATACCGAAGAAAATGAAGGCGCATTAAACGACCTCCTTAAGAAGGTTGATCCCGTGTTATACGAAGTGCGGAATGCCGTAAGTTCTATTGATAAATTAATGGGAAATTTCAACTCCATTGTTGACCCCAAAGCCAAGAATAACATCGCCTCTGCACTCGAGCACCTCAACCAGGTTGCGGCTTCCCTCACCATAAGTGCAGCCAACCTCCAGGTATTGTTAAACACCCAAACCGGAAGCCTTGCCAAAACCCTCAATAATTTTGAATCGGTAAGCGGTAACCTGGCAAAAAACAATGATAAAATTTCAAACGTATTGGGCAATCTCGATAAAACGACTAATAACCTGGCCCAAATGAACCTCAAAAATACCCTCGATACCCTGGATGCTGCCGTTAGCAACCTGAAATTAATTCTCACAAACATGAATCAACCTTCGGGAACCCTGGGTAAATTAATAAATGATCCTTCTCTTTACCAGAACCTTACCTCTACAAGCAATAAACTCAATCTGCTCTTAGATGATATTCGGATTAACCCCAGGCGCTATGTAAATATTTCATTGATTGGAAGGAAAAATACCAGGGAGCCGCTTTCCATTCCACTGCCTGATACCGTTAATTCACCTTACCTCATCCAAAAAGCAAAGCCTTAATGAATAAGGGTATCCTTAACAATATTATTCTCATTTTTGCGAATGAGATACCATTCTAATGCTTAAGGGACCTCTGTTTATATATTTGTTTCTGGCCGCCTGTGCTTTCCTTTTTTGCCAGCCTGTGAATGCGCAGGTAGCCCTAACCGATACCTCTTCTAAAATCATCCAAATAATTGGCGCCAAAAGTTTCAGGCAACAAAAAAATGATACGGCTACACTCATCATGCTGGCTGGAAATGCCAGAGTGCGGCAGGGAAATACCTTTCTGAGCGGAGACAGCATATTATTAAACCAGGAAAGCGGTATTGCCGAAGTTTTTGGGCACGTACATATTAATGATGCAGATACGGTACATACCTATGCCGATTACCTGAAATATTTGGGGAACAGCAAGACGGCTTACCTGAAAAAAAACGTGAAACTTACCGATGGTAAGGCTACCCTTTATACCGATGACCTCGATTACAATATACAAACCGGCATCGCCAATTATACGAAGGGAGGAAAAGTTATAAACGGAAAAACCATCCTAACCAGTACCAATGCCACCTATTATTCTGATACCAAGGATGTATATTTTAAGCAGGCAGTAAACTTAAAAGACCCCAAATACGACATTCGTGCCGACAGTCTCCTATACAACACAGAATTGCAGACCGCCAGTTTTATCTCCCCTACCCGTATTAAAACAACAGATGGCACAATAAATACCAGCTCGGGAACTTATAATTTAAAAACCGGCGAAGCTATTTTCTTAAATCGTACCTCATTTAGCGACAGCACCCACTTTATGAGTGGAGACCGGATTGCTACGGATGAGAAAAGCGGTGTAGTGCAAATTGAAGGAATGGGAAAACTGGTGGATAGCGCGAACAAGGTTACGGTACTGGGGAATATGATCCTGCTCGACAGGAAAAAAAATTCGTTCCTTGCCACCCGGAAACCGGTCATGATAATTTACCGCGAAAATGATTCAACCTATATTTCTGCCGATACCCTCTTCTCCGGCCTCCGGAAATACGACAGTACCCAAAACCACAGCCTGCCCAACTTACACCTCAACAATCCCGATGCAAAAAATGGGAATGACGTAGCAGATTTGGATATGAAAGACCTCAGCCTGAACAGGATAACCGAAGAAAAAAAAACAGATAGCGCCCGAAAGGAAATTAATATATCTAAGCACCCGATTTCAAGGCCAGATACGCTTAACCACATTCAACGCCGGGATTCAGTATTAATGATTCCATCAGAAACAAATCCTACACCCGATACCCTCCTGCCTGCAATTAATAAAGACACAATGGATCAAATAAAATCGGTGGATCTCGCGAAAGACAGTATCCGTTATTTTATTGCATTTCACCATGTAAGGATTTTCAACGACTCCCTCCAGGCCGTGAGTGATAGCCTTCATTATTCCACCGAAGACTCCGTGTTTAAGTTATTTACAAATCCAATCGTTTGGAATGGGAAAACCCAACTAACCGGGGATACTATGTACCTGTTTACCAAGAATCAAAAGCCGGAGAGAATTTATGTTTATTATAATGGTTTACTGATCAACAATCCGGAACCGCAGATCTTTAACCAAATCAGCGGGCGGACCATCAACGGATATTTCAAAGATGGCGTTATAGATTACGCAAGGGTTAAGGGATCTCCGGCAGAAAGTATTTATTACCCACAGGACGAGGATAGCGCCTATATTGGAATGAACCGAAGTAAATCGGATGTGATTGATATTTATTTTGAAAACAGGCAATTAAATAAGGTGAAATTTATTAATGATGTAAATGGCACCATGTACCCACTCCGGCAAATACCCCAGGAACAAAAAACCCTGAGGGGCTTCTTATGGCAGGATAACCGCAGGCCCAAGAACAAACTGGAATTATTTGAATGATTAAGTACTTTCCATACTTTGTTTCCTGCCTTCTATTTTTGGGGCTCGCCTCACAGGCACATGCGCAGCAGGATCCCTTTGCAGGGGAATGGACATTTAATAAATTTCAGCATACCGACAGTGCGGTAATTTTCAAACTTAAAATTGCCGAACCGGAAAAAAATTTACTCTACCCGGCCGAAGCTATACTCCAATCAGGAAATAAAAGTTATACGTTTACCCTTCTTTTTGCAAAAAGGAATATTCGGAAAATTGCAATTGGTAAGCCAATCCTTACGGAGAACGAAGGCGCAAATCCCAGGCTCTTTGAAAACTTTTCGGGTTACCTCGATTTGCACCGGAACCTAAACGGAAATTTTGAAGCAACCTTGCAAAGGCTCCTGCCTCCTGCCTTTTCAAAAGCTCAAAATACAATCTTCACCCCCGAAGAAAAAAGGATATTCCGTGTTTTGCAGGATGATAATTTTTCATTTCAAAAAACCTCAGACCAAAAATGGGTAAGCCCAAAAACTTATGATATCCTGAATGCCAATCCTGATTCTCCCTATTATGGAATACACGACAGTATTTTTGTCAATAATAGAGATATCCTCGCCAACTTTAATTTCAGAAAGAAAACAGGCAATGGTACTTTATCGCTTACCTGCAACGGTATTCCCGTTATAGATCAGGTAAATCTTACCGTTAGCAGGCCGGAGGAAGATATCCGGCTGGATACAGGCATGAATATCCTGATCCTGTTTACGGACCAATTTGGCCGGAAGCCCTCCACTACGGGGAAATTAGAATTAAAAACGGAGAAAGGAATTGCAGAACTCGACCACAAGGATGAAAAAGATGAAAGAGCCAGTTTCATTGCCATACGCGTTTTTTATGAAGCGAAAGATCCAACGCCCGAAGAGAGCATCATCCTGAGAGAATATTACGAAAGATTGAATTCTCCTGACAATATAAGTGCCCATCCGGAATTGCTATCAAGAGATAGTTTGGGAAATTTTATCCCTCCCAGGAACCGGAAACAACCGGATGCTGAATTGCTGAAGAGAAACACCCAACCGGTTGGAAATATCTCCGTAAGAGCAAAAGAAATTACCCTTGCTATATGGGACGATGCAGTAGAAGACGGTGATACCATTTCTTTGCGCATCAACGATAAGTGGGTAGTTCAGGATATGGCAGTGAAAAAAAAGCCGCAGTTTCTCACTGTTCAGGTTAACCCAGGTCCCAATAAAATAACCTTTATTGCAGAAAATCTGGGGGCCATAATTCCAAATACCTCCGTTTTGGAAATTAACGACGGAAGGCAACGTAAGGCCTTTTTTATTGACACCGACCTCAGTACCAATAACCTCGTGAATATTATTTATGACCCCGGGGGTTAAAGAAGTAGGGAGATAATAACCCACTTAAGGTTTCATTTAAATTGATTTATTAAAAGGTATATTCTATAAAAGGGAAAACCTCACTGTCTTGAAAGATTCTAAGTTGAAATAGCCGACACAGGAAAAATTGGTAATAAAACAAATGCCGGACGAAGAAAGGGACTCCTTAAAACGCTTCCCATGCGCCTCTCCCCCGGGGCTATCGCCCCGGTCCCCCTGTAATAAAAATACCAAATAAAAAATTGCATCCCAAAAAACATGACTGATGAATATTTAGTATAAGTTGATCAAAATTCAACCACCTGCTCCATCGCAATCTATTATGCTAAATTCCTTTCACAACAATACCATCGATTCAAATATTCATCACAGCGAGTAATAAAATTGCAATCAAAAGAGATTTTCTCCACTCTTCGGAAATACTGAAATATTTTCAATATTCACTTTTTTAAATTCTCCCCTACCCAGCCCCACATACTTCCATTTCCCGGCCAAATCACATCAAATAACTTCGGATTTAATGAATTTCCGCTTTGTAATTCATGATCACCAATTGTCAATTTAATTTTCAGGAATAAAACCTATTCCGAAATTTTTATTTTCTAACATCAAGGATTTAAATTTATCCTGTGAAAATTTTCAATAACCTGCAGTTTCGGGAATGGGATGCAATCAGCATCCATCACCAGGGCCTCCGCTCTATTGAGCTTATGGAAAGAGCCGCCACCAAACTGTTTGAATGGATCTCCGGGAATTTTGAAAATAAACAACTGTTTTATATTTTTTGCGGTAAGGGGAATAACGGCGGGGATGGTTTGGCTTTGGCCCGGCAGTTAATTATTGCGGGAAAGGAAGTCCGGGTTTTTATTTTGGAAACCGGATCAGGGGGCAGTCCGGATTTTTTTGAAAACCTCCACCGGCTCCATCAATTAACACCCGCTATCGTCTTTTGCCAAAATGCGGAATCCTTTCCCTTCCTTTCAGAAGATGGTATTTTGGTAGATGCTCTATTTGGTACCGGGCTAAACAAGCCATTGGATGGACTGGCACTGGAATTAATCAGGCATCTGCAAAAACACCGGGGAATTACCCTTGCCATCGACCTTCCCTCCGGTCTATTTTCGGATGGGCCTTCTAAGCCCCAGGAGGTACTACCGGCTACGCACACCCTAAGCTTTCAGTCTTATAAGCTGGCCTTGTTAATGGATGATAACGGACTGCTTGTAGGGAATGTCCATATTCTTGACATCGGTCTATCCCAAAATTTTGAAAAAGAAACAGACACGCTCTTCGAAACCATAGAGGAAAGCCTCATTCAAATGATAATCCGGCCCCGGAATCCGTTTGGTCATAAAGGAACATTTGGTAATGCCTGTTTGGTTGCCGGCCAACATGGGATGATGGGGGCCGCCGTGCTCGCAGCCCGCGCCTGTTTGGCTTCCGGCGCAGGAAAAACGACGTTGTGTGTTCCGGAAGAAGCATCCGCCATTCTCCCGGCCGTCATTCCGGAAGCCCTTTGCGAATTTTCGGGTAAAGAAAAATTTGAAAGAACTATACCCTTTAACAAATTCCAATCCGTTGGTATTGGGCCAGGCATCGGAACAGATGAAAAAACCCGGCAGGCACTTCTTCATTCCCTCCCGGGAATTCAGGCCCCCTATTTGCTTGATGCAGACGCATTAAATCTCCTCCAGGTTGCTGATTTCAGGAGCTTTCAGCATAAGGAATGTGTTATTACGCCCCATCCACTGGAATTTGACAGGCTTTTTGGTAAATCTCAAAATGTATTCAATCGGATTAACCTGGCCCAAAATGTATCTATGGATCTCGGCATCTATATTGTACTTAAGGGACATCATACCTGCATTTTCACACCAAAAGGAAAGGTTTATATTAATACAAATGGAAACGACGGAATGGCAAAAGGGGGCTCGGGAGATGTACTCACAGGATTAATAACCGGATTATTGGCCCAGGGGTATCCCTTACCCGAAGCAGCCATATTGGGTGTCTTCCTCCACGGTTCTGCAGGAGACCTGGCCACCGCCAAATACAGCAGGCACAGTATGCAACCTTCACATATTATTGAATGCCTGGCCGAAGTTTGGAAAAAATTAGAATAAGAAAAGGCGCTAAAAAAGCGCCTGAACAAAAAATTAAAAAATCAAACTATTATTGTTGCTGCTGAATCTCCGCATTTGCTTTTTCTTTTAATAGAGGACGTATTTTCCGGGAGTTCACTTTTTCCCGTTCCCGCTGGGAGGATTTCATGCTCGCTTCTTTTTCCTGCGATTTCATTGTTACTTCTTTTGCTTTTTCATCTTTCCTCCTTGCAGCCTCCGGATCGGCATTTCGCTCTTCCTGTTCTCTTTTAATATGGTTCCTTTCTTTCAATCTTTCTTCCTTCACTTGTAATTCATATTCCTTCTTTGACTTTTCATCCTGCCTTGCTGCTTCTTCCTGCTTCTGTTTATCATACGACTGCAACGAACTGGCTTTATCAGACTTCTTTGAAGGAGTGGCAGCAGCAGATTTTTTCGTGTTTTGAGCAACAGAAACCAGAGCAAAAGCGCTTAAAAACAAACTGGTAAAAATAATTTTTTTCATATTTTTTTATCCTCTTGGGTAAATGCAATTTAAAGCAAATATGCTATCCCTCCATCAAAGGTAAGACAGGGAAGGGGCAAAATTTGTACAATTCGGGGGGTATTACCGGTATTTTGGGGTTCTCCGGCTATGAGTTCTGCCTTCTTTACCCTATTTTTGCCGACCAAAATTTTTAGACAAGCATTATGGAAAATTTGATCTATGCCGTTCCCCTCATGGGCTTAGTTGGCCTGCTGTACACCTTTATGAAATCCAGGTGGATTTCCGCCCAGGATGCAGGCACTCCCAGAATGAAGGAGATAAGCACTTACATCGCTGAAGGAGCGATGGCCTTTTTAAAAGCAGAATGGAAAATCCTCGGATATTTTGTTATCATAGTAGGTTTGTTGCTGGCCGTAATGGCAGGCGCCAACCCACACTCCCACTGGTCGATCGCTATTTCATTTGCCATTGGAGCCGTATTGAGTGCTTTCGCCGGATATATTGGGATGAAAGCCGCAACCAAAGCTAATGTTCGCACGGCTCAGGCAGCCAGAACCAGCCTCAGCAAAGCCCTTAATGTATCCTTTACAGGCGGCGCCGTAATGGGAGTGGGTGTGGCCGGACTTGCCGTTTTGGGGCTGGGTGGTTTATATATCATTTTGAAACATTTCTTTGCTCCCGAAGCCGGAATCAATTCGGAAGAAATGTTCCGTACCATTGAGGTTCTTACCGGGTTTTCCCTCGGAGCAGAATCCATCGCACTTTTTGCCCGTGTGGGAGGTGGAATTTATACAAAAGCGGCTGATGTGGGCGCCGATCTGGTAGGTAAAGTGGAAGCCGGTATCCCCGAAGATGATCCGCGCAACCCAGCTACCATTGCCGATAATGTGGGTGATAACGTAGGTGATGTGGCAGGTATGGGAGCCGACCTTTTTGGATCGTATGTAGCCACGGTACTGGCAACCATCGTACTGGGGCAACAAACTATAATTACCAATGGAGGAACCGATGCACTGGGTGGTTTCTCCCCTATCGTTCTCCCCATGGTAATTGCTGGTGTGGGTATTCTATTTTCGATCATCGGTACCTTATTTGTACGGATCAGTGAAAATGCAGGAATTAATACCTCCACTGTTCAAAAAGCATTGAACATGGGAAACTGGGGGTCAATAATACTCACCGCCATTGCATCCGTCATTTTAGTAAACTGGCTGTTGCCCGAACAAATGGAACTCCGTGGCATCCCCTTCACCAAATGGGGCGTTATGGGGGCTATTGGAGTTGGCCTTGCAGTAGGTGCATTAATGAGTATTATAACGGAATATTATACGGCCATGGGCAAACGTCCGGTTTCCAGTATCATCCGCCAATCCTCTACCGGCCATGCAACGAATGTAATTGGTGGCCTTGCCATTGGAATGGAATCTACCTTCCTTCCCATCCTGGTACTGGCTGGAGGTATTTGGGGCTCTTATGAATGTGCCGGGCTTTATGGGGTGGCCATTGCCGCTGCCGGTATGATGGCTACCACCGCCATGCAGTTGGCTATTGATGCATTTGGCCCTATTGCCGATAATGCAGGGGGTATTGCTGAAATGAGCGAGTTGCCTCCGGATGTTCGTGAAAAAACAGATGTATTGGATGCCGTAGGTAACACCACCGCCGCAACTGGTAAAGGATTTGCCATTGCCTCGGCAGCGCTTACAGCCCTGGCATTATTTGCCGCTTTTGTGGGTGTTGCCGGAATTACAGGAATTGATATTTATAAAGCGAACGTCCTGGCATGCCTCTTCGTTGGCGGAATGATTCCATTCCTATTTTCTTCCCTGGCCATTCGGGCTGTAGGAGAAGCCGCCATGGCCATGGTGGAGGAAGTTAGGCGGCAGTTCCGCTCCATTCCGGGTATCATGGAAGGAACCGGGAAACCCGAATATGATAAATGTGTAGCCATTTCTACACAGGCCTCTATCCGTAAAATGATGCTTCCCGGTGCTATTGCAATAGTATCTCCCCTTATTATCGGATTCATGCCCGGCTTAGGTGCAGAAGCCCTGGGTGGCTTCCTGGCCGGTGCTACGGTGAGTGGGGTGCTGATGGGAATGTTTCAAAACAATGCCGGCGGTGCCTGGGATAACGCTAAAAAATCTTTCGAAAAAGGGGTGGAAATTAATGGAGAAGTTCATTTCAAAAAATCAGAACCGCATAAAGCTTCCGTTACGGGCGATACCGTAGGAGACCCATTTAAAGATACTTCCGGACCATCTATGAATATCCTGATTAAATTGATGAGTATTGTTTCATTGGTAATTGCCCCCACCCTGGCTAATATGAGTGGGAAAAATGATACGGTTCCAACCACACCGGCTGCCTCAAAAGAAATAAAGATTGAAAAGCAGGTTTCTCAAAATCAATCCAACAATACCTTTTCATCCGTTTCATTCAACAGCACCGATATCCCAAAAAGATAATTTTGGCCATATATAATTAATTCTTACATTTATATGCCGGGTTCGCCCGGCATTTTCTGTCTTAAGGACGTTCTAGCTTCATTACACTGCGTAGGATTGTAGTTGTACGGTAATGATTGATTAATAATCATCCTAATGAACAGAATCCGTACCATCATATTATCATTTTCCCTGTTGGCCCCTATACTGGCCCAGGCTCAATCTGTTGGTTTTAACTTCCAATCAATTGGCGAATCTTTTTGCAGCCCCGCAAGGGTTCAATTCCATAACATGGTATCTGGCACTCCCCAGGGCTTTGTCTGGATTTTTGGCAATTTTGGGAGCAGCAACCTTTCAAATCCTGTTTTTACCTTCAATTCACCGGGTACATTCCAGGTAAAAATGATTGCCATTTATAAAAAGAAGGCCATAACTGTTACAAAAACCATTACCATTCACCAGGGTGTTACTCCTGAAATGGCAATCAGCAGAAAAAAATTATGTCAGCCAGGCCAGGTAGAATTTACTATCAACTCTGGAACTAACGAAAGTTTTACCTGGAATTTTGGCGACAATTCAGCCCCGGTTTATACAACGGCAACCTCTATTACCCACCAATATTCCCAGTTTGGGGAATATACAATCCAGTTAAAGTCGGTTGCCGCTACAGGATGCCTGGGAGAAACTTCCGATAACATATCTATTCAAAAGCCCGTTATAACGGGTACGGTTGATCATTTAAGTGGCTGCATCCCCGTTTCGGCCAATTTTCAATCTCAAATTGAACTCCCGCCAGGTTCGACGGTGAGCCAATATAGTTGGAATTTTGGCGATGGGTATAATTTCAATGGCATGGTCCCCAACCCATCTCATACCTATTCTGCCTCCGGCAATTTTCAACCCAGCCTCTCCATTACCACCCAGGATGGCTGCAGCAATCAGTTTCAATTTTCTCCTGTTGCATTTGGCACCCCACCCACTAATCTAATAGCTCATCCCAGTCTCACCACTTTTTGTGGATCGGCAGCCCCGGCTTTCTATGCAAAGGCCACAAATGCCAACCGGTATGCCTGGGATTTTGGAAACCAGGACACCCTTAGTGTAACCGATACCGTTATTAACCATAAATTTCAGCACATTGGTCTTACTACGGTTACCGTTACGCCCTACTTTAATGACTGCCCCGGTAACCCGGTAAGTTTCCAGGTAAATGTAATTGGCGTCATATCCCGGTTCGGATACCACAACAGTTGCGCAGACAAAAAGACATTTCAATTTACAAACGCCTCCGAAGGGCATCAATCGAACATCACCTGGAGTATAGGTGGCATCCCGATTGCTTCCCAGGATTATGATATAACTCATCTGTTCCCTCAATCCGGTTCGGTGCCGGTATCGCTGATGGTTTCAGATAATATCACCGGTTGCTCCGATCTTTCCTCCGCTATTATTTATACGGCCAACCCCATATTAAGTAACCCCGACCGAAGTATTTGCAAAGGGACAACCACCCAATTCCTGGTAGAAAATAATTATGAAAACCCTTCACTGACTTACGAATGGGATGTACTGGGTTTACAAAAGGGACCCGGTTTAACCGCTAACCCGCAACCAATCATTGCGGATGTGCATGGTCATTTTAATCACAACCTGGTTGTTATAGATAATGGAGTGCATTATTGCAAGGATACCCTCTCCATGCAAAATGAAATTCTGGTACGTGGGCCGGTACTCGACTTTTCTGTACCCACTAATTTTTGCGGAAATATTCCCTGCACCGTTAACAACCATTCCTATCCATTTATTCCGGGTGATAATATTTTAAGCTGGCATTGGGATTTCGGTCCACCTATTGATGAAGCCAACGATACAGCCTATACCCCCCACCCATTTCTATACAATATATATTGGGGGCATAACAATATTTCGCTCATAGCAAAAGATAACCAGGGATGCTCAGACAGCCTTGTGAAATCGGTTGAAGTGTATAAGGTTCCCTTCCTGAAAAAAATTCCGGATGTGGATTCGCTTTGTGCCGGCGATTCCACTACGATTATCGGATTCCATAGCGATCCCATTCATTGGGCTGCAAACGGTATCCTACCCTGCACCACCTGTGATACCCTCTTAGTTAAACCGCCACATACGACCCTCTATAAAGTGAATTCCATCAATCAATGGAATTGCGAATCGAGGGACAGTGTACAAGTAGTGGTTTATGAACCCTTTACTGCAACCGCTTCTCCTCCCTATGTTTCCATCTGCAAAGGTGAAACGGTAACCTTACATATTAGCCCCAAAGACAAAATCATTACCTGGTTGCCTGCAAACCAGGTTTCCGGGGGTGGTTTCAGCCCAACCATTAAACCGGAAGCTTCTCAATCGCTAACCGCCGTTTTAGCTGATTCGGCAGGTTGCTTTTCAAGCAGGGCTGTAGTTCAGATAAATTTAAAACCGTTGCCTTCCATTGAAGCAGGCCCAAACCGGGTGGTGCCATTTAACAGCAGTATTTCTCTTTCCCCAATTTACAGTTCTAATGTAGTGTCATTCTTATGGACACCTCCCATTCAACTTAGTTGTAGCAACTGTGCAGCTCCTGTATGCAATGTAACCGGATTGGAAACCTATACGGTAAGTGTAGTTTCGGATAGTGGCTGTGTGGCAAGCGACAAAATTTCGGTAATGGTGGAATGTGCAAATTCAAACATTTTTGTGCCAACGGCATTTACGCCTAACCGGGATGGATTAAATGACCGCTTACATCCTATTTCGAGGGGAATAAATGAGATTGACCACTTTATTATCTACAACAGGCTTGGCGTTAAAATGTATGAGATCAGCCATGTTTCCGCCAAGGATAACAACTGGGGCTGGGATGGAACTTACCGGGGAATTGCACAGCCCCAAACCTCCTATATATACATCCTCCAGGCAGTTTGTGATGCCGGTGAAACCATTACTACCAAAGGAAGTTTTGTGTTGTTAAGGTAAAAAGAAATATGCCCGCTACCCGTTTATTTTTTCCAGGATAAAAGAGAAAGAGTCTTTGAATAGAAACATGCATAAGTCCTGAAAAGCCCGGTGGAATCCTTGGATTTATACAAAATCTCAGGCTGGCATAAAACTAAAAATAATTTCGGTATAAATAAGAAAAAGGCCCGGCAAGCCGGGCCAGAGAAATACATTGGATACAAAATTAATTTCCTTTTTTCTCCAACAACTTAAAGAACTGGTCCAGTTGAGGAAGGATTACAATCCTTGTCCGGCGGTTAGCGGCACGGCCCTCTGCGGTGGAATTATCGGCAACCGGTTCGTATTCGCTTCTTCCCGATGCGGCCATCTTTGCCGGATTTAGACCATATTGATGCTGGAGTACCCTTACCACGGCAGTGGCACGCTTCACGCTGAGGTCCCAATTATCGAGCAACACGCCATTGCTTTTAAAGGGTACATTGTCTGTATGGCCTTCTACCATAAATTCAATATCAGGTTGATTCTTCAAAACCAGGGCCACTTTACCTAATACGGTTTTGGCCTGATCAGTAATTTCATACTTCCCGCTTTTGAAAAGCATCTTATCAGAAATATCAATATAAACCACCCCCTTATCCACTTTAATATTAATGTCTTTATCATCGATATTACCAATGGCGCCTTTCAAATTCATCACCAGTGCCAGGTTCAAAGAATCCTTTTGGGCGATGGAAGATTGCAGGGTTTGGATATAATTATCTTTCGCTCCTAAATTCTCCAGGGATTTTTTAATGCTTTCTGCCTGGGAACTCGAAATTACCTGCAGGTTCTCCAATTGCTTTAATGCCTGCGTATTATTTTCCTTAAGGAAATCGACCTGCCCTTTCAGGCTGGTTACCTGCTCCTGAAGGGATGCTTTTTCAAGTGCCGATTTTACCGCTTCATCCTGGCAGGCCCGCAAATCGGATTGCGATTTTGAAAAATCTGTTTGGAGGGTTTCATATCTAACTTTCTCTGCCTTCATTGCCTTTTTACTGACACAGGAAGAAAAAATCAGTGAAAATGCAAGCACTGCAGGTGTTAATAATTTTAGGTTCATTTTTAAATTTATTAGGTGGTTTACATTAAACAAATTGTTAATCAATTAGTTACCGGCGCAAGCTACATTCCCTTTAACCAAGTTTTCTTAAAAAATATATAAAAGAAACGAAGGGTATATAAAACAGCCTAAATTGCATTACGAAAATCATCGTATAAATGAGCAACGAAAAAGTCAGCAGACCCACAGACAGCGAAATAGAAATATTGGGAGTGTTATGGGATAAACAACAGGCAAGCGTACGTGAAGTTCATGAGGAGTTATTAAAGACCAAGGATTCGGGATATACCACTACCCTGAAGTTGATGCAGATAATGTTTGAAAAAAATCTCGTTACGCGCAATGATTCTAAAAAGACCCATATCTATTATCCAAACATCACCCGGGAATCGGCCCGCAAGCAATTTGTTGGAAAAATGATTCATAATTTATTTTCCGGATCTTCTGCTGCATTAGCCTTACAAGCGCTTGGCCATGCCAATATCAGCAGGGAGGAGTTGGACGAAATCCAGGAAATGATTGATCAGCTAAAAGCAAATCAGTAATTCGCATGGAAGGTTTTTCCCATCATTTACTTATTACTTTATTACACAGCCTGTGGCAATCAGCCGCCATTGCGATTCTTTTATTTTCAATTCAAAAATTTTTCCCGGATTTACATCCTTCATCCCTTCGGAGGTTGAGTGTATTTGGACTTTTCTTTCAAATCCTTATAGCGGGCTTTACTTTTTACCTGCTTTCTTCTCCATATACTCCTGTTCTTAAGCCCGGCATTCCTGATTGGAGCATCTCCTTCTATCCACGGGTTGAGCAAACTATTATTCTTATCTATTCCGGAATTGTACTATTCCTGATAATCCATACCTTTTTTTCGTGGAATAAATTCCGATCATCCATAAAGAGGGAAAAAGTAAAAGCGCCCTTCCATTTACGGCTATTCACCCGAAATACGGCCATTCATTTAGGAATTAAGCAAAAGGTAGCCCTGCATTTTTCTGCAAATATTTCGGTACCGGTTACATTCGGGATGCTAAAACCGGTCATTCTCCTTCCTGTAGCCTTACTCAACCACCTGAGCATTAAAGAAGTTGAATCCATCATCTTACACGAATTACAACATATCCGGGCAAAGGATTACATTATCAATTGGATTTGTATTTTTTCTGAAATCGTTTTCTTCTTTAATCCTTTCATCCTATATATAATTAAAGAAATCAGGCAGAGCAGGGAAATCAGTTGTGATGCAGTGGTTCTGGATTATAAATATTCGATTACTGATTACGCTACGGCTTTATTAAAAGTTGCCCGGATGAATTTGGCCAGCCCCCGGTTTATGTTAGCTGCCGCAGGGAAAGGGAATGGTAGTTTAAAAAGAAGAATAGCGTTTATGCGCGATAGGTATCCGGTTGTAAAAAGGCGGAATATGGGGATGAGGATAATTCCATTTTTATTAGGAATTGCCCTGGTATCAGTCATGGTATTATCGAAAAAGTCCAATCCCATTCCAATTATTGAAATAGATAAGGAACCTGTATCAGCCAATTCATCTTCCCTCCATGTAACCATGCCCAATCTACCCGCAATTGAAAAGGCAGTTCCGGATTATTCCATTTCCCGAAATTCGTTAGCTGCAAAAAAAAGAAATTCGTCAAACATTCAGGAAAGCAGGATACCCGACAACGAGGCCGGTATTATCCAAAACTCCGAATTTAAGATTGTCCCGGTAGTTGATAAAATGGTAGCCCTTCCAAAAGAAGTTACATTAAAAGAGGAAGATTCGGAATCGGGAATGGTAATCACATCACATTATTTAATAAGCCAGGATAAAGACGGTTTCCAGCTTAAACTTTTATGGCAAATTGCTGAGAAGCAAATGCCGGATTCTTTGCGCAAATTAAATGGGGATAGTTCCATTATTTTTGTTCCCAGAAGTGTACAATAAAAAGAGAGCCGCATAGACATGCGGCTCGTGTTAAGAATCTGATGATTCTGTAACCCCCAAAGAAAACATCTTTATAATTTCCTCCAATTTCCCGGCCGGGGAGTTTGTTTATTTGAGGCCGGAATGGGTTGGAGTTGGTACTTTTTACTTTCTCCAGTTTTAAGTTTCTCGTGGAGGAAATCAACAATTTTTTTTAAGTCTTTCAAGTGCAATTTTTTCTGTTTTAAAAATGGAGGACCACTGTGTAGGGCAGCGGCCCTCCCTGGGTTGTTGTCAGGCTTAATTTTTTACAAGCTTTTCTTTACTGATAACCTGTCCGTTTACGGTAACCTGAACAATGTAGATACCGCGGCTAAGAGATGAAAGGTTATTCAGTGAAATATTATTAAATCCTTTATTTATCCGGGTGCTGTTGTTATTCACAACCTGTCCGGCCATATTGATCAGTTTAATTTCGGCGTTACCTGCATTTTCACTTTCAAATTTCAGGGAAACCTGTTCCATGAATGGGTTTGGTGAAACCTGCATTTCAGTTGCATTTGCTGCATCAAATCGTACCATTCTGATTTCGCTGTAAGTAATGGCGCCATCTTTATCAATTTGTTTCAGGCGATAGTAGGCCACTTTTGCGGTAGAAAGCTCAGCTGATTTATCGGTGTATTCGTAATTATTCCGGGTACCATTGCTTGATTTTGCACCCAGGATAACTGCCGTAGTTGAAAAATCTTTATTATTAAAGCTGCGTTCCAGTTCAAAATGGCTAAAGTTAGTTTCCTGTTCGGTAATCCAATTGGTAAATACAGTATGGTTTGATTTGGCAGTTGCTCCGAAATAGCTAAGTTTAACAGGGAGCACTCCACCGGCACCAAAGGTTACACAACCAAATTTTGCAGCATATTGGCGAAAACTGGGAGAATTATAGGAAGAACCACCATATTTAAAATTATAACCCATCCGGAACTTGATGGTATTAACTCCACCGTAGATGGCAATCATAGCCACTTCGGGATCGGAAGAAACGGCTGCGTGTTCGGTGGTAGAACCATAAAATTTATTCCAGGTAAGGCCGCCACTCACAACATTACCCATATTTGTTAATTGGGAAGCAGGAACCTGGCTAACCTGTACGCCGGTTGCGCCAGTAATCATCCCTAATTCCCTGAACCAGCCATTTGTACCGTAGTTTCCTCCGTCCATATCGTAATGGATAAAGCGAAGGCCGGTGATGTTGGAAGGCTGGTTGGTACTGGCCTGATAAAAATGAATTGAAAATTGAATATACCCTTCCCGGTTTGCGGTAAGTTTCGTTAAATCGGGGGCAATCTGGGGCTGAAAACGGCCATCTTTATCGGCGTCACTTGCATCTGCTTCGTCTATTTTAACCAGCTTTGCGTTAACAATTTCTTCAACAACAATTACTGCGTACATATCGTAAGGCTGAGACACCGCATAATTGTAACGGTATTGAGCACCTACCGATAAGGCTGTACCGCCAATAAGTGTGGGCTGGCCCTTAAATTGAGGTAAGGACTGGGTGTTTTGTCCTGATTGACATTGCTCAAAAAGAGCTTGAGCGTTCGTGATGATAGTGCCCAACATAAGGGCAAGGATAAGCGTAAAAGTCCGGTTCATTTTCTTTGTGGTTTGGGGTTATGAAAATTTCCGGTCTTACACAGGTGCCTAAATTAGCAAAATTGGACCTGGCTTATCAAAAGATAGTGGGTGAGGATTGAAATTCGGAATGACCGAGGTTTGAATCATTTCCGCTTTCGAATACAAACATAATAGCCCTATTTTCGAAATGCAAGTTTTTAGACAGTAATTTTACCATTTTTCGAGTTTTTATACTCGATCCAATAAAAGAGAATATAAAAATTCTAAACCTGATGAAATATGGAAGAAATTTATTCAACAAATGATATAATATATTAAATATTTCGTCAGTTAGTATGATTTTCATTATATTCTATATATAGTACTACAATTTTTATAAACAGCTCCTATCGAATTTCAAATTGACGTCATAATGACATATCTTTAATTTGAAATACCCTTCACCCTTTTTAAGAATTTTTGGAACCAGCATAGCGGGTTTCCCCATCCTCTCCCGATTTTCCATTTTTACGCCGGAAAGAAATTAAAAAAGCATAATTTTAAATAACTATTGAACTTTTATTACAAATAAGATTATCATAATTCTAATAACCAGCTTATTATAATTAGTAATGATAAAAAAAAGAAATACAGTATAAATTTCTTACAGGAATGATGGATAAATGTCAAAATTTTCAAGTTTTTAATTAAATATAAATACCAATCAAGCTAATACTATTTATTAATTATCATTTATGTACATTATTTATTTAGTACTTATTATTTTAGCTTTTATTTTTCTCAATTTTGGGCTTTGGTTTTTCCAAATTGCGTAATTTTTTAGTGTTTGTTTTCATTAATTTTACAAGGTCTTTGGCTTCTATATTTTTTCTATGACAATTTTTAAATTAAAGTCCCCTGCCCTTTTAACCTTCCTGGGCTATTGTGTTTTACTGACAGCCTGTCGTGAACCTAAAGATTTAGAATACCGGGAATTTCGGAATCTTAAACTCACAAATTTGGGATTTTCGTCTTCGCAGCTAAGCATCGACCTGCTGTTTTATAACCCCAATAATTTTGGATTAGAGTTAAATAATACCGACCTGGATATATATGTTGATGGAAATTTCCTGGGCCACTCTACACAAAACCTGCAGGTAGCCATACCCCGGAAAGATGTTTTTATCCTCCCCCTAAAGATGGATATTGATATGAAAAACCTCCTTAAAAATGGTATTACGGCCCTCTTGAATAAGTCGGTTACAATTCGACTTTTGGGAAAAATTAAAATATCGAAGGCTGGAGTTAGGAAAAGCTTCCCTGTTGATTATCAAACCATTCAGCAATTTTCAATGTAATCCTTCCTTTCTTGCCAAAAAGGAATAGGCCGGATCAAAACACTAATTTTTTAGCTCCACTGCGCTTTCCGGCTTCTCCCCATGCTTTTTACATACAGCCGGTAACCGGTTATAGGAATCCGGTTCTGCAGTAACATCATCCGCATCAAAGCCCAGGTTGGCTATGGCGGTCTTAATATTTTCAAGGTTGGTACGGTCTGGAATCCAGGTTACCGTAGTTGTCTTTTTCTTAATATCCACCTTCACCGAGCTCACTCCATATTCGCTGCTGAGGTACCGTTCTACCCGGTTTTTACAGAGATCACATTGTATCCCTGGCGTCTGAATGGTTGCTTTCCCGGGTTTACCCTGTGTAAAACCTGCCAGCGAAAGGAATAAGAAACTGACTAAAAAAGAGAAAAATTTAGGCATAATGAAAGGGAATTGACCAAATATAAACTTATTTACCCCACGCTCCCGGGTCGTTTCGCCAGTTTAACAGGGTATTTAGCTGCTCCGGCTTAAAAATCCCCTTTTCTGAAGCGAGTTCAATCAGATTTTGGTAATGGGTGAGGGTGATCAATTTCACACCTGCCTTTTCAAAAGCCTGGGAGGCTTGCGGAAACCCATAAGTAAAAATTGCCACCATACCCAGTACTTCCGCGCCCATTGCAGCAATGGCTTCACATACCCTCAGGCTGCTCAAACCGGTTGAAACCAAGTCTTCCACTACAATTACCTTATCTAACTTTTCGATCCTCCCCTCTATCTGATTTCCTAACCCATGGTCTTTCGGTTTGGGCCTCACATAGGCAAAGGGGAGTTTTAGCTGATCGGCAGCCATCGCTCCCCAGGCAATACCGGCAGTAGCTACTCCTGCAATAGCGGTTGCATCCGGAAAGCATTCAAAAATTACACTACATAGTTCACTCTTAATAAAATCACGGACATAAGGATAGGAAAGAATCTGCCGATTGTCGCAATAAATGGGACTTTTCCAGCCACTGGCCCATATAAATGGATTATCCGGATTCAATTTTATGGCTCCAATTTGTAGGAGCTTTTCTGAAATTGCGGTATTATCCGTTCTATTATCCATGTTTGGTTTTATGCAAGTTAACCCAGAGATGGATAAATCCGATCTATTAGGCACTACATTTGTATTCACATGAAAATTGCAGTTTACCTGGGTAACAAACCGATATTTTTAACGGACGAGACGGATCAGGACCTGGAGGTTCTCAGGCACCAGCCTCAGGTGGTTTGGGTAGATGAATTATCGACCCATGCCATAAATGCCCTCCTTCATGAAATCAAAAGCCCCGATAAGAGGGCGGCAGTAATGATTTCGGAAAACTTAACTGTCCTAAAAAAGAAATTTTTTGGACATTTCCAGCAAATACCGGCTGCCGGCGGATTAGTGGAAAATGAGGAAGGAAAATTCTTATTTATCCATCGAAGAGGGCATTGGGACCTTCCCAAAGGAAAACAGGAAAAAGGTGAATCGGCAGAAGAATGTGCAAAAAGGGAAATTGAAGAGGAAACCGGAGTCGGGAACCTTCAAACCCTTCATGCACTTGGATCCACATTTCATATATACGAGGAAGCGGGAAAGCACATTTTGAAAGAAAGTATCTGGTTTCATTTTAGAACCTACGGGCATTTCAACCTTTCACCCCAAAAAGAGGAAGAAATAACGGAGGCAAAGTGGATTTCAAAAAAGGATATTCCTCTAATTACACAGCATACCTATGCTACCATCCTTGACCTGCTGCATAAATTTTTTCAGTAAAATCATTGCTTTGGCCGGATTGCCACCGTAAGCCGGCTGATGCAAACCAGGTTTTCCGATTCATCTTCCAGCCGAATATCCCACACATGAGTAGTTCTGCCAAGATGCAGCGGTGTGGCGGTAGCCCATATTTTTCCGGCGTTTACTGCACGCAGGTGGCTGGCGCTTATTTCCTGGCCCATGCATACGAATTTTGAGGAATCAATGACGAGAAAGGATGCCACACTACCCACCGTTTCGGCCAGGGCACAACTGGCTCCACCATGGAGGAGGCCATAGGGTTGTTTGGAGTTATCATTAACAGGCATCGACATTTGGAGGGTATTAGCCGTAATTCCTTCCCACTCCATACCCAACATATGGCTCATAAAAATAGTACCCATAGCCTTCAGGTGGGAAATGTCCAAAGATTTATCGAACCATATTGGAGAAATATTATCCATTACTCTTTAAGTCGAGGTTAACGGCTTCCGGCAAAAAGCGCGAAACATCGCCCCCATTTTTAAGTACGTCCCGAACAAGGGTGGAGGCTACCGAAGTAAATTGGGGAAGGCAGGTGAGAAAGATGGTTTCAATATGGGTGGCCAGGCTCCGGTTCATATCCGCAATGGCTTTCTCGTACTCAAAATCATTTACGTACCGGATCCCCCTTAAAATAAATTGGGCGCCTACCTGCCGGCAACATTCCACCGTGAGTCCGTCATAAATAATGGCTTCCACCCGGGGTTCATCCTTATAAATTAATTTCAACCAATCTAACCTCCTTTCTTCTGAGAACATGGGAGCTTTGTTGGTGTTGCGGCCGATACCGATATATAATTTATCGAATAGGGGAAGTGCCCGGTGGATAATATCCGTATGGCCCAGGGTAACGGGATCGAAGGTGCCCGGGAATAAACAAATTCTTTTCATAAAATAATCATTTATGCCTGACCGTTACCGGCAAGCAGATACATTACAGCCATACGGACTGCTACTCCGTTTTCAACCTGGTTTAATATTACGGCGTGCTCCCCATCAGCCACATCACTGTCAATTTCAACTCCTCTGTTAATCGGTCCGGGATGCATGATAGTGATAGGCCGGCCGATTTTATCGAGCATTCTTTTCTTCACGCCATAAGCCAGGTTGTACTCCCGAAGTGATGAGAATAAAACCTGGTTCTGTCTTTCGAGTTGTATTCGAAGCACATTAGCCACGTCGCACCATTGCAAAGCCTTCTCCAGATTATATTCCACCTCAATACCCATGGCTTGTTCAATATACTTGGGAATAAGGGTTGGAGGGCCTGCCACCTTAACCTCCGCTCCCATTTTATTTAAGAGCCAGATATTGCTGAGGGCTACCCTCGAATGCATAATGTCTCCAATAAGCAGCACTTTCTTCCCCAACAAAGAGCCGTTTTTTTCAATTATTGAAAAGGCATCCAGCAACGCCTGTGTGGGATGTTCATTAATGCCATCACCGGCATTCACGATAGCGGTTTGGGGAAGGTGATGCGAAAGAAAGTGCGGGGCACCCGAAGCACTATGGCGCATCACCACCATATCTACCTTCATGCTGAGGATATTCTTCACTGTATCGAGGAGTGTTTCTCCTTTAGAAACCGATGAACCGGAAGCCGAAAAATTAATTGTATCTGCGCCCAGTCTCTTTTCCGCAAGTTCAAATGAAATCCGGGTGCGGGTAGAGTTCTCGTAAAACAGGTTAACCACGGTAACATCCCGGAGCGAGGGGACCTTTTTCACAGGTCGTTGTAAAACTTCTTTAAACTGTTTTGCCGTTTCGAGAATAAGGGAAATATCGGCTGCACTGAGGTCTTTAATGCCAAGTAGATGTCGGGTGGAGAGTTGCATTAAAAAGCGAAGCTATAAAATTTTTTACCAACCAAACAGGTTGTTATGTATAAATAACTACTTCTTCTTTATCCCAGTCGACTTTTACCTTCTGTGAAGAAATTGTATCTAAGGATCTGCCCCAGAAATCCGGTTGAATGGGAAGTTCCCTGTTAAACCGACGGTCAACTAATACACAGAGTTCAACACGGGCAGGCCGGCCAAAATCCTGAAGTGCATCTAAGGCCGCCCGGATGGTTCGGCCGGTATAAAGCACGTCATCAATAAGGATTACCTTTTGCCCTTCAATTGAAAACGAAATATTTGTTTTTGACGGTGCATGTAAGGCGTTCCTCACATCATCCCGGTAAAAGGTAATATCCAGTATCCCGTAGTTTACCGGTTGGCCCGGATAAAGTTTTTGTATTTCGGCCATTAATTTCTCTGCAAAAAATACCCCTCTCGGTTGGATGCCCACAAAAAATAGTTTAGAAATATCGCTGCTATTTTCCACAAGCTGAGCAGCCATCCTCCGGATGGTTAGAGATAATTGAGGGGGGGTAAATAGAACCTGCATTCAGGCACCAAAACTAATCAACTTTATAATATCTCAAATTGAATAATTTCTTACCCTGCGAACAAAAAAAATGGCCCGTGCAGGCACGAACCATATGGTGTTGTGATAAAACGGATCTTTTCCTATGATTAAGGAGAAAATTATTTTTCCAGCAAAAACGGATACCGGTAATCAGTAGGTGGGTTAAATGTTTCTTTTATTGTACGGGCACTCAGCCAGCGATAGAGGTTTAACTGCGATCCGGCTTTATCGTTAGTGCCGCTTGCCCTGGCCCCGCCGAATGGCTGTTGGCCTACAACCGCTCCGGTTGGTTTATCGTTGATATAAAAATTTCCGGCGCTGTTTCTTAGTTTATTTGTGGCTGTTTCCACGGCGTACCTGTCTTGCGCTATAATTGAACCGGTGAGCGCATAACCGGAGGTTTGATCCACCAATTTAAGGGTATCCTCAAATTTCTTTTCATCATATATATACACGGTAAGGATGGGGCCAAACAGTTCCTCGCACATGGTCGCATAATGGGGGTCACTTGCCTCCAAAATGGTGGGTTCAACAAAATAGCCTTTCGATTTATCCGCTTTTCCTCCAACCCAAATTTTTACTCCACTATTTCTTTTCCGGGCATTCCGGAGATAGCCATCCAGTTTATCGAAACTTTTTTCATCAATCACGGCATTCACAAAATTACTGAAGTCTTCTACCGGCCCCATTTTCATGGTTTTCACCACCTCTACCAATTTTCTTTTAACTTCTGCCGCCAGGTTAGAGGGAATATAAGCCCTTGATGCTGCAGAACATTTTTGGCCCTGGTATTCGAAAGCACCTCTTGCGAGGGCAGTTACCAAAACATCCACATCCGCAGAGGGGTGCGCCATAACAAAATCCTTTCCTCCTGTTTCTCCCACAATGCGCGGATAGGATTTATAAAGCCCCATATTCTTGCCAATGGTCTCCCACATCCTGTTAAACACTCCTGTACTTCCGGTAAAATGCAAACCGGCAAATTCGGGATGATTAAACACCACTTCGCCAATGGTTGGCCCATCCACAAAAACCAGGTTGATAACCCCATCGGGAAGTCCGGCTTCTTTTAAAATACGCATAAACATCTGGGCGCTGTATGCCTGGGTATTAGCACACTTCCAAACAACCACATTACCGCACATTGCGGCAGAAGTTGGAAGGTTTCCACCGATCGCCGTAAAATTAAATGGAGTTAGGGCAAACACAAATCCTTCAAGCGGGCGGTATTCCAATCGGTTATTAATTCCCGGTACACTCAGGGGTTGCTGGCGATAAATATCGCTTAAAAAATGTACATTAAACCGGAGGAAATCAATCAATTCACAAGCCGAATCAATTTCTGCCTGGAAGGCATTTTTACTTTGCCCCAGCATGGTGGTTCCATTCATATAAGCCCGGTATTTCCCGGCAATAAGGTCGGCGGCTTTTAAAAAAATATGAGCCCGGTTTTCCCAACTGAGATTGGCCCATTTATCCTTTACACGTAAAGCCGCATTGATGGCCCTTGTAATGTGTTTTGCCTCCCCGGTGTGAAACTGCCCAAGTACGGATCGATGATCGTGAGGCGGCCTGATTTCCTTTGTTATACCGGTCCGCACTTCTTCCGAACCAATGTACATGGGGATATCCAGTTTTTTGGATTTCAGTTCAGACAATACTTCTTTTAATTTTTTACGTTCGGCAGAGCCAGGTGCATATGAAAGTACCGGTTCATTAACCGGAAGGGGGTAATAAAAATCTCCAAATTGCATAGTAATGTATTTTATTTGCAGTTAATCGTTAACGTTAGTATCATTCACTTTCCTTTTCCGCCATCAGGTAGGCCTTGATAAAACCATCGAGTTCGCCATCCATCACCGGTTGAACATTACCCACTTCAAAATCGGTCCGGTGGTCTTTAATCATTTTATATGGATGGAAAACATAAGACCGGATCTGGCTGCCCCATTCGATTTTTTTCTTGCTGGCATTTTTTGAATCGATAGCTTCCTGCCGGCGGCGCATTTCCTCTTCATACAGCCTGCTTTTTAGCATCGACATCGCTTTTTCTCTGTTTTCGCCCTGCGTTCTTGCCTGTTGGCATTCCACAATGATACCCGAAGGTTTATGCGTAAGCCTAACCGCCGTTTCCACCTTATTCACATTTTGCCCTCCTGCCCCACCACTCCGAAAAAAAGCCCATTCCACATCGGCCGGGTTAACGGTGATTTCAAAACTGTCATCAATCAACGGATAGGCATAAACCGATGCAAAAGAAGTATGCCGGCGGGCATTGCTATCGAAGGGAGAAATACGTACTAACCGATGTACCCCGCTTTCACCTTTCAGGAATCCAAATGCAAAAGGCCCGTCAAACTGAAAGGTACAGGTTTTTATGCCAGCCCCATCGCCCCATTGCCAGTCGAGCTCTGAAACGGCCCAGCCTTGTTTTTCTCCATACATCCGGTACATACGCGCCAACATTTCGGCCCAATCCTGGCTTTCGGTACCTCCGGCACCACTATTTATTTGTAAAATAGCGGGGAGTGAATCTGATGGGTCATTTAGTGTGCTCTTAAATTCGGCTTCCTCAATGAGGGCCAATGCTTTTTGATAGGCATCTTTTGCCTCTTCTTCGGATGCTTCTCCTTCTTTCCAGAAATCAAATAAAACGGAAAAATCTTCAACGGCAGAGTTCACGGTATGGAACATCTCCACCCAATATTCATTAACCTTATTTTCTTTAAGGATGGCGGTTGCCCGGGCATTATCGTCCCAAAAACCCGGAGCAAGGGTTAGTTGCTTATCATTTGCTATTTTGGCTTCTCTGTTCTCGACGTCAAAGAAACCTCCTCAAGACCAGGACACGGTCTCTCATAGATTTTAACTGCTCAATTGTCATAAAGCAAAGATAACTAATTAAAAAGGAAGAATTTGCAGAATTTTAATGGATACTCCATCCCTTTAAAGGGAGATTTTAAGCCCCGGTCTCAATAATTGAAATTGATTTAATGAAAACCTGATTTATTTAAAAATATTTTCATAGGTCTGTATTTGGGTGATGCAAAATTTTCTCCATCATTTACCGGCATGATGAACGTATTTTTTTTTGATTAGAACAGGCCGGAAAGTACCGGGAAATCAAAATTTGGATTTCGTCAAAATACAATACTTTTATGCCCCTCGAAAATTATATTTTTTATTCAACATTATTTATGAAGAAGTTTTACCAATTTTTTCTTAGTGTTTTTTGTTTGCTATCCTTTACTATTTCCTTATCTGCACAAAAAAATTATTTTTCCGGTATTGCAGAGAGTGCAATTCCTTTTAGTCAGGAAAAAAGAGATATCATTCCAGAAAAGTTTCAAACCTTAAAAGTGGATGTGGATGGGTTGCACCAATTTCTTTGGTCTTTGCCAAAGGAAGAAACTATTCATCCCAATCGGGACAATGCGCCAGTAATGTGGTTGCCTATGCCGGATGGACGCAATGCCCGTTTCCATGTTTGGGAAAGCAGTATACAAGAACCCGGGCTGGAGGAGAAATTTCCTGAAATAAAAACATTTGCCGGTCAGGGTATAGATGACCCTTATGCCAGCATCCGATTCGATTACAACCCTTATTTTGGTTTCCGGGCTCAGGTTCTGTCTTCCATCACGGGAAGAATCTATATCGATCATTATCGGCGCAATGATCCCGGTTATTGCATAAGTTATTATCACCTGGATAATAACCGTAGTTCCAATTTTCATTGTCTGAATGACGAAATGGAAATGCAGGCCAGGCTGGCAGAAATAAATTCCACCACTTCTACCCTTGCCGCTACCTGCCGCGGAACTACCCTGAGTACATACCGGTTGGCTATTTCCTGTACCGGCGAATATGCCCAGGCTGTTGGCGGAGGACAGGCAGGGCCCACCCATGCCGCCATTGTAACTACCATAAACCGGGTTGATGGGGTGTATGAAATTGACCTATCGGTTAGGCTTACCCTAATTGCCAATAACAACCTGATTGAATATTTAAATGGCACTACCGATCCTTTTGTGAATGTAATCAGCAGTTCATTATTAAATGCAAACCAAACCAATACGGACCTTGTAATTGGATCTGCGAATTATGACATTGGCCATATTTTCACCTCCGATGACAACGGGCTGGCTGGCCTCGGCGTAGTTTGTACCTCCGGAAAAGCCAGGGGTGCCACCGGCGCGCCCGACCTCATTGGAGACGGGTTCGATATCGATTATGTGGCGCACGAAATGGGACACCAGTTTGGTGCAGGCCATAGTTTCAATTCCAATACCTGTGCTTCTTCCGGAGGCTCGGTTGAGCCTGGAGGAGGTACCACCATCATGGCCTATGCCGGGATTTGCGCCCCCACGGAAAATATCCAACCGCATAGTGATGCATTGTTCCATGCACTCAGTTACGACCAGATCACTAATTATATAACTTCCGGAAGTGGCGCCAATTGTGCGGTTAACAGCCCCACGGGCAATACCCTCCCGGTCATAACAGTTGCCACCAATAACAATTTCACCATCC
>Ga0116193_1000591_pt1 | contig 33672 bp, 29 predicted proteins | sample AD_UKC115_MetaG_FD_89892 | JGI IMG/M metagenome (GOLD analysis project Ga0116193, IMG submission 89892) | Active sludge microbial communities of municipal wastewater-treating anaerobic digesters from Hong Kong - AD_UKC115_MetaG | ecosystem: Engineered > Bioreactor > Anaerobic > Digestate... | reverse complement strand
TTTACAGTAACATTGCCCAGCGGTTATGATTTTTCTGTTCCCGGAGAGTACCGACTTGATCTTTCTTTGGGATTAAATAGTGATGTGTATACCTCAACATATACCAATTATCGTTTTACCAACCGCGTATATCAGAACAGTGATTTCGGGGTATCTGAAATTATTGCTCCAACTTCTTCCTGCCATTTGGATGAACAAACTCCTGTAATTGCAAATATCATTTTCAATGTTTGTGACCAGACGGAACCTGGTGATACGGTAGTAATTTCTTTTACCATCAACGGAGCCAATAAAATCACCGAAGTTATTGAGCTCACCGAAGCCATGACATCGTCAGATACGCTTGAATATACATTCACACAAGGGGGCGATTTTACCTTAGCAGCTCAAAACACGCTTCGTGTATTCACCGAAAACAGCAATGATTTGAATACTACCAATAATAGCGCCACCAAAGAGGTCTATAAACCAAAATTCCTTAATCAAATCTCATCCGTCACTTTTGATCAAACGGGAGATCAAGATTATTTTTATGTTGATACCAATAAATACTCCAATGCTTATGCCTATACCCTACCCGACTATTCCGACAGAAGAGTACTCAAAATGACAGCCAAAGGAGATCCTATGGGATATATGAATAGTTTAGAATTTCCTTCAGATGATGACATTTGGGAATATAACAAAGAGATGGACAGTGAAGCTCATTTTTGTATTGATGCAACGGATTATCAGGAGTTGGCATTGGCATTTAATTTAAAACAAACTTCAGGAAAAGACACCTATGCTATGTTGCTTGGAGGGTCAATACCGGATTCTTATGATTTGAGCTATTCAAGCATGTTGAGATTATTAGTTGATAATGAGCCCATCAGTGAAACTTTTATTCCGAATCTTGCATCAACTGATCCATTTCAACAAAAGGTGATAGATCTTACTCCTTACACAGGAGATGTGTTTATGCTTACCTTCCAATCTAAATGCCTGGCTGCAAATATGACCTATTATTTCCAGAATTTCATATTGGACAATGTATATATTGATAATATTGCCCTCTGGAACAGCGTAAACATCCCCTGTTATCAATCGGGCGTAACTTATAGCGGATATATCTATCCGAATCCTAATAATGGAAAATTTATCCTCAATATTGAAACTTCTGAAGCAGAAGAGGGACTTATTCTTATTTCCGACATTACCGGGAGAATGGTTCATCGGCAACCTTGTTCCTTAACCGCGGGACTTCAAAGCATGGAAATTAATGCGGGACAACTTAAAACCGGAATTTACTTAATGGAAATGAGTACCTGCAAAGGCAAACTAGTTCAAAAGATTGTGGTACAATAACCAATTACATCAGAGAAACTTCAATACTTGTCGCTCAAAGGGTCAACACTCAGCCAGATGCTTATATCCGAGTTGTAGTAGCATGCGCCGAAGTAGGAGTATCCCATTCTTCGCACTGTCCGTTACCCACGAAGTAGAACCTATATGGTCGGGGTGGTAGAAGTAGCGGAGGTTTTCGGGGGTGTTCCGAAAAATTGGGGCGTTTCTTGCTTCAACGACTGTATAATTCTTCATTGGAAAAACAAGGATTTATTCGGGACAAATGTAAAGATTTTTGAGTTATTAATTGGTATGATTGTTTTTAAAGTATTATTTTATTAACCTAATTTTGGAAGACATTATAATTCAATACTCCTATTACTCTTTGCGTTTTTTGTTTTTACGGCGATTTGTAAAAAACTCTATCAAATTGTTGCCAACTCTGCTCCATGTCATCCATGCTGCAAATCCCAAAGAACAAATAATTGATAAAGGTAAATATTGACCTATTTCTTCCCAACTAGAAGGTCCACTTTTAAAATGACCAAAAAATTTTGACGAAAGAGTAATAAAAAAAAGAATGCAAAAAAAACTACAAATGAAAAGAATGGCTTTATTGTTTATTATTTTCATTGTTTTTTTGTTTTTTTATACCCGTCTTTTGTTGTTTGATAGACTGTCCAAGCATTTATCGCCTTGTCAATCCCTTTTGCAACTTGACCTATTACTCCGCTAGCGATTGTACCCACTCCTCCAGCAACCACACTCACTCCTGAAATTATCCTTCCTGCAGTGCTGGCTTCATTTCCATAAATATCTTCACCTGCAACGGCTGTATATACGCTATTAGGAACACCAATAACCGGATTAAGTAATGCCGCTCCTTGTAAAACCGGACCTACCTTTTCATTTAATTCAGGGTCACCATCATTTGCAGGGTCACCACTACCATCTTGATCCAATTGCTTAACAGTACTTTTCACTATAGCTATCATTTTTGAAAGTCCTGTTGCTTGGTCTTTAACTTGCTTCTTTACTCCATTTAACTTATAGAAACCCTTGTCTAATAACATTACTTCTCCTTGTTTTGTTTTATAGGAATATCCATTAGAAATAGCCTGAGCTCCCTTTCCATAATATTTTTCAGCATCTTCTTGACTATGAACCCTACTATCATATCTATAACGTCCATCCTTGCCTCGTACCCAATCTTCACCATCTTCAACATCCTTCCCATCCGGATCCACCAAAATAATAGGATTATTGGCACAATAAGCATAAGGAGTCAAGTTCGGGTATTTGTCGCTCAAAGGGTCAACACTTAGCCAGATGCTCAAATCCGAGTTGTAATACCTCGCACCAAAGTAGGAATATCCGGTTTCGGTATCCCGTTCCTTGCCGCTGAAGGTGTAGCGGCTGTTTTCGGGGGTGTTCCGAAGTGCTTGATTGCTTCTTGCTTCAACGGTTGGTTGTTTTTTCATTGGGGAAACACGGAGGGTTATTGGGGACAAATATACGAGGTTTTTGTTAAGTAAAAAATATTTTTTTGAATATTTTTGGGGGGTGTCTCGGCGTCCGGCTATAAGTCCGCAAAGACGGGAAGAAATGTTCGGTCCTTTCGGGGTCGCATGTTCAACAACTTAATCAATTCTGAAATACAATCGGTAGGAATGCAAATGTAACGGGTAGGAATAGAAATGTAACCGGTAGGAACGCAAATGTAACCGGTAGGAACGCAAATGTAACGGGTAGGAATGCAAATGTAACGGGTAGGAATAGAAATGTAACTGGTAGGAATAGAAATGTAACCGGTAGGAACGCAAATGTAACGGGTAGGAATGGAAATGTAACCGGTAGGAACGCAAATGTAACGGGTAGGAATGGAAATGTAACCGGTAGGAATAGAAATGTAAGTCGAAGCAGACACCCTCGGCAAATAAGCAGCCGCTCTCGGCAGATAAGCAGACACTCTCGGCAAATAAGCAGGCACTCTCGGCAGATAAGCAGACACTCTCGGCAAATAAGCAGGCACTCTCGGCAAATAAGCAGACACTCTCGGCAGATAAGCAGACACTCTCGGCAAATAAGCAGGCACCCTCGGCAAATAAGCAGGCACCCTCGGCAAATAAGCAGGCACCCTCGGCAAATAAGCAACCCACTGCGACACATAAGCAACCAAAATGCAGGTTATTGTCCCGACAGGGAGAAAAGCCCGGTAGAAAAAATCACCGCAAAGGCGCTAAGACGCAAAGGTTTTGCCGTCCCCCGCGTGAAGCGGTAGGTGGAAAGCCCGCAAAGACGGGAGGCGATGTGGACGCTGCTGCAAAAGAGCGACCGTAGGAAGCTCCTTTTGCAGCTTTGCGGACACACGACTACCGGCTGCGGACTTGGAACCGGACGCTGGCGGCGAAGCCGACACGCCCAAAAGAAAAAAAAACAGGATATTCCGAAAAACATCCTGTTTCATATATAAATTCAAATATTAGAACTATTTAGCTACTTTTTCGAGCCATCTTAACATGAAGAGCATTACGCTCATGGAGATAAGACAAGCTACAACAAAGACTGTCCATGTAGCCCAAATCGGGATGTGTTCATAAAGAATTGCACCGATGAAAAGGAGCTGATTTCCAACTGCAGTAGCACATAACCACAATCCTTGCATCATACCCTGATATTTTGGAGGAGCTACTTTAGAAACAAAAGAGATGCCGAGGGGAGAGATAAATAATTCAGCCACGGTAAGGATAAAATAGGTTCCTATCAACAAGAACGGAGTAATACGTTGGAGATCGTTTAAACCGCCTTGTGCCTGTACAGAGGTAAAAGCAGGAAGTCCCATAGAGCCGATAGCCATTACCACGTATGCAATAGCGGCAATCAACATCCCGATAGCAATTTTCTTGGGGGTGGAAGGTTCTTTGCCTTTTGCACGGAGCCAACCAAAGAAAGCCATAATAACGGGTGTCAGAAATACCACAAAGAATGGGTTCATTGATTGGAAGAGTTCTGCTCCTTCAAGGGTTGTAAAGCCAAGGTTGAGTCTAATTTGGCTTAAATCGGTATAATCTCGGGCGAAGAAGGTTAAGGTTAATCCGTTTTGATGGAAAGAAAACCAGAAGAAAATCACTACTGCAAAAACTGCAAAGAGAGCATAGAGACGTTGTCTAACTTCAGCAACGCTCATTTCGCCTTCAGCAACACCAACCGCTTTATTTTTATCGGCAGGATTGGGGAATTTTTTCTTATTGGCCAAGTAGATTACCAAAGAAATAGCCATCGCAAAAATAGCTACGGCAAAGGCATAGTGAAAACCGGTAGCAAATACATTAAGATAATCGTGTGCAAAAACGGTAAGGTCTGTGCCTTTAGCACCGGCATTAACTGCCAATTCTTGATAACGAACGAGGGCTTCGCCCTGTAATGTACCACCCAAATGTTGGTGACAGAGTGCCGGGAGGTCGGGGTTGTATTGAAAACCGTGAGAAGTTACCCACCAGTTACGAACACCTACTGCAGCCAACGGAGCAAAAATAGCACCCACATTGATAAACATGTAGAACCATTGGAAACCGGAATCTCTCATTTGAGAGTATTTGGGATTGTCGTACATTTGGCCTACCAATGCTTGCAAGTTCCCTTTAAACAAGCCGTTACCAAAGGCAATGACGAAGAGTCCCAGACAGGTCATGGTGAGGAAGAATATAAACTTATCTGCCGGCACAGGAGTTCCTGTGGGGATGGCTATAAGAAAATACCCTATTGCCATAAGAATAAGTCCCACCAAAATAGTTCCTTTAAAATTCTTGGTTTTATCGGCAATTAAGCCGCCGACAAAAGCGAGCACATAAATAGAAAAGTAAAAAATGGAGTAGATCAATCCTGCTTCACCACCGGTGAGTCCAAATTTTGCCATGAGAAATAAAGACAAAATCGCCATCATCGTGTAGAAACCGAATCGTTCGCCCATGTTGGCAAGTGCAGCTGCCAGCAATCCTTTTGGGTGATTTTTAAACATAATAATTAGTTTTTAATGATTAAATAATTGTTTTGTTCGATTTTTTAAGCGGCAAATTTAATAAAAAAAAGAAAGCAACCAACTTTTGCACCAATTTTATATCAGAAGATAAAAAGCTTTTTAATTATTTGTATTTTTGCACGTACTAAATTTAAAGTAATTATGATTTTGAGTGTTGCACAGATTCGGGCAAGTGAACAATGGACGATGGAGCAGGAGGCAATTTCGTCACTTGCGCTCATGGAACGCGCGGCTACCCGATTTACCGATACCTTGAAATCAATACTCCTATTGGATGATTATGATGGCATTTTTATTTTTTGCGGTCCCGGCAATAACGGAGGGGATGGGTTTGCCATTGCCCGGCTTTTAGCCGAGGAGCAGTTGCCTGTAACAGCCATTTCCGTTAGCGAGCAAGAGCAACACAGTCCCGATTGTGCGCATAATCGGGAACGTTTCAAGGAATTGACTTCCCGAAACAGCCGTGCCGCTTTGTTGTCTTTTTCGGGCTCTGTTGAACTTTCGCAACACCCTTTAATAATAGATGCCATTTTCGGAATCGGCATTTCGAAACCCGCGAAGGGCTATTATGCAGAAGCAATAGACTTTATAAACCACCTCAACGCAACCATAGTAGCAGTTGATGTGCCTTCCGGTCTTTTTCCCGATAACCATACTCCGGAGCACCATCCGGTTGTTCGTGCCACTTTAACTTTAACTTTTCAATGGCTCAAGCAAGCTTACGTGATGCCGGAAAATGCTCATTCTGTAAGAAAATGCACCATTGTAGATATCGGGTTGATACTCCCCGACGGGACAAAACCAATCGCCAAGCTGATTGACCGTGAGACGGCCTCCTTATTTTTACGCACACCCCATCTTTTTGACCATAAGGGAAGTAATGGACACGGTTTGCTGATTGCGGGCTCGGAGACAATGCCGGGAGCCGCTATCCTTGCCGCACGAAGTGCCCTGCGGGGCGGAATCGGGAAAGTTACTGTCCATACGGCTAAACGAAACACTTTGCTTCTGGCCGGAGCCGTTCCTGAAGCGATTTGGAGTCCCGACCGAGAGGAGCAATGTTTTTCCGGAATAGAACTTTCGGACAGTCCGTACCACAGCATTGCGGTTGGCCCGGGCATCGGCCGACACCCCAAAACAGTGAGCGGTCTCAAAAACCTGCTGGATGATATTCACTCCCCTATTATTTTAGATGCGGATGCGCTCAACATTTTAGCGGAACACAAGACCTACTTGGCCTATTTGCCGCAGAATAGCATTTTGACGCCCCACTTCAAAGAATTTGAAAAGTTGAACGGGAAAGCCGATCATGACTTCCATCGTTGGGAAAAGTTACAGCAATTCGCGGTTCGATACGGAGTAATTATGATTTTGAAAGGGGCTTACAGTGTGATTGCCCTTCCCGACGGCAAATTACTGGTCAACACCACCGGCAATCCGGGGATGGCCACGGCGGGCAGCGGAGATGTGCTCACCGGACTTCTTTTGGCACTGGCCGCGAAGGGCTACTCTTGTTCGGCCGCAGCCGTTTTAGGAACCTATATTCACGGATTGGCCGGAGATTTTGCTTTGGAACAACAATCATGGGAAAGTCTTATTGCCTCGGACATTATAGATAATTTTGGAAACGCTTTTAACTACATACGCCATGAAGAATAATATTTTATTACTATGTACGATTTTCACCTTGACTTCTCTTTTCGTTCAGGGACAAGGGTACAAAATCAACTTTTCTCACGACAAGACAGCGCATGACTCTCTCTGTTTTCAGAAATACAATGGGACCGCTTTTGTAACCCAACAGCGGATTGCCAATAGTCCAGCTGTGGTATTCAAAGGCAAAGAGTTGCTCACACCGGGCATGTATCAAATCACGGGAGATTCCGTAACCTTGGCTGAAATTATCATTTCCGGTTCTGAAAAGATAGACCGTTTGTCCATTTCGGTCAGTGGCGAAGATATTGTTTTTGAAAATAGTCCCGAGAATACTGCATACGTTGCATACATCAAAGAGATGTATCAATACCGGAAAATCATGGGAGAATATGAAAAAGAGTTTCAGGATCTTCAAAAGAGTACTATGCCTGACTATATGAAACAAAACATGGCGGACAACATCATGGGAAAAGCTCAGGCAACCGAACTGGCACATAAAACCTATCAGGAAGATCTTATCAAAACCCACGAAGGCAATCTATTGGCCTCTATCGTCAAGGCAGGATTAGAAATTCCGCCTCCGCCACAAAATTTCTATCAAAATCGGATGCTTCTATACAGCTATTTTGCAGAACATACTTTTGACTCCTACCCTTTTGAAGACGAACGACTTTTATATACACAGATGACTTCGGACAAAATTAGGGAATATGCAGGTTTACTCTACGAGTTTGAAAACGAAGACGGTGCTCCCTATCTTAAAATGCTACTTAAAAAAATGAGAATCTCTACAAAAACCTATTATCTTTTCTTCGATCAATTGGAAAAAGTATTGGGCTCTATCTATTCTCCCTATCGCTCGGAAGATTTATACATTATCATGTTGCAAGATGCGCTCACACTTCCGGAGCTGGAAGAAGCGAGAAAAGTACGTTACACAAGAGAATTATCCTTAATCAATATCAACCGGAGAGGTTCACAACTTCCTGATTTTGATATTATGTTGGAAAACGACAGCATTACCTCACTTCACAAAATTCAGTGTAATTACATGATCATCTATTTTCAAAATCCAGATTGTCCGACCTGTATTTCCGTAAGAGAAGCTATGGCGAAGATGCCCACCTTAATCCAAGCCGTGAATAACGGGAAAGTTAAAGTGTTGACTATCTATTTTGAAGATAATGAACCGTTATGGAGAAAATATTTGAAAGAGGCCGCCAATCCGAGTTATATCAACGGTTGGAATTACACGCACAATTTAGAGCAAGACAATCTTTTCGACCTCAGGACCATTCCTTATCTTTTTCTTGTGGACAAAGACAAACGCGTAATAAAGAAAGATTTGTTAATTAATGAAATTGAATATTATATCCGGAATTTAAAATAAGGGACCCCTTTCATGAAGAAAAGTGTTCTCTGCGGTTAAGTTCCTCGTGGATTTTGGATGCCAATTCATAGTCTTCACTTTCGATGGCTCCTGTAAGCAAATCTTCGAGTTCAGGAACGGTCATTTCTTCTAATTTTTGTTTAATAAACTTATCATACTCTTCGACTTCTCCGACCTCTTCTTCCTTATCGAAAGGAAGGTCGTTTTTAGAAGCTGAAGGGGCCAATCCCACTGTTTCAAAAATAGATTCTTCTATAAAAATCGGGGCTGAAAATTTAAGAGCAAGCGTAACGGCATCAGAAGTACGAGCATCAATTTCAAATGAATTTCCTTCTTGATTTTGCATGATTATATGGGCATAATAGACTCCGGCTTCAAACTTCCAAATAATAATTTTCTGAAGAAACATCCGGCAATAGTCTGCCAATTGTGCAAACAAGTCGTGAGGGCCGGGACGATGGGGTTTAATTCTATTGAGTTCAAAAACGACGGCTCTGGCTTCGCTGATGCCAATAATCACAGGAACAAATCTGTCTCCACTCTTCTCTTTCAAAATCAGGGCAAATGCTTCCCCCTGGGCTTGAGAACTTTGTACATCCGAAACTTCCAACTCTATATATGCCATACAAAAGAGTAATTGAACGATATGAATGCAAAGATAATACTATTTTTTCATAAGTGGGTTTTCCTTTAAAATAAAAGAGCTTATAAAATCGTTTTGTAACATATTCTATTGTAAAGAGGAATAGAATAAAGAAAATCGTATATAAAAAAATTGGTGTAACTTTGCAAAAAATATGAATTTCATGAGCTTACGGACCATAATTTTCTTCATCGGATTGGTATTGGGGGTTATCCCCCCAGCGGTATCTCAGGTTGGGGGAAATCAAACCTATAACTTTTTGAAATTCAGCAATTCCTCAAGGCAAGCCGCATTAGGAGGAAATTTGATTTCCGTCCACCATGCGGATCCGTTCATTGCTTTGTACAATCCTTCCATGCTCTCTCCTGATTTTCACACTTCGTTAGCGGCTAACTTCACTGACTATTTTTCCAATGCCGGTTACGGATCATTTGTGTATGCGCACCATTTCAAAAAAGCCGGTTCTTTTGCGTTTTCCCTGCAAACAGTGGGTTATGGATCATTCACGCAAACAGATGAAAGTGGGAACACGCTGGGTTCATTTACGGCCGGTGATTATGCACTGACCACCGCTTGGGGCCGCCAATTAGACAGCAATTTTTCAATCGGAGCCGCACTCAAATTGATATATTCGGGATACGAATCATACAATTCTTTCGGATTGGCCGTAGATGTAGCAGGGACCTATTATCATCCGGACAAGCAAATTTCGCTTACCCTTTTGGTTCGCAATGCAGGGTCACAATTAAAACCTTATATAACCGGAAGGTTTGAGCCGCTCCCGTTTGACATACAGTTGGCATTTTCCCAACGATTGGCACATTTACCCGTCAGATACCATATTTCATTACACTCATTATACAAATGGAATATGGCATACGTCGGAGAAAAAGATCCCTTATTGGAAAAAGACGGAATGACCGGAGCATACAAATATCCGTCAGATGCCTCTCGGTTTTTCGACAATTTTTTTCGCCATTTCGTTTTTGGAGTTGAAATCATACCGATTAAATATTTATCATTACAATTAGCTTACAATCATAATCGCCATCAAGAGATGAAAATCCCGCAGAAAAGAACTTTAGCGGGTTTTTCCTATGGATTTACCGTAAACATCTCCTCCATTCAGATCGGATTTTCGCGGGCACATTTTGCCGCCGGAGCCACCCCGAACTACTTTACCTTTGCGGCCAATATTGACGAATTATCTCAACTGACCAAACAACGCAAGACCAAAAAATTGCAGCGCCTTCATGAGTAAATTTTTAAAACGTACTCCATTTATTACCGAAGACGGTTCCGCCTCATTGCGTTTGGATGAACTACCGGAACACTATCATTCAATGCATGGCGCCTACAGAGAATCAATGCACATTTATATCAAATCCGGGCTTCATTTCTTTCCGGATTTCGCCGTGATTAAAATTTTGGAAATGGGATTCGGCACCGGATTAAATGCTGCGCTCACTTTATGCAACAAGGGAAACCGTCTTATTAACTACCACACGATAGAAGCTTATCCGTTAACTCTTGAGGAAGTGGGACTACTCAATTATAAAACATATATAGGAGATAAATATTATTCGGAATTTCTTAGTATGCACAGTGTTCAGACAGGAGAAAAAATATGCATAGACAAGGGATACGAGTTCACTAAAACCATCAATACAATGGAACATACTGAACTTGAGGGTGGATATCAACTTATATATTATGATGCCTTCGGTCCGGAGATACAACCGGAACTATGGACGGCGAAAGTGTTTGACAAGTTATATGCTGCAATGGCTTCAAATTCTATACTGGTCACTTATTGTGCCAAAGGGAGTGTTAAAAGGAACATGAAAGCCGCCGGTTTTGAGGTAGAATCTTTAGAAGGGCCACCCGGAAAACGGGAAATCACGCGATGTTTCAAAAAATAAAAATCTAAAATTCATACAGTTACATTTTTTTTATAAAAAAAGATACTATAGACCATTATTTCTATTTAAAAAAAGAGTATTTTTGCAGCCTGAATTTCAAGTTCAACACGTTATTTGAAAACTGAAGAACTATTTTACAAGCCGGTGTAGCTCAGTTGGCCAGAGCAGCTGATTTGTAATCAGCTGGTCGGCGGTTCGAATCCGTCTACCGGCTCCAATAGTTGGGAGGGTACCAGAGCGGTCAAATGGGGCAGACTGTAAATCTGTTGGCGAAGCCTTCGGAGGTTCGAATCCTCCCCCTCCCACATTCTTCCTTAAGCGGAAGTAGCTCATTTGGTAGAGCGACAGCCTTCCAAGCTGTAGGTAGCGGGTTCGAGACCCGTCTTCCGCTCAAAACGCCTATCAAACGGCGTTTTTTTTTAGACATTTTTTGATGAAATGATATATCTCCATCAAATTGTAAACCAATAATATGTCCGACGAAATCAGAGTTAATCGTTTTAATATCCTTCCTCCTGTTGTAAAAAATCTATTGATTATTAACGGGTTATTTTTTTTGGCTAAATTTGTTTTGGCTAATATGGGCATTGATTTGGATGCTATATTGGGATTACATTATTTTGGTGCCGGAGATTTTCACCCTTGGCAAATCATCTCATACATGTTCATGCATGGAGACTTTGGCCATCTTTTCTTTAACATGTTTGCACTTTGGATGTTTGGTTCGACCATTGAGAATGTTTGGGGAGGAAAACGATTTTTAATCTATTATTTAATTACCGGAATCGGAGCTGCTTTAATCCATTACATCATCATCTTTTTCCAAATCAGTAGTGAATTAACATTAATCAATCAGTTTCTGAATGAACCCATCTTGCAAAATTTAATCCTGCTTACAGATCAACATCAGTTTCATATTGCCCCTTATTCCGGTGAAATATACACTCAATTTCTCAATTTTGAAGAACATTTCAGACTTTGGCAACTCAATCCTGCAAATTCTGTATATCAAGATTATGCTCATTCATTCATCACAGAATATAAAGAATATTACTTAAATTCTTATAATGTTATCGGTGCTTCCGGCTCTGTATTCGGCTTATTATTGGCTTTTGGAATGATGTTCCCCAACTCCCGCATCTACCTTTATTTTCTTTTCCCCATCAAGGCAAAATGGTTTGTCATTGCTTACGGAGCACTTGAACTCTTTTACGGGGTTACCGGTTCCGCAGACGGAGTTGCCCATTTTGCGCATCTCGGAGGAATGCTCTTTGGGATCATCCTTATCTTGATATGGCGAAGACATGATCGTCTGAATCGCAATCAATACCGCTATTACTAATTTTCTTTAAGATGTTTGCCAGAAATCCTCTTTTTCAAACGCCCAATTTTAGAATGATTCTGAAAGAGTTCTTTCAGAGGCGTTCTGCTCTTAACTTACTGGTAATTATTAATATTGGCGTTTATATAAGCTATCTTCTCTTCCGTGGAATTATGTCCTTGATTGCTTTTCTGATGAACAGCAATATTAATGAAGTGGTTATGAACAGAGTGATTCAGCTTTTGTCGGTTCCGGCATCCTTTGAAACCTTTATTTCTCAACCATGGTCTATCGTTACATCTCTATTTTTCCACATCAGTTTTTGGCATCTTTTGTTCAATATGCTTATGCTTGTTGTTGCGGGGAGAATTTTTAATCAATATCTTAACGAAAAAAAATTAATCCTCACCTATCTTATAGGTGGAATCGCCGGTAATCTTCTTTATCAAATTGCTTATCAAACATTTCCTGTATTTCAAGAGGCATTACCGGATTCGATGGCTATGGGAGCTTCGGGGAGTATCATGGCTATTTTAGCCGCAATTACTGTTTACCGTCCCCGGCATGAATTATTTCTCTTCCTTATCGGCAAAATAAAACTACAATGGATTATGCTCATTTTTGTTCTTTTAGACTTAATAAGCATTCCAGGAGGAAATGCCGGCGGGCATATTGCCCATCTCGGTGGGGCTATGTATGGAGCTATATATAGTTCATTGCTTCTTTTTCAACCATCTAAAATAAAGAAGAAAAAGAAAAAACAAAAATTTTATACTTCCTACACCTCATCTTCAGACAGACCTATTTCCGATGAAGAATACAATACTCGTAAAAAAGAAAAAGAAATGAAAATTGATACCATTTTGGACAAAATTTCCAAATACGGCTACGAAGCGCTCTCCAAAGAAGAAAAAGATTTTCTCTTTTTTGCCAGTAAAAAATAATCTCTTTTCTGTAACTTTTTGCTCCCTTTTGCGTATTACAAGCGTCAAACCAAAAGCATGGAGTCTTTATACCAAAATAGTATTCGAAATTTATTGGCATATTATTTTCAATTGATTGAACATCAAAAAAATGCAAATTTCTCCATCTATGATGAATCATATCAGATTACATTGTATCGGCAAGAACAAAAGATAGTCCAAGCATTTAAACTTCCGGAGAAGATTAAAATTTATCTTTTTCTATACAATCGAGCACGAGTATTGGCAACAGAAAAATTAAAAGTGGATAAATTGTACTATGAACTCTCTCTGATTGCAGAAGAGCAAAACACTCAGAAGTTGCTTTCCGATACCCTTAATATTCAAAATGCCCAAAATAACGAAATAGACCCATTTGATTTTCTGCCTGATTTATCTGTTTCCGCAAATAGTTATACGCTATATATTTATAATGAAATCCTTTTAAAAAAAAGAGAACCGGAAGAGGTAATCTGTCAAGAATTTCAACTTCTTAAAAAATTGGATTGTTTAACAGATATCTATCTTCTTTGTTTTGATTCCAACTATCTTGAAAATCCAATCTATCATGAATTAAAAGCATCCGGTTTGCAATTTCTAACAGACTATTTAGAGTGGTTCCATTTAGAATTTCAGTTTTAGTTCAGTTTCTTGTTGTTTTTTTGCATTATAAAACTAATTAATAACAAAATAATGAAGACAAGAATACATAACATCAACCGAATCGGAATCTTTCTCCTTCTATTCTTCATAAGTTTTTATAAAGGATATGCACAATCATCAGATATGGGATTTATTATCACCGGAGAAGCCGGGACTGAAGTTAAGGAACGATGGGAATTTTCGCTTAAAGAAGAGATTCGCCTTAACCAATACGGAACAAAATTGGATCGTTTGGCTACTAAAGTCGATATAGGATATATTTTTTGGAAACCCAGACTGGAAATAGGAGGAGCATTTTATTTCATTAATGATATGTCTGAAAACAATACTTTTGATAATCGCTATCGTGTAAATGTAAATTTGACCTATAAAGAGAAAATCAATCAATTTGAGATAAGTTATCGTGCACGTTATCAAAACACTTTTTTTCCAAAAAAGGAAGAAATTGTTCCTAACCCTGAAATGATGTTCCGAAATAAAGTAGAACTTACGTACAGTTTTGAAAAAGTTCCGCTCAGTTTGTTTATTTCCGGAGATCTTTTTCTTACCCTCAACCAACCCGAAAAAAACGGAATTGAATCCATTCGTACCAAATTAGGCGTTGAATATGAAGTAGCGGAGAAACATAGTTTTATTTTTTATCTGAGGGCAGACAATGAATTAATGACTGCGGCTCCGGATAACGCCTATTATCTTGGAATTACTTATAAATTTGATTATTAAACGTCTCGTTTATAAAGCGTCTCTGTTTTTTCCCAGGGCGAAAAAGCGATAGGTGAAAGCTCTTTATAAAATAATATTGTATATTTGCCGCCATAATTATAACTGCGCCGGTCTGAAATTAGCGTTGTAACATTCAGAGAACCAATGTTATAGTTTAATAAAATTTTTTAATGGAACCTCAAATAAATATTTTCCGTCATGAAAAAATCCCCGCTGTTTGTATTATCTATTTTAAGTATTTGCCTTATGATTGCCTGTAAATCTTCGCATGTTACCCCCACGTATATTGACAATACTACCATACAAAATACTATAGACGAAATAGCGAAATCGACAAAGCTGGATCAGGATTTGATCGTTCGCGGGGTTCGCGGAACAGCCGGTCTTTGGACGAAAGAGGATGGTAGTAAAGAGGAGTTTACCGCTTTTTGTTTAAAGAATTTTTGTGCCAATCAAGAAGAAAAAGAGTTGCTGTTCACGAGGATTAGCTCGCACCTCGAAACCATATTCGGACACCACAACCGCATCTCAATCGAATTGTTGCGGCCTTTGCATGTAACGGGCTACGAAACACTGCCCATTGACGAACAATTTGGTGCGTACGACGGATTGTCTCACTTTGGGGAAGATATGTTTTCGAATAAAATTGCTTTTGTCATTACCCTTAATTTTCCCTTTTATTCTTTGGAAGAGAAAAATCAACACAGTGACGACTGGAGCGAGTTGGAATGGGGCTATGCCAGACTCGGCGACCTTTTTACCGATCGGGTTCCTGCCCAATATCTTCAGGAAATCAATAATGCCACTGCCGCTGCAGACCATTATATTTCCAATTACAATATATATATGGGGATGCTGGTAAATGAAAAAATGGACACGCTGTTTCCCAAAGAGATGAAGCTCATTTCGCATTGGGGGCTCCGCGATGAACTGAAGTCGAATTATGCCGATAAGGCAAATGGACTGCGCAAACAGGAATTGATTTACTCCGTGATGCAACGTATCATAGACCAAACCATTCCCACGGAAGTGATTGACAAAAATAGTTATATCTGGGAGCCGGTATCCAATAAACTTTACTTGAATCATCAGGTTCAGAAAAGCACTCCGGAAGAACATAACCGGTACAGTCATTTATTGAACATTTACAAAGCCATGAAGGCCGCCGATAAGTACTATTATACCTATCCGACCTATATTTCCCGTAAATTTGATGAAGAGTTTGAAATATCGCAAAAAGAGACAGAAGCTCTGTTTAAAGAGTTGGTGTCATCGCCGCAGGTAAAAAAAGTCGGTGCTCTTATTGAGCAACGATTAGGAAGGAAACTGAGACCTTTTGATATCTGGTATGACGGCTTTAAGGGACGCAGTGAAATTGCGCCGGAGCAATTAGACCGAATCGTGAGTACGAAATATCCCACGAAGGAAAAGTTTGCAGCCGATTTACCCAACATACTTGTAAAACTTGGATTTACAAAAGAAATTGCTGCATTCATCACTGCTCATGTGACTGTAGATGCCTCTGTCGGAGCAGGACATGCGTGGGAATCGAAGATGAAAAGTGATAATGCTATGTTGCGCACCCGAATTGGGGAAAATGGCATGGATTATAAGGGTTATAATATTGGGGTTCATGAATTCGGACATAACGTAGAACAAACTATTTCGCTGCATAATGTCCCCAACTATATGCTTGCCGGTGTTCCAAATACCGCATTCACCGAAGCATTGGCCTTTATTTTTCAATCTAAGGATTTGGAACTTTTAGGGTTAACACAGGAAGACAAAACCTCGGAATATTTGAATACATTGGATATTTTTTGGAGTTGTTATGAGATTATGGGCGTTTCTCTGTTGGATATGAAAGTATGGCAATGGATGTATGACCATCCGAACGCCACCGCCAACGATTTAAAAGAGGCCGTGATTGAACTTTCAAAAGAGATTTGGAATGAATATTATGCTCCGGTTTTCGGCATTAAAGACCAAACCATATTGGCCATCTATTCCCACAGCATTGATGCACCGCTGTATCTTTCGGCCTATCCTTTAGGATATCTCATCCATTATCAATTGAATAATCATTTCAAAGGAAAAGACTTCGGAACAGAGGTTGCGAGAATCTTTGCTTTGGGAAGATTAACACCTCAATTCTGGTTGAAAAAAGCCGTGGGCAGTGAGTTGTCCTGCACTCCGTTGCTTCAGGCCGCAGATCAGGCCGTGGAACAATTGAGCAAATAAGCCAAAATAAGTTTTTATTTATTAATATATAGCACCGCTGCTGCAATCTTGGCGGGCTCCGGTAACCGATTGGAGCACGTTGATTTCATCGTTCCGACGAAGCAGTCCGAGAAACGCAAAAATAATGGCCTCTTTAAAATTGACGGTTTCGAGGTCGGGTACCACCACTTGTTTAGAAGTCTCTTTTTGAATAGATTCGACAAGGAATGTATTCAGGGCACCGCCGCCGGTGAGCAATACCTGGGCTCCGGCATGTACCTCCAACACTTTTCCTATTTGAAATGCAATATGTTCGGTGACGGTTCTCAATTTATCATCTTCGGAACAGTTATTTTTCTCCAAGAGAGGGGCAAAATGAGAGTCATACCACTCTTTTCCCAATGATTTGGCCGTTCCCTCTTTTCTGTAATATTCCAATTGATTGAGTTCATTCCACAGTGCAACATGGCGGTTGCCGGTGCGAGCCCATTTTCCATCGGCATCATACGGGGCACCTTTCTGTTCTGCCAGCGTATTCAGCGCCATATTGCACGGAGCAATATCGAAAGCCCTTCGTTGTCCGTTTTCGTTGTAGGAGATATTACAAAAGCCGCCAAGATTGAGACAAAAGTCGTAATTCCCGAACAACAATTGATCCCCAATCGGCACCAACGGCGCCCCTTGTCCTCCAAGTGCCACATCCATAGATCTAAAATCACAAACGGTTCTGATTCCGGTTTTGGCAGCCAATACAGCACCATTTCCAATCTGAGTCGTGATTCCCAAGTCCGGGCGGTGAAACACCGTATGCCCGTGAGAGGCGAGCAACAGTGGTTTGCAGGTTGTTGTTTTCAAGAAGATATTCACGGCATCGGCCATAAAGTTTCCCAAATCAATGTCGAGACGTGTCAGTTCCCAGCCCGACAATTCGGTTGCCCTGGAAAGTTTCGAACGTAAAATCGTTGGATAAGCAACCGTCTCCGCCTTTTCGACCATATAGTGCCACCGGTTGTCTTCTTTACTGAAAAGACACAACGCCATGTCCAGTCCATCAAGCGATGTTCCAGACATCATTCCTAAAACGGGATATTGAGATGGGTTCATAATCACAAATTAACGAACAATAATATCCTTTACCACGGGAAGTCCCACTTCCTCATTAAGCTTATCAATCAGGGCACTTCGCATTCCCATCAATTCAAATCTCAAAGAGGCATTGGTAAGACTCACATATAAAATTCCATTTTTCATTGATACGGAGCGGGTCTGTTTGGCAATAAAATCGCCCATCACATGATGCCAGATCTCCACAACAGTTCGTTCTTTAAAGAGTGTCGTCTTGTTATTTTTCGATAGAAACGACTGAATCAATTCATTAATATTATATTGTGACATGGATAAAAAAAGTAAAGAATAAGTGACAAAAATACATAAAAAAAAGAGTCCTTTCTCAAAATTGTAATAAAATAGTCCAATTTTTCTGATAATCATGATTAGAAAAATAATTCTAACTTTGCGACATTAAAATTAACAATACAAAAGATAATGATACAATTAACATTGAAACGATTACGTAAAATACAGTTGTTTTGGGGCCTTTTTATTGGTATTGGTGCTTATTTTGGTGCTTCTATGATGATTTTCGAACCTACAGGAACTACTTTTAGAATGGTTGAATTGCTTCCTGGTCTTCAAAAGTTGCCATTTGCTGAAATACTCTTTCAGAATTTTTTATTTCCCGGTATATCCTTGCTTATTGTTAATGGATTAACGAATACATTATCGGTTTTTTTAATATTCCAGAATAATAAATATGGAGCTTTATCAGGAATGATATGTGGAATAATACTTATGTTATGGATAAGCATTCAATTTTATATATTCCCGATGAATTTTATGTCAACGCTTTATTTTGTTTTTGGCATTCTGCAAGCCGTAAATGGGTGGATATATTTAAAACAATCCCGATTGGCAGGGGAACAATAAACTGAGAGCGTATTTTTTATATCTTTGCCACTCCAAATATCAACCTTTCGATTCAATTTTCAAGAAATGTACCTCAACCTTAAAGGCAAATTAGTATCATTAGAGAGACCGATAATTATGGGAATTCTTAATTACACGGAAGACTCATTTTATTCGGGCAGCAGATTTACAGATGACGGGGCTGTTTTGAAACGGACGGAACAAATTTTAACGGAAGGGGGCACCATCATTGATTTAGGCGCTGTGTCCACCCGTCCTGGGGCAGTGGCACTGAATGAAGAGATGGAGATGGAACGCATCAAACATATTGTCAACCTGATTATAAAAGCGTTTCCAGAAGCTTTGATTTCCGTTGACACATGGCGTGCTTCCGTGGCTAACATGGCCGTTGGGGAAGGAGCCGCCATGATCAACGACATTTCGGGGAGCACTTTCGATGAAGAAATGGCGACCACCATGGGCAAGTTGCAAGTACCATATTGCATGATGCACACTTCTGCCCCACCAGAAATCATGCAACAACACACCACCTATTCAAATATTATTGCAGACTTACTTCAATTTTTTGGAAAACAAATTGAAAAATTTACACACTCGGGAGTAGCCGATATCATCATCGATCCGGGATTCGGGTTTGGGAAAACGTTGGAAGACAACTATCATCTACTTCAAAATTTAAATGCATTTCAAATATTAGAACTACCCATATTGGTCGGGCTTTCCAGAAAATCAATGATATACAAACTCTTAAATACAAGTCCCGAAGAATCGCTCAATGGCACAACTGCCTTACATATCGTTGCCCTTCAAAACGGAGCTTCGATATTAAGGGTACATGATGTCGCTGCTGCCCGTGAAGTCCTCACCATTTTCAATCAATTACACCATAAGTAAAAAGACAAATATGAAAAAAAATATTATTACATTAATAATATGTTTACTTCCATTATGGGGATTCTCACAAATTCCATACGGAGGATATTATGATGACGCCGTGGGGAAACAACGGGAAGAATTAAAAGAGGCGTTGTATGAGATCATCAACAATAATACTATATTGGAATATTCCGCTTTATGGAACTACTTTATCCTCACTGATTCGAAACCGAACGGAAAAGTTTGGGACATATACTCTGACATTCCGAACGGAACTCCTTCCTATGAATATACTTTCGCGACAAACCAATGCGGAAACTATTCTGGGGAAGGAGATTGTTTTAATCGCGAACATTCCATTCCGAACAGTTGGTTTGGGGGAGAGCAATATCCGATGTATTCGGATCTGTTTCACTTATATCCAACAGATGGATGGGTTAACAACAAAAGGAGCAATTATCCTTATGGAGAAGTGGAGAGTGCCAATTGGACAAGTACAAACGGTTCCAAATTAGGATCTTGCAGTTATCCCGGGTACACAGGGATTGTTTTTGAACCCATCGATGAATATAAGGGTGATTTAGCGAGAACCTATTTTTATATGAGTGTTCGTTACAAAAACATTAATTTAGGACAAACAAGTCTTTCTGTTTTTTCAGGAGCAGATTTAGATCCCTGGGCGCTTTCATTATTTATGGAATGGCATTTGGCCGATACGGTAAGTGCAAAAGAGATAGCGAGAAACGAGAAAATATATACCATCCAGAACAATCGAAATCCGTTCATAGATTACCCCGAATTGGCAAGTTATTTATGGGGCAACGACACAACTAATATTTTTGCTCCGTATATCGTTAGTGACATTACCGATTATCAACCGAGAATTACGGAAATATTTCCCAATCCGGCGCATGAAAAAATCACCCTTTTATTTACAGATGTAATAGACGGAAAAATTCATATTACAGACATGGTTGGGCGTGTTGTGATGACCTGTTCCATTGAAAGGACTTCGGAATTTTCAATCAATATTTCAGGACTTCCATCCGGAGTATACACCCTTTTCTTGGAGGAAAAAGAAAGAAAGGAAATAAAAAAATTCATTATATGGTAGAACACCCTTTGTTGAGAATTACAAAAAAGTTTTCATTTGAGATGGCCCATGCCATCACGGGGTATCCCGGTAAATGCAGTCAGATTCATGGTCATTCGTATAAGATGCGCGTTACCATAATTGGGAAAATTTCCGACAAAGATTCCGGCATGGTTATTGATTTTAAGATCTTAAAAGATTTGATAACGGATACCATCATTACTCCATACGATCACAAATTTGTGATTGAAGATACCGGCGAAGGGCGGGAAGTAGCAGTACAGATGGAGAAGATCGGACAGAAAGTTTCACTTTGTCCCTTTCCTCCGACGACAGAGAACCTCCTGATTCATTTTGTAAATAAAATTAAAACCGTTTTACCCGAACACATTCATTTACATTCAGTTTTATTACAAGAAACCGATAATTCTTATGCGGAATGGTATCATGAAGATCAACTTTAACCCTCCTGAATAAGTTGGATCAGATAAAAAAGAATAATCAAATATTTTTTTTATAAAACCACATTGAATTATAAAAATAAAATTGTATATTTGTCGGCTTTTTAAAATGTAAATTTGGAGTAAAAAAGAACAACGGATAAATCTATTTATCATATTGCATTACAATAAATTACATATATAAAATGGTTGAAATAAGGGAGGAGAAGAGTTTTTTTTTATATGAAAAAATGGGATCAAAAGTTTCCATATTCAGTTAGATTTGAAAGAAAATATTATTTCCACCACGAAATAAACAAGAAAAATATCAGAAAATGAAAATAGTAAATTATTTTAAAGAAACTTATGATGAATTGGTACATAAAGTATCATGGCCATCAGCAAAAGACCTTCAGAATAGTGTTGTAGTAGTATCCATTGCTTCCCTAATCATAGCACTTATAGTGTTTTTGATGGATTTACTATTCAATGCGGGAATGGGATTATTATTCCCGGCTGTTTAATTTTCCGGTATGAATTTAGTAATTAACTCCGTCAACAATCTTTAAGCATGGCAGAACTTGAAAAAAAGTGGTATGTTATCCGAACGGTGACCGGAACAGAAAAGAAGGTGAAGCAGAACATTGAGAATGAGGTAGAAGCTTCATTCATCAAGGATTTTGTTTCACGGGTTTTAGTTCCTTCGGAAAAGATATACCAGATTAGAAATGGAAAGAAAATCAGTAAAGAGACGACACTTTTTCCGGGCTACATTTTTGTAGAAGCAATTATGTTGGAAAAGGTAATTTCTATACTGCAGGGAGTTCCGGGAGTATTGGGCTTTGTAGGATGTAAGAAAAAGACTGATCCTCCGGTAGCATTACGTCCGCCGGAAGTAACTCGTATGCTTGGAAAAGTGGATGAGTTGCTGGAACAGGATGAAACGTTTGCACCACTTTTCATTGTAGGAGAAGAGATTAAAGTTATTGACGGTCCTTTCAACACTTTTAACGGGGTAATCGAAGAGATTAACACCGAAAAGAAGAAGCTGAAAGTTATGGTGAAAATTTTCGGGCGAAAGACTCCGCTTGAGTTGAGTTTTTTGCAAGTTGAAAAGGTTTAATAACTAAGTTCGTTTTTTAAAATCGTTACACAAATTAAAAACATTAAACAAGATGGCAAAAGAAGTAGCAGGGCTTATTAAGTTACAAATCAAGGGAGGTGCTGCTAATCCATCTCCGCCTGTAGGACCTGCTTTAGGTTCTAAAGGTGTGAACATTATGGAATTTTGTAAACAGTTTAATGCACGTACACAAGACCTTGCAGGGAAAGTGATACCGGTCATTATTACAGTTTACAAAGATAAATCGTTTGATTTTATCACCAAAACACCTCCGGTTGCAGTACAGTTAATGGAAGCAACCAAAATTCAAAAGGGGTCAGCCGAACCCAACAAGACGAAGATCGCCTCAGTTACCTGGGATCAGGTGCGTACGATTGCCGAAAGCAAGATGAATGACCTGAACTGTTTTAATGTAGAGCCGGCCATGAGCATGGTTGCAGGAACAGCCAGAAGCATGGGAATCATCGTTAAAGGTGGAGTAAATCCTTTTGAAAATTAATTAATAACAGTAATAACACAAAGATCAAAATGGCTAAAATATCAAAAAAACGCAAAGAAGCTTTTGCTAAATTTGATAAGACCAAAATTTACCCTTTGAACGAAGCTGTTCAATTAGTGAAAGAGATTACCTACACGAAATTCAATTCTTCATTTGATATTGACGTTCGTTTAGGAGTTGACCCTCGTAAAGCCAATCAAATGGTACGTGGTGTCGTAACCCTTCCACACGGAACAGGAAAAGAGGTTAGAGTATTGGCACTCTGTACTCCTGACAAGGAGGATGAAGCAAAAGCAGCCGGCGCTGATTATGTAGGATTAGACGAATATGTCGAAAAGATCAAAAAAGGATGGACCGACATAGATGTAATAATCACCATGCCCAGCGTAATGCCAAAAATTGGTGCGTTAGGAAAAATATTAGGTCCTCGCGGCTTAATGCCTAATCCCAAAGCAGGTACGGTTACTATGGATGTTGGCAAAGCAATCACTGATGTAAAAGCCGGTAAAATTGATTTTAAAGTTGACAAGTACGGAATTATTCATACCGGTATCGGGAAAGTAAACTTTACACCCGACCAGTTGATGGAAAATGTCAAAGAAATGATGTCAACAATTATCAAATTAAAACCGACTTCCGCAAAAGGAACTTATATCAAAAGTATTTTCTTTTCCAGTACCATGAGTCCCGGGGTGCAAGTTGATCCCAAATCAGTTACAGTATAAATTTAAAGCTAAATTAGTATGAAACTAGAACAAAAAAGTCAAATTATTGACGCAATTGCAAAGGATTTAGCTGATTATTCTAATGTATATGTAACAGATATTTCCGGATTTACAGTAGAAACCGTAAACCAACTGAGAAGATTGTGCTTCCGTAAAGACGTTAAAATTAAGGTAGTAAAAAATACTCTCTTAAAACGCGCCATGGAACAATCCGAAGTTGATTTTTCGGAACTTTATCCGGCATTAGAAGGTAGCACTTCCATAATGCTATCCAACACAGGCAATGCTCCTGCAAAATTAATAAAGGAATTTAGAGCAAAAAACAAAAAACCTTTAATAAAAGCTGCATTTATAGAAGAGTGTGCCTATTTTGGAGATGATCAACTCGAAGCACTTTGCAACATCAAATCAAGAGAAGAACTTATCGGAGATATTATTGGATTATTACAATCTCCCGCTAAGAACGTTGTATCAGCTCTTCAATCGAGCGGCGGCAAATTAGCAGGTATCGTAAAAACATTATCCGAAAAGGAATAAGTAAACATTAACAACAATTAATCAAAGTAATTAACCATTTAAAAAATTATAATCATGGCAGATTTAAAAGCATTTGCAGAACAATTAGTTAATTTAACTGTTAAAGAAGTTAACGAATTAGCAAAAATATTAAAAGATGAATACGGTATCGAACCCGCAGCTGCAGCAGTAGCAGTAGCAGGACCGGCAGCAGCAGCCGCTGAACAAGTTGAAGAAAAAACCGAGTTTGACGTAATCCTTAAATCAGCCGGTGCAAGCAAATTGGCTGTTGTAAAATTAGTTAAGGAATTAACCAGCCTCGGACTGAAAGAAGCTAAAGAATTAGTGGATTCAGCTCCTCAACCGGTAAAAGAAGGTATCTCCAAAGATGAAGCAGAAGGTCTGAAAAAATCATTGGAAGAAGCCGGTGCCGAAATTGAAATTAAATAATAAAATATTCAACGGAACAATAGCGTACAACACTTCCATAGCAATATGGAAGTCTTGTACCTTTTGTTATTTTATAGTATTTTTCAATTCTCCTCTCCTCTTAAGGGCTCCTTCTAATCATTAAATGTACGATTCCCCCCCTTTTATTTAGCGAACCTATTAAAAAATAAGAACCTTGGCAACAAAAAATAATAAAAGATATAGTTTTGCAACCACAAAACCATCCGAATATCCGGATTTTTTAGATATCCAAATTAAATCCTTTCAGGAATTTTTCCAAATAGATACTGCTGCCGAACGTAGGAGCAGTGAAGGATTATATAAAGTATTTGCGGAGAATTTTCCTATTACGGACGCTCGCAATAGTTTTGTCCTTGAATTCCTTGATTATTATATCGATGCTCCTCGCTACTCTATGGATGAATGCCTTGAAAGAGGACTAACCTATAGCGTTCCGTTGAAAGCAAAAATGAAATTGTCATGCAACGATTTAGACCATGAGGATTTTGATGAAGCAGTCATTCAAGATGTCTATTTGGGTATGGTCCCCTACATGACTCCTCGCGGAACATTTATTATTAATGGTGCCGAAAGAGTAATTGTTTCCCAATTGCATCGTTCTCCGGGTGTCTTTTTTGGTTCTTCATTCCATTCTAACGGATCGCAATTATATTCCGCAAGAATTATTCCTTTTAAAGGATCTTGGATGGAGTTTACTACCGATATTAACAATGTTATGTATGCTTATATCGATAGAAAAAAGAAATTACCTGTTACTACCCTGCTTAGAGCTATTGGTTATGAAACCGATAAAGACATTCTTGATATTTTTAATATCGCTCAAGAGGTTAAAGCAACTAAAGCAAACTTGAAAAAATATATCGGTGAGAAAATTGCCGCTCGCGTCGTAAAAACATGGAATGAAGATTTCGTGGATGAAGAGACCGGAGAAGTGGTAAATATTGAACGTACTGAAGTTCTCATCGAACGTGAAACTTTCCTTGAAGAGAAACATATCAGTCTGATTACAGACGCCAATATAAAAACAGTCTTGTTCCACAAACAAGATGAAAAACAAACAGATTATTCGATTATTTTCAATACTTTGCAAAAAGATCCGACCAATTCGGAAAAACAAGCTATTGAATATATCTATTTACAATTAAGAAATGCGGCTGCTCCTGACGAAGATACGGCCAGATCAGCTTTAGAAAAATTATTCTTCTCGGATAAACGATATGACCTCGGAGAAGTTGGACGTTATCGTATTAATAAGAAATTAGACCTTAATATTCCTGCAAAAACCGGAGTCCTTACAAAAGAAGATATTATCTCTATTATTCGATATTTGGTTGAATTAATTAATTCCAAAACGGATGTCGATGATATTGACCACTTAAGCAATCGTAGAATCAGAACTGTAGGAGAACAACTCTATAACCAATTTGGGGTAGGACTTGCCCGTATGTCACGTACTATTCGCGAAAAAATGAATGTACGTACCAATGAAGTATTTGGTCCTGTTGACCTCATCAACGCCAAAACACTTTCTTCCGTCATCAATTCATTTTTTGGGACTAATCAGTTGTCTCAATTTATGGATCAGACCAATCCACTTTCTGAAATTACACATAAACGCAGAATTTCAGCATTAGGACCCGGAGGTTTGTCAAGAGAACGTGCAGGATTTGAAGTTCGTGACGTTCACTACACACACTATGGTCGTCTCTGTACTATTGAAACTCCTGAAGGTCCGAATATCGGATTGATTTCTTCGCTTTGCGTATTTGCAAAAATAAATAAACTCGGATTTATTGAAACACCTTATCGTAGAGTATTAGAAGGCGTTGTACAACTTGATGAAGCTCCTGTTTATCTCAGTGCCGAAGAAGAAGAAAATAAATCAATTGCACAAGCCAACACTCCCATTGACGCAAAAGGTGTGATAATCAGTGACCAAATTAAAGCTCGTAGATTGGCGGATTATCCTATTCTTGCAAAAAATGAGGTTGACTTAATCGATATTGCTCCGAATCAAATTGCCTCTATTGCAGCTTCCTTAATTCCATTCTTGGAAAATGATGATGCAAACCGTGCATTAATGGGTTCTAACATGATGCGACAAGCGGTTCCATTACTAAACCCCGAAGCACCAATCGTAGGTACTGGTCTTGAAGCTCAAGTAGCAATTGACTCCCGAGTGTTGCTTCGCGCTGAAGGTAGCGGTATAGTTGAATTTGTAGATGCACAACAAATTATCATCAAATACGACAGAACCGAATACGAAAACTTAGTGCGTTTTGATTCTAATATTAAGACTTATTATCTCCAGAAATTTAGAAGAACTAATCAAAATACATGTATCAACCTAACCCCGATTGTAAAAAGAGGACAACGTGTACAAAAGGGTGATGTGCTTACGGAAGGTTATGGCACAAAAGAAGGCGAATTGGCATTAGGAAGAAATTTGAGAGTTGCATATATGCCTTGGAAAGGATATAACTTTGAAGATGCCATCGTGATTTCAGAAAAAGTGGTAAACGAAGATATCTTTACCTCAATTCATATAGAAGAATTTACTCTCGAAGTTCGTGATACTAAACGCGGTATTGAAGAATTAACTAATGATATCCCAAATGTTTCCTCCGAAGCAACCAAAGATTTAAGAGAAGATGGATTGATTCGCATCGGTGCAGAAGTAAATGAAGGGGATATTCTGATTGGTAAAATTACACCAAAAGGAGAATCTTATCCTACTCCCGAAGAGAAACTACTCCGCGCAATCTTTGGAGATAAAGCCGGGGATGTTAAAGATGCTTCTTTAAAAGCTCCCCCATCCATGAAAGGGGTTGTAATCGGAGCAAAATCTATGTCTCGTCTGATTAAAGATAGAAAATCAAAATCAAAAGATAAAGATATTGTAAAAGAGATAGACTCTGCTTATAATAAAAAATTGGCTGTCCTTAGAGATGCAATTGTTTCTAAATTATATAAACTTTTAGAAGGAAAAATAGCTCATAATATTTATGACAACGCTAAAAATGTGGTGATTCAAAAAGGGGCTAAATTTTCTCAAAAATTATTGGGAACTATCAATTATTCAACTATTGCAGTATCAAAGTGGACTAACGATAATAAAATAAACAATTGTGTTGCTGAAATTATCAAAAATTATCTTATTGAGGAACGGGAATTAATGGCGAAAATGATTCGCGAAAAATTTGATGCAACGATTGGGAGTGAATTACCGAACGGGATCGTTCAAATGGCTAAGGTTTATGTTGCCAACAAGCGAAAACTGAAAGTTGGGGATAAAATGGCCGGTCGACACGGGAATAAAGGTATTGTCGCCAAAGTAGTAAGAGCTGAAGATATGCCCTTCTTGGCAGACGGAACTCCTGTAGACATTGTTCTCAATCCGCTAGGGGTTCCTTCTCGTATGAATTTAGGACAGATTTACGAAGCAATTTTAGGATGGGCCGGAAAAGAGTTGGGAATGAAATTTGCCACTCCAATTTTCGATGGGGCTACTAACGAACAAATTAATGAACTTTTGTCCAAGGCGAATCTCCCTGAAAACGGAAGTATCGAATTGTATGATGGAGGAACCGGTGAAAAGTTCCACCAAAAAGTTACTGTTGGGTATACATATATGTTTAAACTGCATCACATGGTTGATGATAAAATGCATGCCCGTTCTATTGGACCTTATTCCTTAATTACCCAGCAACCACTCGGTGGTAAAGCTCAATTCGGGGGACAACGTTTCGGGGAAATGGAAGTATGGGCAATCGAAGCATTCGGTGCAGCAAATATACTTCAAGAAATCCTGACTGTTAAATCAGACGATGTCATCGGCAGAGCTAAAGCTTATGAAGCAATCGTGAAAGGCGATAATATGCCGGTTCCGGGATTGCCTGAATCGTTCAACGTTTTAGTGAACGAGTTACGTGGATTATCGCTGGATATTAAGTTTGATTAATCATTTTATAAGAACCTTTTTAATTTTTAAAATATATGGCTTTCAGAAAAGACAGTAATACAAGAAAAGAATTTTCAAACATCACCATTAGCTTGGCATCACCCGAATCAATTCTGGAACAATCCAAAGGGGAAGTGTTGAAGCCTGAAACCATCAATTATAGAACATATAAACCCGAACGCGACGGATTGTTTTGTGAAAAAATCTTCGGGCCTGTGAAAGATTGGGAATGTCATTGCGGAAAATACAAACGAATTCGTTATAAAGGGATCGTTTGTGACCGTTGTGGTGTTGAAGTTACTGAAAGAAAGGTGAGAAGAGAAAGAATGGGACATATTCAATTGGTCGTTCCGGTTGCCCATATCTGGTTCTTCAAAACTCTCCCTAATAAAATTGGAGCATTGCTTGGACTTACTTCAAAATTAATTGACTCCATCATCTATTATGAAAAATATGTCGTAATTCAAGCCGGGATGGCTGAATCTGAAAAAGTGACTCGACTAACTTTGCTGACTGAAGAAGAATATTTTGAAGTTCTTGATACGCTTCCTGCAGAAAATAGAATGCTTGACGATTCAGACCCCAATAAGTTTATTGCTAAAATGGGAGCAGAAGCATTGTACGACCTATTATCTCAATTAGACCTCGATAAAGAATCCTATGCTTTAAGAGATCGCGCCAATACGGAAACTTCTCAACAACGGAAACAAGATATTCTCAAAAGATTGCAAGTTTATGAATCTTTCAGAGATAGTCGTAAAAGAGCTATAAATAAACCGGAATGGATGATTATTAAAATTATCCCCGTCATACCTCCTGATTTACGTCCGCTTGTTCCATTGGATGGTGGTCGCTTTGCTACTTCCGATTTGAATGATCTCTATCGCAGAGTTATCATTAGAAATAATCGTCTCAAAAGATTGATTCAAATTAAAGCTCCCGATGTGATTATGCGTAATGAAAAACGTATGTTACAAGAAGCTGTTGATTCTCTATTTGATAATTCAAGAAAAGCTAATGCGGTTAAGACTGAATCTAATAGGGCACTCAAATCACTATCCGATAGTTTAAAAGGAAAACAAGGTCGATTCCGTCAAAATCTTCTTGGAAAACGTGTAGACTATTCGGGACGTTCTGTAATTGTTGTAGGTCCTGAATTGCATTTGAATGAATGTGGTTTGCCAAAAGATATGGCTGCTGAACTTTTCAAACCTTTCGTTATCAGAAAAATATTGGAAAGAGGAATTGTAAAAACTGTTAAATCTGCTAAAAAAATTGTTGATAGAAAAGAACCTGTTGTATGGGATATTCTTGAAAATATTCTTAAAGGACACCCGGTTTTACTAAACCGTGCTCCTACCCTGCACCGTTTAGGAATTCAAGCTTTCCAACCCAAATTGGTGGAAGGGAAAGCAATCCGTTTACACCCCCTTTGTTGTACAGCTTTCAACGCAGACTTCGACGGAGACCAAATGGCTGTCCATGTACCTCTTGGAAATGCAGCAGTCCTTGAAGCTCAAATGTTGATGTTGGCATCACATAATATTTTAAATCCTGCAAATGGAGCGCCAATTACCGTTCCCTCTCAAGACATGGTTCTCGGACTCTATTATATTACGAAAGGATTAAAATCAACTGACGAATATAAAGTTCCCGGAGAAAATAAAGTATTTTATTCCCCTGAAGAGGTAATCATTGCCTATAATGAAAAGAAAGTGCATCTTAATGCATATATCAAATGTAAAGTTAACTTAAAAGGTGACGGCAATTTGGTATTAACTGAAACTACCGTAGGAAGAGTATTGTTCAATCAGGTTGTTCCTTCCAATTTTGGATATATCAACGAAATTTTGACAAAAAAATCATTACGTGATATTATCGGTTCTGTCTTGGCAAAATCAGGAAATGCAGCAACTGCAAAATTCCTTGATGATATTATGGGATTAGGATTCCGAATGGCTTTTGAAGGAGGTCTTTCATTTAATTTAGGAGATGTATTAATTCCTGAAGAAAAAGAAGAACTCATTAAAAAAGCAAATGACGAAATTAATTCAATTAAAAATAGTTATCTAGAAGGATGGATTACTCCTACGGAAAGATATAACCAAGTAATTGATGTTTGGTCTCATACCAACCGGAAATTGAGTGATATCCTTATGAAAAAGGTTGCTGAAGATAGACAAGGGTTTAATCCTGTATATATGATGCTTCACTCCGGAGCCCGTGGATCTAAAGAACAGATTCGTCAGCTCGCAGGTATGCGTGGATTGATGGCTAAACCGACAAAAGCCGGTTCCACAGGCGGTGAAATTATTGAAAATCCTATTTTGTCAAACTTCAAAGAGGGGCTCTCTGTTTTGGAATACTTTATTTCAACTCACGGTGCTCGTAAAGGGTTGGCCGATACAGCATTGAAAACTGCAGATGCTGGTTATCTAACACGTCGACTCGTTGATGTTTCTCACGATGTGATTATTTCTGAAGAAGACTGCGGTACCTTAAGAGGAATGACTATTTCTGCACTTAAGAAAAATGAAGAAGTTATGGAGTCTCTCTACGACAGATTATTGGGAAGAGTAACACTTCATGATATTTATCATCCAAGTTCAGGAGAATTAATTGCGAAAGCAGGGGAAGAATTAACTGAAAAATTATGTAGAATTATTGAAGATTCTCCTATAGAAGAAGTTGAAATCCGTTCAGTTCCGACCTGTGAATCCAAACAAGGAGTATGTCAAAAATGTTATGGTCGTAATCTTGCAACAGGGAAGATGGTTCAAATTGGTGAAGCGGTTGGAGTTATTGCAGCTCAATCCATCGGGGAACCCGGTACTCAGTTGACATTGAGAACATTCCACGTCGGTGGGGTTGCCGGTAATATTGCCGCAAACAGCCGCATCGTAGCTAAATATGAGGGTGTTTTAAGTATCGATGAACTCAGAGCTCTTGAAAAAGTAGATGCCAATGGCCAAACCTATTATAAGGTAATCGGACGTTCTGCTGAAATGAAAATTATTGATTTAAAAACTTCAATTGCTCTTTCTTCCGCAAATATACCATACGGAGCTAATTTATACTTTAAACACGGAGATCAAGTTAAAATTAAAGACTTGATTGCAGATTGGGATCCATTTAACGCCCTAATCCTTTCCGACGTTCCGGGAAAAGTAGAGTATCGTGATATTATTGAAGGGGTTACTTATCGTGTAGAAACAGACGAACAAACGGATACTCATGATAAAGTAATTGTGGAAAGTCGTCTCAAAACGAAGAATCCAAGTATTTTAATTATCGATAATGACGGAAATTTGATTAAGAATTTTGACCTTCCTGTTGGCGCCCGTTTAACAGTATCAGAAGGACAAATCATTCAATCCGGAGAAATTTTGGTTAAAATACCTCGTTCCTTCGGTAAAACAAGTGACATTACAGGCGGTCTACCCCGGGTAACAGAGCTCTTTGAAGCAAGAAATCCCTCCGATCCGGCTATCGTTGCTGAAATTGACGGAGTTATCTCTTTTGAGAAAAAATTAAAACGTGGTAATAGGTCTGTGAAAATTACCTCCCGAACCGGTGAAGAAAAAACATATCTTATCCCTACTGCCAAACAGATTTTGGCACAAGAAAATGACTTTGTAAAAGCCGGAACACCTCTTTCCGAAGGCGCACTCACGCCATCCGACATTCTCTCTATCAAAGGACCTATGAAAGTACAAGAATATATCGTGAATGAAATTCAGGATGTGTATCGTAATCAAGGGGTTAAAATTAATGACAAACATTTTGAAGTAATTGTTCGTCAAATGATGAGAAAAATGGAAATTGAAGATCCGGGTGATACGAAATTTTTACAAGGAGAATTGGTTAATAAAATTGATTTCCAAGAAGAAAATGATTCAATCTGGGATAAAAAAGTTATTATTGATGAAGGAGATTCTACTGAATATATGAGAGGGCAAATCATCAATGCTAAAAAACTCAGAGATGAAAACTCACTTCTCAAACGTAGAGACCTTAAACCTATCCAAGTAAGAGATTCAAGACCTGCAACCGGGAAACCGATTCTTCAAGGGATTACAAGAGCTTCACTCCAAACACGAAGCTTCTTCTCCGCCGCTTCATTCCAGGAAACAACAAAAGTATTGACCGAAGCAGCCATTAACGCAAAAATGGATACTTTATCCGGAATGAAAGAAAATGTTATTGTAGGACATTTAATTCCTGCCGGAACAGGACTCAAAAAATACCAAAATATTTTGGTCGGTTCCATGAAAGAGTATGAAAGCCTTATGGCTTCCAAAGAATAAGTATTTTCACCATATAGAAGGGGCAAATGCTCCTTCTATATTTTAAATTTATACAGGATGCAAGAACAAAAAATTGAAATTAACATTAAAGAGGAAATTGCCCACGGCATCTATTCCAATTTAGCCATTATTACCCATTCCAATGTGGAATTTATCGTGGACTTTGTATCCGTAATGCCGGGAATACAAAAGGGTGAAGTTCGCTCCCGTATCATCCTTACCCCCCAAAATGCAAAACGTCTCCTCAACGCACTCGGAGATAACCTAAGGAAATTTGAAGAACAAAACGGCGAAATTAAAGAAATTGCGCACGAAAATATTCCCATTATTACCAATAACGGAGGTTTAGCTTAGGCTTAATTTATTTTTAATGATAGATCGTACCTGGACCCTCTTTCTTGATCGTGACGGTATCGTAAACGAAAGAATTGTCGGGGGATATGTTAAAGATTTTAATCAATTTGTTCTGAAAAACGATTTTCTTGAAGCAATGCCCAAGTTAAATTCTCTTTTTGGAAAAGTAATTATTGTAACTAATCAACAGGGTGTCGGAAAAGGATTGGTTTCTTTGAATGAAGTTAATATGATCCATGACTCATTGCTAAAAGAACTGTCCTTAAAATCTATTTCTATAGATAAAATATACGTTTGCCCCCATTTAGCACAAATGCACTGCAATTGCAGAAAGCCTGAAATTGGAATGGGGTTACTTGCTCAAAAAGATTTTCCAGACATCTCATTTTCAAAATCGGTTATGATTGGAGACTCGCTTTCCGATTTAATTTTCGGAAAACGTTTGAAAATGAAAAC
>Ga0116193_1000589_pt1 | contig 33812 bp, 28 predicted proteins | sample AD_UKC115_MetaG_FD_89892 | JGI IMG/M metagenome (GOLD analysis project Ga0116193, IMG submission 89892) | Active sludge microbial communities of municipal wastewater-treating anaerobic digesters from Hong Kong - AD_UKC115_MetaG | ecosystem: Engineered > Bioreactor > Anaerobic > Digestate... | reverse complement strand
TATTTTTACCCCCGGGGAGGGGGCAGGAAATTGCTCCAATTTTATTCCTCCCTGCTTGTATAAATAAAGTTTTGTTTGGGAATTATTATTAAGAAAGGGTATGCAGCAATTTTTCTTTACCCTTTCCCATTTATCCAATCCCCCCTGTTTACACTTAAAGATTGCCATACAGCAGGTGGATACCGGATTAAACGTTGAATCTAAAATGCATGATATCCCCGTCCTTCACCAGGTATTCTTTGCCTTCAATCCGAAGTTTTCCATTTTCGCGGCAAGCGGCTTCCGATCCTAATTGTACAAAATCTTCGTAGCTGATCACCTCCGCCTTAATAAATCCCTTTTCAAAATCGGTGTGGATTACACCGGCTGCCTGAGGCGCTTTCCATCCTTTATGAATAGTCCAGGCCCTAACTTCCTGAACACCGGCGGTAAAATAGGTGGAAAGATTGAGAAGTTTGTAGGCGGAGCGAATCAACCTGTCGAGAGCAGGCTCCGTCATTTTATATTCATCCATAAACATTTGACGATCATCCGGGTTATCAAATTCAGCTATTTGTGCTTCAATGGCATTGGTCATCACAATAAGCTGATTGCCCTCTTTTTCAACCATTGATTTCAATATTTCACTATACTTATTACCGGTATGCATACTGGCTTCATCAACATTGGCCACGTAAAGGATGGGTTTATCTGAAAGAAGGAAGAGGTCTTCAATAGCGGATTTTTCTTCTTTGGATAGCCCAAGTGAAATAATATTTTTACCTTGTTCAAGATGTGATTTACAACTTAATAGCACATCTAATTCAGATTTTAATTTAGGTTCAGATTTGGCCATCTTTTCTACCCGTTGGATCTTTTTCTCAATGCTGTCGAGGTCTTTTAACTGAAGCTCGGTTTCAATAATTTCCTTATCCGATACCGGATTGATCGGGCCTTCCTCCCGAAGAATGTTTTCGTCCTCAAAACAGCGAATAACATGAATGATGGCATCTACCTCCCGTATATTAGCCAGAAACTTATTTCCCAACCCTTCCCCTTTCGATGCTCCCCGAACCAGTCCGGCAATATCTACAATTTCAATCTGCGTAGGAACAACCCGGTTGGGTTTTACCAGTTCTTCCAGTTTTTTCAATCTTTCGTCGGGTACATTCACCAGTCCCACATTGGGTTCGATGGTACAAAAACGATAATTGCTTGCCTGTGCCTTTGCGCTGTTACTTACCGCATTAAAAAGAGTTGACTTTCCTACATTGGGAAGCCCCACGATGCCCGCCTGAAGTGCCATTATACTTTTTTTAAAATTGGCTGCAAAGGTAAGGCCTGATGTTGGTATTGAATTGACTTAAATGCTGTAATTTGACCATTCAAATTAAGAACCAACAGTATAGATGGCGTTAAGCAGGATTTGGGCGGCGTTTATTATCATTGCCATTTTGGTGGCATTAATCAGGTTGATGGGTGCCGAAGGCGGCGAAACTGTTTTTAGCCAGATGGTTACTGGCAGGTCGGGCGATACAATTCGAATTTCAGAATTGGATAAATCATCTGTTAATCCCAGCTTATTAGTCGCTTTAAATTCCACTAAAAAGATCAGGGAAGGCAACCATTTTGTGGCCTATACTTCTCAAAATAAAATCCTGAATTTTCTGATACAGGGATCTGATGGCGTTATTGAAACCTGCAAAACTGCCGTGAACCTTTCTTTGGGTCTGATTGGCATTATGGCCTTGTTTATGGGTTTTATGCGTATTGCCGAAAGGGCAGGAGGGGTTCGATTACTTTCCCGGATTATTGGTCCTTTTTTTGGTAAAATATTTCCCGATATCCCTAAAGGCCACCCATCCATGGGGCACATGATGATGAATTTTTCGGCTAACCTTCTTGGGCTGGATAATGCGGCTACCCCTTTTGGATTGAAAGCCATGGAGAGTTTACAGGAGCTTAATCCGAATAAGGCGGTAGCGTCGAATGCCCAAATCATGTTCCTCTGCCTGCATGCTTCGGGACTAACCCTGATTCCGGTTAGTATCATTGCCCTAAGGGCAGCAGCCGGTGCTTCCAACCCCATGGATATCTTTATTCCCTGCATGATTGCTACGTTTGCAGCTACCATGGCTGCTATGATCATTGTATCTATAAGACAGAAAATAAATGTCCTGCAACCGGTTATCCTGGCGTGGGTATTGGGAATCTCCGTCGTTATTGCGACGTTGATCGTGTATATCCGTTCTCTTTCCCCCATGGCAGTAAACCATTTTTCGGGTATGTTGAGTAATGGGCTCATCCTTTTTATTTTTCTGGCCATCATTGCCGGCGCCATCTACAAAAAGACGGATATTTTTGACGCCTTCATTGAAGGGGCGAAAGGTGGTTTCGAAATAGCCGTGAAAATAATTCCTTACCTCGTAGGCATGCTAGTAGCCATTAGTATGCTACGAACCAGTGGTACATTCGAAATAATTATTGATGGAATCAAGCACCTGGTTGCTCTAACGAATATGGATACCCGTTTTGTTGATGGCCTGCCTACGGCTCTCGTAAAACCATTTAGCGGTGGTGCCGCCAGAGGGATGATGGTAGATACTATGAATACCTATGGAGCCGATTCCTTTGCCGGAAGGCTTTCCTGTGTATTGCAGGGATCTTCTGATACCACCTTTTATGTGATTGCCGTGTATTTTGGCGCAGTGGGAGTACGCAACACGCGCTATGCAGTAGGATCTATGCTGCTTGCCGACCTGGTAGGAATTATTACTTCCATATTAATGGCCTATTTATTTTTTGGAGGATAATATCCCTTGCATTCAATTGAGGATTTAATGCATCGATGATTAAATTATTCTATCCGCTTCTTTTCCCAAACTCTTTCTTTGCATTTCCATTGTGTTGAGAAAAGCTCTCCTCTCTTAACAGAATTTTAAATACTCCGTATTAAATCATTTTCTATTGATTGGGTCTGTATGAACAAATGACCGAAAATAAATTAATACTCACCTTTAAAACTTTGCATCATGAAAAACTTAATTAATTCTTTAAAATCGTTTTTTTCTGTTGATGGCAATTGCAGTATCCTGGTAAGCAATTTCTAACCCCACAAAATCAGTTATTTCAAAAAATTTATACAAATGGAAATATCCCTATGAGAATTGTTTAGATCCAGTATCACAAGTCATGTTGTTTAATGTTGGTTTAGGGTTTATGTTTTGGATGTTGGCTCTGGCCGGTAATTTTACCGGCCATTTTTATTTAAAACATCTGAAACTGGGTTCCCCTTCGCAATGGAATAATCCCTTCTGCTTTCCCTTTCATAATCCCCGGACAAATTTCATAAACGTGGGTGGAGTTAAATCGGGAGGCGATTATAATCCGGGTATTAAGCGTATGCTTATTGAATAAATTTTCAACCAGGGCAGGGGAGTTGTTCTCATTGGACAGGTGAGCCAAGAACAAATGGGAAAGTTGTTTATTCCGGTGCCGGATGAAAAGTTGAAGGGCCTGTTTGTTCGATAAATGTCCGTTTCCACTTTTAATACGATTCTTTAGATGTAACGGATAGGGGCCGCTTTCCAGCATCTCAGCATCATAGTTCGACTCCAAAAAAGCAGCATGGCATTTTGAAAAATGATGGATAAGCTTTTTGCACACCCTTCCCAAATCGGTGAATATACCGATAGTAATGCCTTTGTATGAAATAATGAAACTAAACGGGTCTGCCGCATCATGAAACTTCCTGAATGGGATAATATCCATTTCGTGTAGTTCCACCTTTTCTTCGTCAAAAATTTCATTCACCTGGGAAGCCGGTATATTAAGCCTGCTATGCTTAAGCGTTAATTGCGAAATATACACCGGAATACCGTATTTGGCAGATAATCTTTCAATGCCTTTGATGTGATCGGAATGTTCGTGAGAAATAAATACGGCACGGACTTTCAACATACTTAACCCACATTCCCGCATCCGTTTCTCCGTTTCCCTGCAGCTAAGCCCGGCATCCACCAGCACCGCATTATGGGCGGAACCGATATAATAGCAGTTTCCATTACTACCCGAATTTAAGGAACATGCAAACAGAGACATAGGCAGGAAAAAAGAACCCTAATGTATAGTAATCCGGCGAATCTTAAATATTTTTCATTTTACAATATATCCCTGCCGTCTCAACTTTTGGTATTAGTTACCTTTGTGCCAGATGACCCAACTCTCAACCCTTAACAAGTATTTCTGGAAATATAAATGGCTTTTTTCCCTGGGTTTCCTTTTTGTAATCCTGACCAACTATTTCAGGATTTTGGCCCCTCAGCTTACCGGATATGTTGTAAATACCGTAGTAGCTTCCGTATCCGGAACCAATATTTCTCCTTCCTCATCGCAAACCTACGACAGGCTGGTAAAGGTTTTAATTGATCAATTCAATACCCTTCCTTTTGTAAAACAAATTCTTTTTGCCGGGCTAATTCTTATCGGAACGGCGGTAGTAAGTGGATTTTTTATGTTCCTGATGCGGCAAACCATTATTGTAATGAGCCGCCATATTGAGTTCGATCAGAAGAATGAAATATTCAACCACTATCAAACCCTGGATAGCTCCTTTTATAAAACGCATAGTACCGGCGATCTGATGAACCGAATATCAGAAGATGTTAGCCGGGTAAGGTCGTACACCGGTCCGGCCATTATGTATTTCATCAACCTGGCTGCTACCATTGGGTTTAGCTTATATTTTATGTTCCGTTCCGATGCCCGGCTCACCCTCGTGGCCCTGTGTCCGTTACCCATATTGGCAGGAACCATTTATTTTGTTAATACGATCATTAATCGGAAAAGTGAAAAGATCCAGGCGATGCTTAGCCATTTAACCACCAATGCGCAGGAATCATTTTCAGGGATTCGGGTAATAAAATCCTTTGTGCAGGAGAAGAACATGGCTTCATTTTTTGAACAGAATTCGGAGGCATATCGTGATAATTCCCTCAGTTTGGCAAAAACAGAAGCCATATATTTCCCCAGTATGGGATTGCTAATTGGCCTTAGTACGCTAATCACCATTTTAGTTGGCGGATATGATGTTTTGAATAATGTACCAGGTGCCAGTATTGGAAAAATTGCAGAATTTGTAATGTATATTCAATTGCTTACTTTCCCCGTTAGTGCTATTGGCTGGACAGCCAGTATGACCCAGCGGGCCGTGGCTTCCCAACGCAGGATAAATGAATTCCTAACTACAAACCCTTTAATAAGAAACCCTGAAAACCCGGTTAATCCAGTTATTAGGGGAAATATCACTTTCCATCAGGCCAATTTCACCTACCAACATACCGGGATTCATGCCATAAAGGATTTTTCTCTTGCCATTGCTGCCGGGCAAAAAATTGCTATTGTAGGCAGAACGGGTTCCGGAAAATCAACCGTGGCCCAGTTGCTTCTTCGCCAGTTTGATTTGCAATCGGGGGGGCTGGATATTGACGGGATTCCAATTACAGAAATAGATTTAGACAGCCTTCGAAAACAAATTAGTTATGTTCCCCAGGATGTTTTTCTTTTTAGTGATAGCATAAAGAACAATATCCTTTTTGGAAATGAAAGGGCTTCCGATGAGGAAGTATTCAGGGCCGCCAAACAAGCAGTAATTTATGACGAGATTATGCGATTCCCCGCCGGGTTTAAAACCCTGGTAGGGGAAAGAGGCGTAATGCTGAGCGGCGGACAAAAACAACGAATTTCCATTGCCAGGGGCCTGATTAAGGATCCAGCCTTTATCATCATGGACGATTGCCTTAGTGCCGTAGATGCAAAAACAGAAAAAGAAATTACCGGCAACCTGGCCGAATACCTCCGGGGGAAAACAGCCATTATTATTACCCACCGGATTTTTTCCCTCCTGGATTTTGACAAGATTGTGGTCTTAGAGGAAGGAAGAATAGTGGAAACCGGCACCCATGCCGAATTGCTGAGCAGGGGAGGGTATTATGCAGAAATGTACCGGCGGCAGCTATTGGCAGATGAAAATGCCACGGCATAACCAACCCTGAAAACAAGGGGAAAACATGAATTTCTATTTTTTTGCCATTTCAAAAATGACTATATCTTTGTTTGGTATCGAATTTAATTTGCGAAACAAAACTTGCGATTGTGGCATACGAAAATAATGACAAGAAAGTGGACAGTGTATTCAGTAGCCGGGTTAAAGCCGGGAAACGCCGTACCTATTTTTTTGATGTAAGAGAAACCAGGGGAAACGATTATTACCTCACTATTACGGAAAGCCGGAAAAGAACAGAAAGTGAAGGGTATAACCGGCACAAAATTTTTCTATATAAAGAAGACTTTAATAAGTTTTTAAAAGGGCTTACGGAAGCTATTGATCATGTAAAAACGGAGTTGATGCCCGATTTTAATTTCGATGCATTCAACCACGATACGCCGTATGAAATGGATGAAAATGCCGCTCCTTCCCAGCATTCAGATGGTACGGACGATGCGCAAAATGGTGGGCCGGCAGGAGAACAAAATTCAAACGAAATGCCAGACTCCAAGCCCAATCCTCCTGCCGATTCATTGCATACGGAGGAAGTAGATAAATGGTAATCCATCCCATTTCCTGGGAGTGAATTTAACCTGGGATTATTTTGTACGATAAATTTCAGGCTGCTACATTTGCAGCTTTTTTTATTCTTACTCCAGGCAGAAATTTATTACTCTAATTCATTAAAATTTAATTTACAATGGCCTATTGGCTTATTAAATCGGAACCGAATGTGTATAGTTTCGATCAATTAATTAAGGATAAAACCACAGTTTGGGACGGAGTGCGCAATTATGCCGCACGTAATAACCTGCGGGCGATGAAAAAAGGGGAGCAGGCCTATTTTTATCATAGTAATGAAGGCCTTGCCATTGTTGGTATAGCGAAAGTTAGTAAGGAGGCATTTCAGGACCCGGGAACCGAAAATCCCAATTGGGTGGCAATAGAAATAAAAGCGTATAAAAAACTTAAAAGGCCCGTAACGCTTGCATCCATGAAAGCAAATCCCAAATTGATTAACATGGGAATTATAAAAATTGGCCGGATTTCCGTTTCACAGGTAAGTGAGGAAGAATGGAACGAAATCCTTCAAATGTCGGAAACGCCAAATGCATAATTATTTATTAAAGGGAGGATCTTATGTCTTGTAAAACCCTGGTTGTATTAACCGGCGCCGGGATAAGTGAGGAAAGTGGCCTTCCCACATTTCGCGCAAGCGATGGCCTTTGGATGAATCATAAAGTTACGGACGTAGCAACCCCGGAAGCATTCCGGGCAAATCCGGAGCTGGTACTGGAATTTTATAACCAGCGAAGAAGAAATGTAGCTGCCGCCAATCCCAATCAGGCCCATTTAACTATTGCGGGCCTTGAGAAGGAATTTAATGTCCGGATTGTTACACAAAATATCGACAACCTGCACGAACGGGCCGGTTCAAGTGATGTATTGCACCTTCATGGAGAAATTTTTAAAATGAGGAGCAGTAGGGATGAAACCATATTAGAAGATATTCATGGGGATATTAAGCCGGGCGACCTCGCACCAGATGGCAGCCAGTGGAGGCCGCATATTGTCTGGTTTGGCGAACCGGTACCGGAAATTGATATCGCTTCCCAAATTATGAGAATGGCCGATGTTTTTTTACTGGTAGGGAGTTCTCTCCAGGTATATCCTGCTGCCGGGTTATTGAATTATGTTCCTGCTGAATGCCCTAAATTTATCATTGATAAAAACATTCCTGAAATTGGTAAACTACCAAACCTGCATCATATCAATAAACCTGCTACAAAAGGGATTGTTGATTTTGTTGAGGCTTTAAATCAATTAGATTTATAATACCATTTCTTCCCTCTCCATAAATTTTATACCCAGGCTTTCCAACTCGGGCAATACTTGCGAATATATTTCCTGTTCTATGGGGATTCTTACCCCTTTCGACTTTATTTCCCCATTCAATATCTTCCTTGCGGCAATACCCAGGGGTAGGCCTACGGTTTTGGCCATGGCGGTTTCTTCATTATCGATACCCTTGAGGAAAAGTGAACTATGCAAAATAAAATTTTTCCCCTTCCATTCATACAGAAATTCGTGGATCATAACTACCAAATCTTTGTCGGTACGATGCATTACCAGTTTAGTTTGTAAAATAAATTGCATGATTTCTATGATGGAGGCTTCGCCGAGGTTAATGGGAGTGCCTGTATCGTGGAGGCCAAGGAACTCGAGTTGTTCCCGGAATTCCCGGGTAATAAAAGCGCCCGGCTTTTCAGGGTCCAGGTTGCGGCTTTTGAGATGTGCATGAAAGAAAGAACCAATGCTCATGCCATTGGTTTGATAGCTTATGGTTTCATCCGTAAAACCCAATTCAATCATTTGAAGCCAGCCGGTCATGAAGGAAGGATACCGTAGGGTTGTACGCATAAAATCGGAACAGGTGTGGAGGTTATATAAAGAGATGTAGGGGAGGCTGTCCCGGTTCGGATAATAACTCAAATATGGCACTTGTTCGTTACCGGTAGTTACTTTCCGGTTGGAATCAAACAATTTGGCATACTCCATTTTAGAAATATTTCCATCTTCCAGAAATTTTGCACCTCCCATTCCGGCCGTTACCACGTTACGGGGATTCCAGGTAATTTTATAATGCCAGGGATTGTCGTCACTCTCGGGAGCTATCAATCCGCCACAATGGCTAAAAAACTTTTTAATGACGCCGCCTTTGGCCCGGATCTGCTCAATAATTTGCATGGCGCTCATGTGGTCGATTCCGGGATCGAGCCCCATTTCGCAGAGAAAAAGCAATCCTTTCCGGGCAACCTCCTCATTCAACGATTTCATGGCCTCATCGGCATAAGAGGCAGTTAGCAGGCTTTTCCCTTCTGCTACACAATCCCTGGCCACCAAAATATGCAGTGCCGGAGGCATCATGGAAATTACCAAATCTGCCTTTTTTATCAGGCTCTTCCTTTCCTCAGCATTTGAAATATCCAACTGAATGGCCATACCATAAGGGCTATTTCCAATCTTTTCCCTTGCCTGGTTAATATTTGTATCGGCAATGCAAATTTCAAGGCAATCCGCCTCAGCAAAGGACAGGAGGTAGCGGATCAGGGAGGTGGTTGATTTTCCTGCACCAAAAAGCAGGATTTTCTTACTCGGATTCATGGGCGGCAAGTTAGGGTAATATACCTGATGCCAAAGAAGAATGCAGGTATAAAAATTAATGATTTTTCTTTCTCCAATCCTCCCTACTTACACTTTTGCAAAAAGGACAAAGCAGAAGTGAAGAGTTCTCCACATCGATCTGCAAATTGTGTAAAAAACCGGCGTAAATGCCTGTTTTTTAACTAAAAACAAGGCCTGATTTCAGTACCTTTGTGCCACATTTTTTATTATGGAAACGAATGAGAATTACGAAGGGGAAGACCTTAACAACAGGGGCAAAATTATCCCGGTAAATATTGAAGAACAAATGAAAACCGCCTACATCGATTACTCGATGAGTGTAATTGTGGGCAGGGCACTTCCGGATGTTCGCGATGGATTGAAACCGGTTCACCGGAGGGTGCTTTTTGGCATGAATGAATTAGGGAACGCCAGTAATAAGCCATATAAAAAAGCAGCTCGTATTGTAGGGGAGGTAATGGGAAAATATCATCCCCATGGTGATGCTTCTATTTATTTTACCATGGTGCGTATGGCCCAGGAATGGTCGATGCGGTATATGATGGTTGATGGGCAGGGAAATTTTGGAAGCCAGGATGGTGACCCTCCGGCAGCCATGAGGTACACCGAAGTCAGGCTCCAAAAATTTGCAGAATCGATGATGGAGGATATCGACAAAGAGACGGTAGACTTCCAGTTGAATTTTGATGATTCCCTGAACGAACCAACTGTACTGCCAACCCGTGTTCCGCAATTATTGCTAAATGGAAGTAGCGGTATTGCCGTAGGAATGGCCACCAATATGATGCCACACAACCTGAATGAGGTGGTAGACGGCTGTATTGCGTATATCGATAATAAGGAGATTAGTGTAGAGGAATTGATGAAGTTTGTAAAAGCCCCGGATTTCCCAACCGGAGGCATTATTTACGGAATTGATGGGATCAAATCGGCTTACAATACCGGAAGAGGCAGGGTAGTACTCCGTGGTAAAACGACCGTTGAAACAGATAGCCGGGGAAAGGATAAAATTGTTATCACGGAAGTGCCCTATTTGGTAAACCGGGATGAGCTTACGCAAAAGATTGGCGACCTTATTACTGAAAAGGTAATTGAAGGTATAGCAGATGTAAATAATGAAAGTAATAATAAGGAAGGAACGAGAGTTGTAGTAGAATTAAAGAAAGATGCTGTAGCGCAGGTGGCCATCAACCAATTATACAAACATTCAGAATTACAAACATCCTATGGTATTAATAATGTAGCGCTGGTTAAGGGAAGGCCCCGGATATTAACGCTGAAACAACAGATTTCTGAGTTTATTGAATTCCGTCATGAAGTGGTGGTTCGCCGTACCCGATTCGAATTGCGAAAAGCCGAAGAACGGGCCCATATCCTGGAAGGATATATTATCGCATTGGATAACCTGGATGCAGTTATTAAACTAATCCGGGAAAGTGCTACACCGTCTATTGCCCAGGAAGGCTTGATGAGCCAGTTCGGGATGTCTGAAATCCAGGCAAAAGCTGTACTTGAACTGCGTTTGCAGCGGCTTACAGGCATGGAGATTGACAAAATCAGGGAAGAACATGCCGAGATTTTAAAGACCATTGCCCGGTTAAAAGAAATCCTGGCCAATGAAAGCCTTCGTTTCGAGATCATTAAAACCGAATTAATTGAAATAAAGACCCGATTTGGCGACCCCCGTCGCACAGAGATTGAATATGCCGATGATGAAATTAACATGCTCGATCTCATAGAAGAAGAGGATGTGGTGGTTACCATTTCGCACATGGGGTACATTAAACGCACCTCCGCAACGGAGTACCGTCAACAAAAACGGGGAGGACGGGGAGCCAAGGGAAGCGCTACCCGCAATGAAGATTATATTGAACACCTCTTTGTGGCATCAACGCATAATACCCTGATTATTTTCACTGAGAAAGGGAGGTGTTACTGGTTAAAAGTTTATCAAATTCCGGAAGGAGAAAAAAATAGCAAGGGAAGAGCCATCCAGAACCTGGTTCAGATACCTCCTGATGATAATGTTCGTGCCATTATCGACATCAAAAATCTGGAGGATGAAGAATTTGTAAAGGATAAGTACATTGTACTTTGCACACAAAATGGCACCATTAAGAAAACCCATCTTAAAGATTTCAGCCGTCCGCGCCAAACCGGAGTAAATGCCATTCATATTGTTGATGGCGACCAATTACTCGAAGCCAGGCTTACAGATGGTAGTTGTGAAATTATCATGGCCATTAAGAGCGGCAGGGCCATTCGTTTCCATGAAGATAAAGTAAGACCAACCGGCCGTGGGGCCATTGGTGTGAGCGGTATAGAAGTGGATGGAGAAAAAGACAAAGTGGTGGGTATGGTTTGTGTTCCAAAAGATGATAATTCGAAAACTATTTTAGTAGTGAGTGAGAAAGGTTACGGAAAACGAACAGCCCTGGATGATTCGGAAACGGGAGAAGCAAATTACCGGGTTACAAACCGGGGCGGAAAGGGTGTTAAAACAATCAATGTTACAGATAAAACCGGATCTCTGGTAGGATTACTTGCCGTTGATGAAAGCCAGGATTTGATGATTACCTGCGTTTCAGGGATCACCATCCGGATGTCGGTTGCCGAAATTTCTGAACAGGGACGCGCCACCCAGGGTGTAAAATTAATCCGGGTGGATGAAGGGGATGAAATTGCCGCCATTACAGAACTGGATGAGAAAGAAGAGACGGATATGGAAGCAGATCCGGAATCAGAAAATCAGGAAGGAGAAACGAAAGACTCATCTGAAGACGAAATTTCCAACAAAGAATAATATTCGTAAATAAAAATGAGAGCGGTCTGCTTTTAGAACGACAGGATTAAACAAAGAAACGACTGGCAGTTGAGAATTTTTATAGAAACAGAACGACTAATTTTAAGAGAAATTGAATACACAGACGAGAATGACTTATTCGAAATGGACGCTGACCCAGACGTTCATTTGTATATCGAAAACAATCCTGTAAAAACAATTGACGAAATACAAAATGGGATTAAACTACTTAAAAAGCAATATGAGGAAAATGGAATTGCCCGTTGGGCGGTTGTTGACAAATTAACAAACGAATGTATGGGTTGGTCGGGACTAAAGTATTTCAATCTACAAGTAAACAGTCATAAAAATTTTTACGAACTCGGATATCGGTTTAAGAAAAAACATTGGGGAAAAGGGTTTGCGACTGAATCATCCATTGCAATATTAGACTATGGATTTAAAAACCTGAATGTTGAATCAATATTTGCAATAACTGACCCGAAAAATTTAAATTCAAAAAAGGTACTGACCAGGTTGGGCTTTGACTTTCAGGAAACTTTTGACTATGAAGGCGACCCAACCGATTGGTTTGAATTGACAAAAACAACCTGGGAAAGCAGAAAGCCGATCCGATAACCCGAGTGTTGGATCAGGCGGACCCACATTTAAACTTTAATCCTGGGTAGCAATTTGCTACCCATTTTTTTATCCTTCGCAGACCTTTCCCTGGTTGATGATTTAGAGAGGAATTGAACTTTTCCAAAACTGAACCGAATAGGGGGTCTTTAGACCTTTAGGTCATTTTTTAATAACTGGCAATGTCCATTTGAAAGATTAACTCATTGATTCTTAGGGTAAATTGAAAATATTCTACTAAACATAATGTTAATTATAGGAAATAATCGGTAATGGAGAATTAGGGGAATAAGTATCTCTGGATGCTGCCTGGATCAAATTCTAAATGGTTTTAGACTTTTTGATTCGTATTCCGGGATGCCGTTTTTTTCTTTTGGTCTTCATACTCCAAAATATCTCCCGGTTGACAATCTAATGCCTTACAAATAGCCTCCAACGTACTGAACCGTACCGCCTTTGCTTTCCCGGTTTTCAAAATCGACAAATTAGAAAGCGTTAGATCAACTTTTTCAGACAGCTCATTAAGCGACATCTTTCGTCTGGCCATCATTACATCCAGATTTACAATGATTGGCATGGTTTATACAGTTAAATCATTTTCATTTTGAATTTCCAGGCCCCTATTAAATATTGCGGCTATAACATAGATCACGGCGGCCATTAGGATAAAGGTTCGCCCATCCGCCCAAAATTCATTGAGGGCAGAAACATCATATCCAAAATGCATTAAGTTTTTCGCAACCTGGATGGCTATCAAACTCAATATCCCGATAAAAAAAGTATAATAACTGATTTGAGCAATTTGTCTGGAAACATAATAGTTAAAAGGCTTGCTCAGATCAAGCCTACCTAATAGACGAATCAGAATATAAAATAGGAATGCCTTTAAAACGGCAATAACCAGGATAAAACTGTAAACGCCATAAAACGCCCATTTACTACGGGAATACATTGCACTTAAATCCAGCTTCTGGTATAAGTTCTTAACAACCGACGGATTAAAAACACTGAAGAAGAAATTAACCAGCAACCCGCCTGCCTCTATACATAATCCGACAAAAATGATCCAGGCCATGATGTATAAAGCTTTAAATACAAAATTGTTCTTGGTAGACATATTTACAAATTTATTGTACAAATATAATAAATATTTATTGATAAACAATAATTTTATATTGTATTTTAAAAAATAAGGAATGGTAACCCTTAATTTTCCAAACCTGAACCATCCTCATTCCTGGAGGCGGAAATAAAGGCAGGGCTCATCACCGAATGGAACGGTTTGCAGAATTTTCCCTTAATTCAACCATTAATGAGGCTTGAAAATTTTGAAATCCAGTCAAAAATTAGAAACCAGGTTCAATTTTCAATTATGAAAGCGGCTAATGCACCCTGGGATCTAAAATTTTATAAAGCCGGTCGGTACCCAGGTTAACCAGAATAAATACACAGGCGCTTAACAACACCGCCCCCATCACTACCGGGTAATCCAGTTTCTCTAAAGCATCTACCGTTACCTTTCCTACCCCTTTCCAGTTAAAAATATACTCTACAAAAAAGGAACCTGCCAACAATTCTGCAAACCACCCGGTAATAGCGGTTATTACAGGATTCAATGCGTTGGGCAGTGCGTGCCTGAAAATGACTATCCTTTGTGGTAAACCTTTTGCCCTGGCAGTTCGAATAAAATCCTGATTAAGCACATCGAGCATTGAACTCCGGGTAAGTTGGGTGATAATTGCCAATGGCCTTATTCCTAAGGTAATAGCCGGCAAAATGAGATTTTGCAACCGGAGTTTACTTTCCCCTGAAATTTCATCCGTTATGAAAAGGCTACCCGTTGGCGTTAGTCCGGTTACCTGATGCCAAACCACACCAAACAGATAGGCTATGATGATTGCCATGAAAAAGGAAGGCGCAGAGATGCCACCCACGCTGGATACAATGGCCGTTTGATCTATCCAGGTTCCTTTCTTAATGGCGGCTATACATCCCAGGGTAATACCGAGAATGCTGGCGAAGAGTATTGCCGTAAAGGCGAGCACCAGGGTTCCGGGTAAAGCATCAGACAAAATTTCCGTCACCAGTTTTTTACTTTGATAACTTCGTCCAAGATATGGCACTTTGATGCCTACCCGAATATCATTCCCAATAAACCATCCCCGTAATTCCTTTCTTTTAATGGACTCCTTTTTATAAATTCCTACAGGCGATATATCATTCAGGTAGAGAAAAAATTGTTTCCATTTGGGCTTATCCAGATTAAGGTCTGTACGAATATTTTCCAGGGTAGCTTTATCTCCTGTTTGGCCTACCACCATACGGGCCGGGTCGCCAAACCCCTGGAACATAGCAAACACTGCGAGGGTAACACCCAATAAAATAAGCAAAGCCGTGGAGAGTTTTCGAACCACAACCTTAAATTACAATAGTTTTTACTTTACTTTATCAAAATCGGCCCAGCCGAATTTTAATGCCACAACCGGTCCATGCATGATGAATAGCGTAGGATTGGCTCTGGCGGCGGTTTTAATGGCGGTTGCATCACTGGAAAGAATGGCATCGTAAGGAATATTCGCCTTATCTAATATCGATTTAACCGCATTTCGCGTAGCCGTAACAATATAGAAATGTATGTTTTTCGATTTCTGTTCTTCACTGATTCGCTTCACTTCCTTAATCCATGCATTCAAATTGGATGGTGCTTCTTTAATAAACAATAAATAACAGGTTCCCGGTTCGTTGAGAACACTTTCTGTTACATCTGTGCCCTCTTCATCTGTAAGCGAAAAATCATTAATAAGCGGTATATTATTCACCCCTTTCTGAACCAGCGTTTGTTTCCGTTCCACAAAAGTCCAGGTGCTATCTGGCAGGGCCGATACCGGGAAATTTTTCTTTTCTCCCCCCTTTTCATAAACAAACTGGTATTCGTATTTATCCGGTACGGCACCAGCCGGCATCTTCCTGAGTTCAAGAATATTGTTTCCCTTTTTATACGGAAGGCAGTCTATGAGCGGCAGGTGGCGCATTACATAAAATTGAAGCAAAAGCGTGAGGCCAATACTGAGAAGCATTATAACCCAACCCGAAATTTCACCCAGCAAAGGTTTTATATAACGGCTCCGAATAAGCAGAATTAAAGTGAGGATTAAAAGAAATATATCTTTAGTGAAGGTTTGCACCGGGGTTAAGGGAATACAATCGCCAAAACATCCGCAGGATCTGATCTTCCCGCTAAACAGCACATAACTGGTAAGGAAGGTGAAAAAGGCCATCAGTAAAAAAAGGATCCAGGTAGTCAGTTTTCGTCTCCAGCCAATGAGCAGGGCTACGCCCACTGCCACCTCCAGCGTAATCATTACAATTGAAAAAAACAGGGAATAATGGCCTAATGTTTCCATTACCGGTTTCATAAATCCCGACATGGCCCAGGCTTCAAAGAATTCTTCCATTTTATAGGCCAGCCCTTTGGGATCAATGGCCTTAACCAACCCGGAAAAGATAAATAACAATCCGGTTATAATTCGGGAAATAGTTACAACAGTCTTCATGATTTTTTGGTGGGGCTATTTGAGGAAATTTGAATTAATGCAAATACGGCATAGTTCAGGATGTCGTAAAAATTGGCATCTATCCCTTCGCTTGCCATCGTTTTCCCTTCGTTGGAAATAATCTGTTTAATGCGCAGGATCTTTGAAAGAATGAGATCGGTAAAACTTTCCTGGCTCATTTCTCTCCACGCTTCTCCATAATCGTGATTTTTATCCTGCATTAATTTTTGGGCGGCTTCAATTTCGGCGTCGTACATCGATTTAACTTCCAATACATCAAGATCTTCTCTTTCATCGCTTCCAAGGCTTAGTTGAATTAGCCCAATAACTGCGTAATTCAATATCCCTTCAAATTCACTTCGTATACCATCGGCGATCCGCTGCGATTTTTTTTCCTGGATAGTCCTGATCCGCTTTGCTTTAATATAGATTTGGTCTGCCACGGAAATAGGCCGGTAAACACGCCAGGAGGTGCCGTAATCTTTAGTTTTGATTAAAAATATATTCCGGCAGGGTGCCACTGCATTAGAATATTGCTCATCGGTATTCATTTGCGCCATTGCGGTTTATTATGCTATTTTGTGGCCAAATTTACGATTCACATTTCAATATGTTCACCCTGAATGTTAGAGGAAAGCTGCTTTGTATCGATAAACCCATAATAATGGGGGTTTTAAATGCAACCTCCGATTCCTTTTATAGGGGCGATTTGCATTTGGGGCTGGATGGAATTTTACAATTGGCTGAAACAATGATCGCTGATGGGGCTACCATTTTAGACATTGGAGGACAAAGTACCCGCCCGGGAAGTGAACGGACAACCGAAAAGGAAGAATTAATTCGCATTCTTCCAATTATTACGGCAATACATAAACGCTTCCCCGAAATCCCCATTTCGGTTGATACATACCAATCCAAAGTAGCGGAAGAAGCGTTTGCAGCGGGCGCAGGAATCATTAATGATATATCCGCCGGTAACTTAGATGAAAAAATGTTGTTGACCGTTGCCCGGTTAGGAACTCCCTATATCGCCATGCACATGAGGGGAAACCCCGGAAATATGCAGACCCTTACCCATTATGGGGATGTCGTATCGGAAGTGTTTGACCATTTAAAGGAGCGGGCTTTTGCTTGTGAAGAAGCCGGAATTAAAGATGTAATTCTTGACCCCGGAATTGGATTTGCCAAAACCATCGCACAAAATTTCAAATTACTAAAATCACTCTTCTCCTTTATGGCTTTGGATAAACCACTCCTGTTGGGCGTTTCCCGGAAAGCCACTATCTATAAAACATTAGGTATTACTCCCTCCCAGGCGTTGAATGGCACTACTGCACTCCACATGGTAGCCCTCAAAAATGGAGCTAATATTTTGCGAGTGCATGATGTGGCACCCGCCATGGAGGCCATCAAATTATTCTTAGAACTGGAAAAGGCATAAAAAAAGGATCGCAAAGCGATCCTTCATGATTTTCAACATGTATTAATATTATTTCTTCCCTTCGGGTTTTGCAGCTTTAATAGAATCTGCCTTCTTTGCATTTTCAGCTTTAATGCTGTCCATCCACCTTTCTTGCCGAATCTTCATTTTACCTTTTTCAATTTCAGCAGCAACTTTTGCCTGGTCTTTATTGAGAACATCCAATACATCCATATCAAAAATCAATATATTATTTGGTTTAATCAATGGAGGACGACCAAATTTTCCGTAAGCCAATGTGGAAGGGATAATCAGCTTACCTACCGTTCCTTTTTGCATCAATTTTAATCCATCATACCATCCCTGAATAACCGGTACACCCAGTGTTCTGTCGCTGGTAAGGTTAACCAGGAAAGGTTCCACATGTCCTTTGGCAGGGTCGGTGTTACTGTCAAACATTTCCCCTTCCAATGTTCGCCCCGTATAATTTACTTTGGCCACCACCGAAGTATCAATGAAGGCGCCTTCTCCGGGTTTGATAATCTCTACATAAGTACCCTTCGCCGTTTTTTCAGCTTTGATATTATTCTTTTTCAGGTAATCTTGAATGGCCTTGTCATCCTTAACCAGTTGTTCGGCGTTGTGTAACGAATCGCTGGCCGTTTGGGCGCTATCGGCCTGTTTCCTGTCATGAAAAATATTTATAACTTTTACTGCGGTAATCAGATAATGTCCTTTTTGCATAAAGGGAGGCATTTGAGCAGCCATCTCCCCTTTAAATGCAGAATCTGTTTTAATCCGGATCAACAGGCTATCACCCTTTCGCAATTGGCGCAGGATTTCATAATAGGCCATAGGGGTTGAAACGGAATCAAACATCTGGATCATCGGTCCAACCGAATTTCGGGTATCTTCCAAAAGGCTATCCGATTTCCCGTTGTTGTAATAAGTGGCATAATTTAATTGCATAAACTCGCCGTACTTAATTAACGGGCCCTTTTCATCAGAAATAATTTTATACTCCAAACCACCCCTTCCCTTTTTATAAGCCGAGGAATTGCAGGCAGCAAACAGGATTACGATTGCTAATGCCCGTGAAAATTGTTTCATTGTGTTATGTTTAAAATTGGTATGTGCTTAATTGTTCTTTATTCTCCCGCATGGCCACTTTAAAATGCTGAACCGTACTTTCCAGATTATCTTTACTTCCTCCCCCGGCGGCATTTTTATGCCCCCCGCCATTAAAATATTTTCTGGCAAATACATTGACATCAAAATTACCTTTGCTGCGGAACGACCATTTTCTCTCCTCGCCCCTGTCTATCACGATGGCCACCAGCCTGATTCCTTCAATACTCAATGGATAATTTACTAACCCCTCCGTATCACCCGTTTTGATTTCATACTTCAGTAAATCGGATTGAGGTACCGTAATCAGCGCAGTATTATATTCAAAAAAAACTTCCATCCGGTTTAATAGCACGTGGCCAATAAACCGGAGCCTGCTTTCTGAAAAGTTATCAAATAAAGCCTCATGAATCCGGCTATGATCTAATCCTTTTTCCTTGAGGTATGCTACCATTCGGTGTACACTGGCGGTAGTGGATGGAAAGCGAAACGAACCGGTATCCGTCATTACACCTGCATAGAGGCACTGTGAAACCTCCTGGGATATATATTCCTCCTTCCCCGATTCAATCATAAAATCAAATACCATTTCGGCGGTGGAACTTTTTCCGGTGTCACTTTTCCCATAGGCAAACTTTTCCGTTTGGGGTTCCTGGTGGTGATCGATGAGTACCCGTATCCCCTTTGCGGTATTAAGGCATTCCTCCATCCTTTTGGTTCGTGACAATGTATTAAAGTCGAGGCAAAAAATGAATTGTGCCAACTCTACCTGGGCCGTTGCTTTCTCGGTGTCTTTCTCAAAATCAATCATTTTATCCGCTCCCGGCATCCAGTTTAAAAATCCGGCCCAATTAGTAGGGGAAATTACCACCACCTCATGACCTAATTGCAGTAAAAAATGATACAAACCCAATGCCGACCCCATGGCGTCTGCATCTGGTTTCTGGTGCATGGTTACAACCAGCTTTTGCGGGTTATTTAATAGCGGATATAATTCAATCAGGGGCTTCATAAAGCGGCGCAAAAGTAGGAGATTTATCCCGGAATTGGTAAATCCTGCCCTTAAATGAAATTTAAAGCCAGAATTTAATATTCAACCGATTTTGGATAGCAACAGGGATCCTGAAATTAAAGCAATTATTTCTTATCAGATAGGAAAGCCTAGTTACATAATCTTCGTATCTTTTGGGGCTTTCCTCCCCCAAAGGGGAATAAAATCAAAGGTCACTATTTTATGGGAGAAATAAAGACGAAACAAACTTCTGCCAATGTATTGAATTTCATTAATGAATTTGCAGACACGGAACAGAAAAAGGCCGACAGCCTAACGTTGTTGAAACTTATGGAAAAAGTTTCGGGTTGCGAGCCCAAAATGTGGGGCCCAAGTATCATTGGCTTTGGCAGGTATCATTATAAATCCGACAGGAGCAGCCAGGAAGGAGATTGGCCCTTAATTGGATTTTCCCCCAGAAAAAACGCCATATCACTTTATGTGTACAATGGCTCAGACGAACACGCCTATTTGCTCCGGGATTTAGGAAAATATAAAATGGGGAAAGCCTGTATTTACATAAAAAGGCTTGCGGATATTAACCAGGAAAACCTGGTAACATTAATGAAGGAAACCATTAAATTTCTCCACGGCAAATATGGTAATCCGAATTAAAAATTCTTTTTAAACAATAAAAATCCTTACATCATGGCAGCCTCCAACATTTATCTGAATTTTAATGGGAATTGCGAAGAAGCATTTAATTTCTACAAATCGGTTTTTGGCGGGGAGTTCACCTATATTGGGCGTTTTGGGGATATCCCTCCGAGTGAAAAGTATAAAGCACCTGAGTCGGATAAGAACCTGATCATGCACGTTGGCTTACCCATTGGGCCCACTATTATTATGGGTAGCGATTGCGGAAGTGAATGGTCGCCTAAATTTAAAGCAGGAAACAACTTTTCAGTCGCCATAACCGCCGATTCCAGGGAAGAAGCCGATACACTCTTTGCTGCCCTGTCAAACGGCGGCCAAATATCCATGCCCATGGAAACCATGTTCTGGGGTGATTATTTTGGGATGCTGACCGATAAGTTTGGGATTAACTGGATGGTTAGTTTTAATACCCTTCAATCAGGCAATTAATTTTCCTGATTATTTTTTTACCTTATATCCGGGAGGTTGTATCCCGGAAAGGGAAATTGTACCTTTGTATTTATGAAAAATATTAAACTCATCGAAGTTCCTTCCGAAATTGGCGCTGGTACACGAGGCGCCAGCATGGGAATAGATGCGGTAAAGATTGCAGCTTTGGACTTCATGAGCAATTTTTTTGTTCATTTTCCATCCGAAAAAATCGAAGTAGAAAATAACCTGCTTTTCGAGCCCATTAAATCGCCCTTTGCCAAAAGGATTCATGGGATGGTCAATTTGTATGAAAGGTTGAGCAAATCTGTTTCGGATACCCTGAAAAATAATTTTTTCCCGGTGGTATTAACCGGCGATCACAGTACAGCAGGCGGTATTATTGCGGGAATAAAAATGGCCAGGCCAAAATCGAAACTGGGAATAATATGGATTGATGCCCACTCCGACCTGCACACGCCTTATACCACCCCATCGGGGAACATGCATGGGATGCCATTAAGTACCGCTATTGGCGAAGATAATTTGGAATACAAGGTGCACGACCCGGATGCAGAGACGGTCCGCCTCTGGAACCAGTTAAAGAGTATTGGAAAGATAAAACCCAAGGTATTACCCGAAGATATTGTATTCATTTCCCTTCGCGATTACGAAAAGGAAGAAAAGGCGTTGATTGAAAAGTACAATATTAAAGTAATCCCCACCAGCGAGGTGCGCCGAAATGGGGCAGAAAATGTGAGCCGGAAAGTACTCCGGTACCTGAGTGATTGCACCGATATTTTTGTGAGTTTTGATGTGGATAGTCTGGATTCGAGCATTTCAAAAGGAACCGGAACGCCGGTGAGTAACGGACTTAAAGAAAGGGAAGCAGAAGACCTGATCAGCAAATTTATGCAGAACAGGAAGGTGTGTTGTTTTGAAATTACGGAGGTTAACCCCACGCTCGATAAAGAAAACCTGATGGCCGAAATAGCTTTTAATATTTTACAGCGCAGCGTGAATATGCTGATGATGAATTAACATGAACCGGATATTTTTTTCCAGCTTATTTATTTTGTTTTCCCTGCCGGGGTATGCCCAAATTAATACCTTTAAAGATTCCATTGAAACCTACCAGGTAGAATATGTGATGAACCATGAAGTGGTAAAAGGAGATGATCATCAGTATATCCGCTTTTTTCCAGCCAATGAACACTACCGGGTTGTGGCTGAATTTTCTCCTATCACCACCGATACGAACGGCATAATAATGAAGACCTCCGGAACAAAGGTTAAGAAATTTTATCGTTACGGTATCGCCCGGTTCAGCTTGAAAAATAAACCATATCAACTCACCCTATTTAAACCCGACCCATTAGTTACCCAACCCGAAAACCTGAATTATCTCTTTGTGCCATTTACGGATGAAACTTCCGGAAAGGACAGCTATTTAATGGGGAGGTATATTGATCTTCAGATTTCAGATATTCATGGCAACCAGGTAACCCTTGATTTCAACAAGGCATACAATCCTTACTGCGCCTACACTACGGGGTACAACTGCCCCATCCCTCCTGTCGAAAATCATCTCCATACCGAGGTAAAAGCAGGAGAAAAGGCGTACGGAAAGAAAGCCAATCATTAATGCCAGCAGGCCTTTGCCATAAATTACAGTTTTATAAAGTACAGGTAATTTTTACCAAAAAAGCATAAATATTTCACTCCTTCCCCGGATTAAACCGCAAGGAACTATTTTTTGTTTCTTGTGTCACAATATATCGAATAAGAGAATTGTAAAGTTTCTAATGGCAGGGCTGAATTTACTTTAGCAAAAAGACTTTGTTCACATTTTCTTAGGGTTTATTTTTACCCCCGGGGCGGGGGCAGCAAAGTATCCTGATTTTTTTAAGTTATTCAGCAAATTCAGACTTAAGTCATGAATTTACTTTTGTGCCCTTGATATGGTAAAAAGGATTTCTTCCTTGGAGAATTATCTCGAACTACCAACACAAAAAAACCGGCCCTTTGAGGTACCGGCTAAACAAACAATCAACATATCTTTAAAGGCCTACAAATTCTTTCTTAGACCTCAGACTGGCAAGTGACGGGTCGAGTTCGATGGCATGATCGCACATTTTCTGGCCACGATCCTTTTCTCCTTTTTTCTGAAAGCACATACCGGCCTGGTAAATCGCTTTGGCATCCTTGCCATTTATTTGAAGTAGTTTTTCGCAATATCCCAGGGCGCGATCATATTTTTTATTCTTATAAAAAATATTAGCAATCTCTCTTAAAATGTCGGTATTCCCGGGCCTGTCGGCATAAAGGCTTAGCAACACCGACTCGCCATAATCAAATTCTCCGGTGTAAAGGCAGGCAAATCCAAGATTTTCTTTAAAATCGCGGGTGGCCGTATATCCTTTGTCTGCCGCGGTGCGAAATGAAGCCAGGGCAGATTTATAATCTTCGAGGTTGTATTGCAACAGGCCCAATTCGTAAAACCACAAAGGCTTTGCATCGGGTAAGGAAATGGCTTTATTATATATACCAATTGCCTGTTGATAAGATTCCATTTCAACATAAGTTCGCCCGAGGTAATAAGTAGCTTCTCCGTCTGTAGGTTCCTTTTGAATAGCTGCGGCCAGAAATTTTGAAGCCATGCCATAGTCTTCCTGCTGGTAATAACTTATGCCCAGTATTCTGTCTTTATTACATTGGCTGCATTTTGAGGCAAATTCTATGGCTTTATCAAATTGCCTGTAATTCAGGTACAATTCGGCCAGTTCTTTAATTATTGCCTGGTTTTGGGGTTCCTGTTCAAGCGCTTTTTCAAATTGCGCTTTGGCTTCAAACGATTTGGAAATATGCAGGTATGTAAACCCGTTTTGTATTAAAGCCTGTGTATTCCGGGGATTTAAAGAAATTGCTTTATTGAAATATTGGGAGGCAACGAGATACCTTTTTGCCTGTAGTTCGGCATTACCTTTTTCAAAATACACCTGCGAACTATCGATATTTTGTGCCGTTGCGGTAGCCAGGCTACCCGCCAAAACAGCCAGGGACAGGAGGTGTTTCATAGTTAGATATTTTTGGAGCCCTCAGGCTTGTTCCAGAATTATCCCTGTTAACGCCGGAATATCCAATTTTATTTCGCAAACTTTCTCTTTTTTGTCTTCCGAAAGGCAAATGACCGGTGTATTTACCATTTCTCCGCTTCCCCAATAGGCAATATCGTTGCTATTAAAGAGTACATTCCACCCGGGTTTCCCTTTAATTTTCATAACAAACCCCGGGTAATTCCTATTTGATAAATTTAGTATTACCAGGATATCCTTTTCCCTGGACTTCCCTTTTCGTTTATAGGCCACTACGGCCTCTTCGCGGTGATCCAGGGTTGCCCATTCAAAGCCTTTTTGGTTAAACTGCAATTCAAAAAATGTGGGTTTGGAAATGTACAATTCATTGAGCTTCCGTACACATTCCTGGAGATTATTATGAGCATGGTATTGCAGTAATGGCCATTGAAGTTCAGTTTTATAATTCCATTCGCTGGTTTGTCCAAATTCATTTCCCATAAATAAAAGTTTTGCTCCCGGGTGCGTGTACATATAAGTATAAAGCAGGCGCAGGTTTGCAAATTTTTCGAACTCATTACCCGGCATTTTATATAACATGGGGCTTTTCCCATGCACTACTTCATCGTGGCTCAGGGGCAACATGAATTTTTCATCATAAAAATACATGATGCTAAAACTGAATTCGTCCTGGTGTGCGGGGCGGTACTCCGGATCGATCTTAAAATATCTAAAGCTGTCGTGCATCCAGCCCATCATCCACTTCATTCCGAAGCCAAGGCCGCCTTTTTTTGTGCTAAGGGTAATTCCAGGCCTGTCGGAAGCTTCTTCTGCAATGGTTTGTGTTCCCGGGAATTCCCGGTATAGGATGTTATTCAGGTCTTGAAGAAACTGGATGGCTTCGAGGTTTTCATTTCCGCCCTTTTCGTTTGGCTCCCATTCTCCATCATTTCGGGAAAAATCGAGCCGAATGATGGAACTCACCGCATCCACCCGCAGGCCATCGATATGGTAATGTTTCATCCAAAAATGGGCGCTGCTGATAAGAAACGATCGCACTTCTCCCCTTTTATAATTGAAAATATAGCTGTTCCAATCGGGATGGTAACCCTTGCGCATATCCGCATATTCGTAGGTATTTGCGCCATCAAAAAGATATAGACCGTGTTCATCACGGGGAAAATGCGAGGGTACCCAATCCAGGATTACACCTATTCCATTTGAGTGAAAGGTATCCACCAGGTGCATAAACGCTTCGGGTGTGCCGAATCGGGAGGTGGGTGCAAAATAGCCCGTGGTTTGATAGCCCCAGCTCCCGTCATAAGGATATTCCATAACCGGCATCAATTCCACATGCGTAAAATGCATGGCTTTTACGTAGGAAACCAGTCGGTCCGCAAGTTCGGTATAGGAATTAAATGAGGCTTCATCCTCTTTATCCGGTTTCATCCAGCTTCCCAGGTGCACTTCATAAACACTCCAGGGTGCATTTAAAGCATTACGGTGGTGGCGATTCTCCATCCATTCGCCATCAAACCAATATTTATCAAATTCCCAGGTAATAGACGCAGTGGAAGGACGAAATTGCGCATATCGGGCAAATGGATCTGCCTTATCCTGTTCAAATCCGTTGGGGGCGCTGATATGAAACTTATATTGAACCCCCTTCCCAATACGAGGAATAAATCCTTCCCAGATTCCGGAACTATCCATCCGGGGAAATAAGGGGTGCAACTGTTGTTTCCATCCATTGAAGGGGCCTACAACCGACACCCCCTCTGCATTGGGAGCCCAAACTGCAAAATAGTAACCTTCGGTATCCAGTACACGCATTTTATGGGCGCCAAACAATTCGTATGCCCGGAATAGTTTTCCTTTTTGAAACAGGTCGATATCATCCCCTTCAAACCGGGAATAATTCCAAACATGTTTCTTTGTATCAATAAAATGATAATCCTCGTATGCCATTTATCAGCTTTATCGTGCGATCATAAAAAAATGCTATTAACGTAAATTTAAGAAGCTTTATGTTGCACTCCGACTTTTGTTTTTCAATTTCGCGCCAAGCCAAAATAATATTGATGCTGCAACGACTTACCCTGACTGCAATTGGTTTTTTAATTAGTATTTTCTCTTTCTCCCAATCCGGAATCAAGGGAAAGGTGCAAGACACTACCGCTCACACCTTTGTCCCCAATGCGGTGGTGGCTCTGCTTTCTCCTCAGGATACCATTCTCGAAAAATTTGTCCGGTCTGGAAAGGATGGAACTTTTAATATTGATGGCCTTATCCCGGGTGAGCATCTGGTAATGGTTATGCACCCACTTTTTGCTGATTACATTGATAAAGTTGTGCTGAAACCGGGCGAAACGTTAATGAATTTTATTGTTCCTCTTACCCCAAAAAGTAAAATGCTGGAGGCGGTCATTATTAAGAGCGGCAGTTCCATAAGAATTAAAGGAGACACCACGGTTTACACGGCAGACAGCTTTAAGGTGAGTGCAAATGCCAATGTGGAAGAACTATTGCGCAAACTCCCAGGCATCCAGGTAGATAAGAACGGAGAGATAAAAGCCATGGGCCAAAAGGTGGAACGGGTGCTGGTAGATGGGGAAGAATTTTTTGGTGATGATCCCGGAATGGCCGTAAAGAATCTTCGTGCCGATGCCGTAAAAGAAGTACAGGTCTTTGATAAAAAGAGCGACCAGGCCGAATTTACAGGTATTGACGACGGGAACACCAAAAAGACCATCAACCTGAAATTAAAGGAGGACAAGAAGAAAGGATATTTTGGTAAAGCCAGTGTGGCAGGAGGACTGATAAAAGATATAGATGATCGATATAATAACAATTTTCTCATTAGTTCTTTTAAGGGAAAACGAAAAATTTCTGCCTTCCTGTTAAATGGGAATACCGGACAGGATGGACTAAGCTGGAGCGACAATGACAAATATGGGCTGGATGATGATAACACCAGTATTTCGGTGGATGATGACGGGGGAGTTACCTATACCTGGACTTCCGGGACTTCGGCGGATGAAGAACCTTTTGTAAATACAGAAAATGGTTTTATTAAAAATATAAATGCAGGGATTCAATATTCCAATAAGTGGAACGACAAACACAATTTTAATTTCTCACCACGTTATAACAGCCAGGATTACTCGAACAACCAGGATGTTTTAACACAAACCCGCTTGTACGACAGCGTAGCACAACGAAATATTTCGCTAAATTCCACCTCTCATACCCTTTCGCAGGTAGACCGGTACAATTATAAATTAAAAGCGGTGTATGATGTGAAAATTGATTCGGCAAACAGCCTTAAAATTACGGCTGGCGCCAATTTCTATCATACAGAAAGTAAGGAAAATAATAATGCCAGCACTGTAGATGACCTGGGAATATTGAAAAATAAGAGCGACCGATTGTCTTATCTCAATTCCGACAAATCTTCCTTTAGCGCCACCGCCCTTTTCAGGCATAAATTTAAAAAGGCAAGGAGGACATTGTCCCTTACTGCCAATTGGAACCGGCTTGGCTCCAATGGAAACAACAGGTTAAATTCCGACAACCAGGCCTATAATAACGGAACCCCTTCTTTCCTTCAGGTGATTGACCAAAACCGAACATTCGACAAGACCTCTACCAATGCCACCGGAAAACTGGTTTACACTGAACCGCTTAGCGCCAAATATGCGCTGGAACTGAGCTACAGCCTCACCCTAAACCGGGGGTTAAATAACCAGGTTACTTACACCCAAAACCCCGGCTCGGGGAAATATGACCTGTTGGTTGACTCTCTCACCAATGATTTCGACCAGCATATTACCATTCACAGTCCCGGTGCAAAAATTAATTACAGTACTAAAAAATTGAAATTCAATTTTGGTGGGGCCCTGGGTTTAACCCATTTTAATCTTCAGGATAACTCGTTCAACAAAAATTATATCCGGAATTACACAAACATTTTCCCCACTGCATCCCTTAATTATTCTTACAAGTCGAACCGGAATTTGCGTTTCCAATATAATGGGAATACCACCCAACCAACGATTAATCAACTCCAGCCATTACGGGATAATAACAATTATTTCAACCAGTATATTGGGAACCCCAACCTAAAGCCTTCATTCACCAACAGCTTCAACCTGAGCCACAACAGTTACAATTTTTTAAAGGAAATGTGGACCTATGCTTCACTTAATTTCAATCAGGTTTCTAATGCCATTACCTACAACAGGATAATTTTAATTGATTCGGCCAAAACAATAACCCAGCCCATTAATACCGATGGAAATTATAATATAAGTTTTTGGAGTGGAATAGGCTTAAAAATGAGAAAAATTGATACCCGCATTAATTTTCAGCCCAATTTCAATTATTACCGGTCGAAAGATGTAATTAATAATGTAGGAACGGCGGTAGATAATTTCAGTGGTGGACTTAGTGTTTATCTTTCTAAATCGAAAGACAAAAAATATGATTTTTCGCTGGGCAATTCATTCAATTATAATAGCAGTAAAACGAGCCAGGTAACTAAAAAAGTGAACTACCGCACCAATACTTTATCGGCAAACGCAACCATTTACATTAAAAAAGTTTGGTCAATCAATACCGATTATGCCTTTAATGCCAGAAGTAAAACCCAGGAATCGCAAACGAACCTGAATAACCATATTTGGAATGCCCGGTTACAGAAGACATTTCACCAGGATGAATTCACCGCATTTTTTATGATTCGCGATATTTTAAACCAAAATTTTGGTATAGACAGGAGCTTTTATAGCAACACCTATACCGAAACCCGGAACGACAGGCTGAAACGATACTGGATGCTTGGTTTCTCCTGGGATTTTAGAAACAAAGGCCCCAAGGCAACTCCAACACCTCAACCCTAAAAATTTTATGACAAGAAAAATATTATTTGCAATTGCCATTCTGTTCATCTCGCTGAAGGGAATATCCCAGGGCTTGTTTGTTAATAAAGCCGAAGTTGAATATGAGGTAAAAACCAATATGCAAAAAACCATGGGAAATGGCCGATGGGCGGATGCTCTGCGAGAATCGATGCCACAATTTAAAACCGGCTATTTTCATTTTATTTTCGATAATGGGAAAAGTCTCTACAAATTTGACCATTGGGGAAAGCCCATGGTGCCAGACTGGTACCGGCGTGGAGATGAGGAAAGCAAATGGTACTTCAACCACAACAATAATAGTTTCACCATGTTGAAATCGGTGTTTGGCACCAGTTTTTATGTGGAAGACTCATTACGTAATATTTCATGGAAATTAACAAACGAAAATCGCATTATTGCCGGATATAATTGCCGAAAGGCGGTAGGAGTAATAATGGACAGTGTTTATGTTTTTGCCTTTTATACGGATGAAATCACCATTTCCGGGGGGCCCTGCTCTATTTCGGGGCTTCCGGGGCTTATTCTGGGGATGACGATCCCCCGGATATATACCTCCTGGATGGCTACTTCGGTAAATGTAAATGGGGGAAGTACCTCGGCCATTGTTCCGCCTAAAGCAAAAAAATACGACACCCTTAAAAGCCTGGGTTTTACCCTGAAAGACCGCACCAAAGATTGGGTGGAAAGTGATGACCCCGACTCCAAGAAGTGGATGGACCAGTTATACTGGGGCACTTTGCTTTAATAGATCCTGTTACCTTTCGTTATGGGTTAAACGCTGATTTTATATCCATCTGGAATAACCACTCCCTTTTTTATTACCACAATTCCATCCTTCACCGAAAAGAGGCTATGGTCTGTATTGGGCATATCAACACTTCCTTTAATAATTACATTATCTCCTATCCGGCAATCCTTATCTACAATCACATTGGTGAGCTGGCAATTATCGCCGATGCCGATCCGAGGTAATCCTTTTTCTTTGTTTTGGGCTATTTCGGCAATGGTTTCATAATAATCGTTTCCGATAATATAACAACTGACCAGTTTGGATCCTAATCCGATCCGGCTTCTGTTCCCAATAACGCTGTTTTGTATGGTGGCCGCATGAATGATACATCCTTCGGCTATTATCGTGTTTGCCAGGGTGGTACCACTCACTTTTGAGGGGGGTAACATTCTGGCACGGGAATACACCATCCGGTTGTTATCAAAAAGATTAAAGGGAGGTATATCCAGGGTTAAAGACAGATTGGCTTCAAAGAAGGAGTAAATATTTCCAATATCGGTCCAATAACCGCCATACTGGTAACTTATTACTTTGTAATTGTTAATAGAGGTAGGGATTATCTCTTTTCCAAAATCGGTGGCGTCTGTTAATTCATTCAATAACAAATCAAATAATAAATCCCGGTTAAAAACATAGATACCCATGGAAGCGAGGTAATTTCGCCCCTGTTGTTGCATGGCATCGCCGGTATCGCTGATCCAGTTTGGCAATAATTCCTGTGCCGGTTTTTCGATAAATGATTTTATGCAATTATTTTCATCTGCCTTCAGGATTCCAAATTCAGTTGCCTCCCTTTCCCCTACCGGGATGGTTGCAATGGAAATGGATGCTTTTGAATTAATATGGTTATCTACCATCTTTTCAAAATCCATTTGATAAAGCTGATCACCGCTTAAAATAAGGACATATTCAAATTCATTTCGTTCCACATGTTTCAGGGATTGGCGGACGGCATCGGCAGTACCCTGGAACCAGCTTTTGCTCTCGGGTGTTTGTTCTGCTGCAAGGATATCCACAAAGCCTTTACTAAAGCCGCTGAACTGATACGTATTTTTAATATGCTTATTGAGGGATGCAGAATTGAACTGGGTTAAAACAAATATCCGGCTGATGTCGCTATTAATACAATTGGAGATCGGGATATCCACCAATCGGTATTTCCCTGCCACCGGCACTGCCGGTTTGCTTCGGGTTGCAGTTAATGGGTATAATCTTGTTCCGGCTCCACCGCCCAGGATAATTGCGATTACTTTATTGCCAACCATATCCCTAAATTTAATGAATTATGGAATGATAAAGGTTTAAATATTTTTCGGTACTTGCTTCCCAACTCAAATTTATATTCATCATTCGGTTTCTCACCTCAAGCAATTTAGGTTTATTCTCAAACAATTCGATTCCCCGGCCAAAGGAGTAAACGATATCATCCATACTGGGATTATTGAAACAAATGCCATATCCCTCAGGTTCTCCATAATCAATAACGGTATCGCGTAACCCTCCGGTGCGCCGTACCACCGGTACAGTGCCATACCGCATGGCATACATTTGATTCAAACCACAGGGTTCTATACGGCTTGGCATCAGCAGAAAATCGGCGCCGGCATACATCTGGTGGCTTAATTTCTCGTTATACTTAATTTGAGTGTTATAGTATCCAACGTACCGGCGGGCAATGGCCTGCAATGAATATTCCACAGAAGATTCCCCACTTCCCAGGATCAGGCAACAAAACTTTTCACCAAACTTCTGGAATGCCCACTGGATTGAGCCGGGTAAAAGATCGGCTGCTTTTTCATTAACCAGCCGCCCAATAAATATAAACAGGGGAAGGTTTTCATCGAACTGAAACTCCCGGCATAGGGCTTGTTTGTTGAGGTGTTTCCCGTTTGTAAAATCTTTGAGGTCGTAATTATCTAATATAAAAGTATCCGTTTCGGGGTTCCATACGGCATAATCAATCCCGTTAATAATCCCTGAACATTTGCCCATTTCATAATTGAACAGGCTTTCTAGCCCATTGGCATGTTGCATTAATTCACCTAAATACCCGGGGCTTACTGTATTCACCTTATCAGCACATTTAATTCCGCAGGCCAGTGGGTTGATGTTGTTCTTCCAATCGAGCAGGCCCCAGCGCCAGGTATCCCAGGAAGGGAGATACATCGATTTATCCCATCCCATCCATCCCTGATATTGGGCATTGTGTATGGTGAGTAAAGTTGGGATATAACTGATATTGCTATACGCATAACAGTACTTCATCATAAACGGAATCAGCGCGGTATGATGATCGTGCACATGAATTACGTCGGGTTTATGTTGCCATCTGGAAACCCACTCCAGCACAGCAATCTGAAATGCCATAAACCGCTCGGTATCGTCGTTGTAACCATACACCTTTTCCCTGTCGAGCAAACCGTAAATATCCACACAATAAAGATCAAATCCGAGTTTGTTGGTTTTCTCTTTGATGATGGTAAAATCATAATGCAGTTTTCCCATATCAAAAGTTCCTTTGTGCACAACCTCCCATTCGTTATCCATAAGAAACCTGGTACGATGCATGGGCATCACCACCTTTGCATAATGCCCAAGTGCGGACTGATATTTGGGTAATGCCCCTACCACATCGGCTAATCCGCCGACCTTAGCCATGGGATAACATTCTGCGCTAACGTGAAGAATTTCCATAAACAAAAGAAAAATGAATTATCCGATCCAGAGTAAAAAACAACAAGCTGCCATTTGCCAAAATGTTGAACTCCCATTAATGGCAAGGTAAATTAGAAAACTAATTTTTATTTCCATAAAATTTCTTGGTATTTTCAGCACTCAAACCAACTGATTATTATGGAAAATGCAGGAGTAAAAGGAGGGAAAACCAGTATTCCTACTAATTATGGGGCATTGAGTACCCTTGTTACCGTTTTCTTTTTTTGGGGGTTTATTGCTGCCGGGAACAGCGTCTTTATCCCCTTTTGCAAACATAAGTTTGGCCTCGACCAGTTTCAAAGCCAGTTAATCGATTTTGCTTTTTACCTGGCTTATTATATTGGCGCCCTTATTTTATTTGCTTATGGTTCATTTGGCGGCAAAGACCTTGTGGGGAAATGGGGATATAAAAAAAGTATCGTTTATGGGTTACTGTTTTCCGCTTTAGGCGCGGCAGCCATGATTATGGCAGTGGAAGTAAGCACTTTTGCCGGAATGCTGGTAGGGCTGTTTATTGTGGCCCTTGGATTTTCGCTACAGCAAACCGCAGCACAACCCTTCGCTTTTGCACTGGGAGACCCTGCCACCGGCTCCAGCAGAGTAAACCTGGGCGGAGGTATTAATTCCTTCGGAACCATGATTGGGCCCTTAATTGTTGCCTTTGCCTTATTTGGCTCAGCAAAAGACATTACGGATGACAAAATTGCTTCCCTTAGCTTAAGTAAGGTGGTGATTCTATATGTGTGCGTGGGATTACTTTTTATAGCCGCTGCCAGTTTGTTTGGATTTTCAAAGAAAGTGCCATCCGGTATTAACGAAGAAAAAACAGAATCGGAAAAGAAAGCCCTTACTTCTCTCCTCCTCATTACGGGTTTGTTAATTATCATGTTTGTACCTGTATTCAGCAGTTACCGGGGCGATGATGCCAAAAAAATTGAAACCATAAGTAAGGAAATCGCTCCTGTTACCCAACAGATCGATTCCCTCAGTAACATAACAGCAAAACTTAGTGTGGAAGACCTGTCTGCAAACGATGCAAAAGTTGCCTCCCTGCATGCAAGCATTAAATCCCAGACGGATGAGATTGAATCCATTAAGGTACCGCTTGAAAAATACAGGATGTATTGGTTATTTGGAGCCCTTGCGGTGGTAGTGATCGGACTCCTGTCATCCAATAAAATTGCCTCCTCCAAACCAGCAGGTTGGGGTGCCATGAAGTATCCGCAGCTTGTTTTGGGGATGCTGGGTATTTTTGTATACGTGGGCGTAGAAGTGGCTATAGGCAGTAATCTTGGCGAATTATTAAAGCAAAAGGAATTCGGAGGATATAAGACGTCTCAAATTGCCCCCTTTATTTCCATGTATTGGGGCAGCCTTATGATTGGCCGTTGGGTTGGATCCATTTCGGCCTTCAACATTAAAAAGCAAACCCGGAATATCCTCACCTTTTTTGTCCCTTTA
>Ga0116193_1000588_pt1 | contig 33851 bp, 34 predicted proteins | sample AD_UKC115_MetaG_FD_89892 | JGI IMG/M metagenome (GOLD analysis project Ga0116193, IMG submission 89892) | Active sludge microbial communities of municipal wastewater-treating anaerobic digesters from Hong Kong - AD_UKC115_MetaG | ecosystem: Engineered > Bioreactor > Anaerobic > Digestate... | reverse complement strand
TCAGCCAGTGGCCAAGGGGTCAGCTGCTAGGCGCAGGGGCGCAGGCATAACGGGTTACGTCAAGCCACTGCAACAACGCAGATGGCCCCTTGGCCACTGGCCCCAAGGGAGCCCCGAAAAAGCCGCCCAGCGTTGTTGCAGCCCTTGGCAAGGGCACCACCATTGCCTGCGCGCTGCGCCTAGCCGGGCAGCTTTTTCGGGGCTCTGAAAGTGCCAATCAGAGTGAAACACTACACCAGGTGCGGCGCACACCGACGCGCGACCGCGGTGGCCCGGATTATCCGCTGTGCAGTCCCCAGGGAATGCGCCGCGCCGCACCCCGGGCGAGCAGCGAAGCCACCCAGGAGCGCGCCAACGCCCATACCGCCAGCCCCAGCAGGCCTTTGGCCAGTCGTCCTGCGGCGTCCAGCAAGACCAGGCCTGCCTGGCCCAGGTCGCACGCCGGTGCGGCCACGGTCTGCCGCCAATCGAGCGGTGCCACGGCCGCTGCGGGCAGCGCCGCCCACTGCCAAGCCAGCGCCAGCCCACCACCGGGCTGCGGCCAGGCTTCGAGCACGGCGTGGCTGTGGGCTGGCAGCACGACACTCTCCCCTGCGTGCAGCACCATGTCGGCAGAGGGCTGTCCGGCCGCTGACACCGTCAGCCAGGCCCGCCCCTGGACCAGGGTCAAACGGCCACTGCCGCGCGGGTGCAAGGACAGCGCCCGGCCGGGCAGCAAGCCCCAGCTCCCCGCCGGGGGCAGCAGACTCTGGGAACCGAGGGAAGGGATCGTGTCGCACATGACAGCTCCTTTTGCATCAATGAAGCCACATGATCCGCCGCCAGCGCTTGGCAGTCCAATGAATTGACGCTAGGCTATTGATTCCCTAATCGCATCAATGGCACCATGAGCACCCTTGCATCGGCCAGCCCGGTACTGCGCACCCGCCCCGTGGGGGTGGGCCACTGGCGCGCCTTCCTCTGCGTGGCGCGGCACTTGAACTTTCGGGCTGCGGCCGAGGAACTGGCACTCACCCAGTCGGCGGTGAGCCGCCAGATCCAGGCGCTGGAGGACGAGGTGGGCATCGCCCTCTTCCTGCGCCACACGCGCGCGGTGGAACTGACCAGCGCCGGTGCACAGTTGCTGCGCACCGTGGGCCCGGCGGTCGAACGCATGGACGCGGCCGTGCGCCAGGTGCGCCAAACGGCGGGGCGCAAGAGCGTGGCGATCACCACCTGGTCGAGCTTTGCGTCGATGTGGCTGATCCCGCGCATGGAAGCCTTCCAGCAAGCGCACCCGGACATCGACATCCGCATCGACGCCAGCGACAGCCACACCGACCTGGACACCGCGGACCTTGACCTGGCGCTGCGCTACAGCGCGCCCGGCCCGCGCGTGCACGGCGGCGAGCGCTTGTTTGGCGAGCAATTGGCCGTGGTGGCCAGCCCCTGGCTGCTGAAAAGCGCAGCGCCGGTGCGCCAGAGCAGCGATCTGGCGCAGTTCACCCTGATCGAGGCCGGGGACGCGCACCGCAGCACGCACCTGCAATGGCTGTCATGGCGGCGCTGGTTCGACGCGCAGGGTTGCCCACTGCTGCAGCCCCAGCGCTGGCTCTATTTCAACTACGCGCACCAGATCGTGCAGGCCGCCCTGGCCGGCCAGGGCCTGGCCCTGGCGCGCCTGCCACTGGTGGCCGATGCGCTGGCCAGTGGTGACCTGGTGGAGGTGCTGCCGGGCACGCGGCTGGACTCGCCACTGGCCTATTGGCTGTTGCTGGGCCCGCGCAGCCGCCAGCGCCCGGAGGCTCAGGCTTTTACGGCCTGGCTGCGCCAGGAGGCTGGCGCCACGCGCCGTTTTCTGGGCGAGGGCTCTGAAGACGCCGATCAGGCGTAGCGCTTGTTGCGCAGGTTCTCTTTCATCTGCTGCAGGATGGGCTGCAGCGAACTGCCGATGCGCAAGGCCACGCAGGTCACCAGCACATCGATGATGAGCAGGTGCAGCAGGCGCGAAACCATGGGGCTGTAGCGGTCGTAGCCCTCGGGATGATCGGCCGAGAGGTGGATGAGGCACGCGCTGGCCAGAGGCGAGCCACTGGCGGTGATGGCGATGGTGGTGGCGCCGTTCTTGCGCGCAATGTCGGCCGCGTCCATCAGGTCGCGCGTGCGGCCCGAGTTGGAGATGATCACCAGGCAGTCGCCCGGCCCCAGCAGCGTGGCACTCATCACCTGCATGTGGCCGTCACTGGTGGCGTTGCAGGTCACGCCCAGGCGGAAGAACTTGTGCTGCGCGTCCTGGGCCACGATACCCGAGTTGCCCGCACCGTAGAACTCGATGCGCTTGCCCATCTTCCAGGTGTCGGCAATGGCGCTGGCCGCGCGCTCTATGGCCACGGTGCTGGCCGCGTTGCGGTACTGCAGGAAGGCGGCGACGGCGTTGTCCACCACTTTCACCAGCACGTCACCGGTCTTGTCATCGGCGTCCACACTGCGGTGGATGAACGGCACGCCCTCGCTCACGCTGCCCGCGAGCTTGAGCTTGAAGTCGGCCAACCCGTCGTAACCCATGCTGCGGCAAAAGCGCACCACGGTGGGCTTGCTCACATGGGCGCGCTCGGCCAGTTCGCGCACGGGCAGACGGGCAAAGGCGCGTGGGTCTTGCAGTACCAGTTTCCCCACACGCTGCTCGGCCGGGGCCAGAGAGGGCAGGGATGCGGTGATTCGATCCAGCATGGTGTTGGTAGGGGTGTGCGGGCACTTGTGAATGTAACGCCGTTTCATGGCAACCCTGCGCCAGAGGGAGGCATACACTTGAGGGTTGCGCAGCGCCCGCAGCGGCGCCACACAAACCCTTGAGGATTTGCATGAACCAGCTCGAAGCACTCAAACAGTTCACCACCGTGGTGGCCGACACCGGCGACTTCCGCCAACTGGCCCAGTTCCAGCCGCGCGACGCCACCACCAACCCTTCGCTGATCCTCAAGGCCGTGCAAATGCCCGAATACGCGCCGCTGCTGCAGTCCACCGTGCAGCGCTGGAAGGGCCGCCCCATGGACGAAGTCATCGACCGCCTGCTGGTGCGCTTCGGCGGCGAGATCCTCTCCACCATTCCGGGCCGTGTGTCCACCGAGGTCGATGCGCGGCTGAGCTTCGACACCAGCGCCACTGTGTCGCGGGCCGAGCGCATCATCGAGCTGTACCAGGCCGAGGGCATCCACATCGACCGCGTGCTCATCAAGATCGCCGCCACCTGGGAAGGCATCGAGGCCGCACGCAAGCTCGAGAGCAAGGGCATCCACACCAACCTCACACTGCTGTTCTCTTTTGTGCAGGCAGTGGCCTGTGGCCAGGCCAAGGTACAGCTCATTTCGCCCTTTGTCGGCCGCATCTACGACTGGTACAAAAAACAGGCGGGCGCAAGCTGGGATGAGGTCGCCATGGCCGGTGCCAACGACCCCGGCGTGCAGTCGGTGCGTCGCATCTTCAACCACTACAAGCGCTTTGGCGTGGCGACCGAGGTCATGGGCGCGAGCTTCCGCAACGTGGGCCAGATCATCGCGCTGGCGGGCTGCGACCTGCTGACCATTGCGCCCGAGCTGCTGGCGCAACTGGCACAGTCCGACGCACCGGTGGCCCGCGCTCTGGACGCAGAGGCCGCACGCTCCATGGACCTGCCCGCGGTGCAGTACGACGAAGCGGGCTTTCGCTATGCACTCAACGAAGACGCCATGGCCACGGAGAAACTGGCCGAGGGCATCCGCGCGTTTGCGGTGGACACAGTCAAGCTCGAACAGATCATCCTGGCGGCCTGAAGCCACAGACACCCCGGCGGGGCGCACGCGCCCTAGTTACACTTGAGCATCGCGCCCGCGCGGCGGGCCACAGGATACCGATTCATGCATTCAGTCGTCATCAGCGGCACGGGTCTTTACCAGCCGCCCCACACCATCACCAACGCCGAGCTGGTGGAATCCTTCAACCGCTACGTGGACCTGCAGAATGCCCAGCATGCCACCGAGATTGCCGCAGGCACGCGCGAGCCGCTGCAGCACTCCAGCGTGGAGTTCATCGAGAAGGCATCGGGCATCAAACAGCGTTATGTGCTCGAAAAATCCGGCATCCTCGACCCGACACGCATGTACCCGCGCTTGCAGGAGCGGCCTGACGACCAACTCTCGCTGATGGGCGAGCTCGCCGTGGCCGCGTCCCAGCAGGCGCTGCAGCAGGCGGGCAAGACCGGCGCCGACATCGACGCCGTGCTGTGTGCGGCCTCCAACATGCAGCGCGCCTACCCCGCCATGGCCGTGGAAATACAGCAGGCCCTGGGTGCAGGCGGCTATGGCTTCGACATGAACGTCGCCTGCTCGTCGGCCACTTTTGCCATTGAGCAGGCCGTCAACGCCGTACGCACGGGCAGTGCGAAGTGCGTTCTGGTGGTCAACCCCGAGATCACCTCGGGCCACCAGGCCTGGAACGACCGCGACTGCCACTTCATCTTTGGCGACGTCTGCACGGCAGTGATCGTCGAACGCGCCGACACGGCCACCACCGCCGACGCCTGGGAGGTGCTGGGCACGCGCCTGGCAACCCAGTTCTCCAACAACATCCGCAACAACTTCGGTTTTCTCAATCGCAGCGAGGACAGTGACCCGAACGCACGCGACAAGACCTTCCGCCAGGAAGGCCGCAAGGTGTTCAAGGAGGTGGTGCCCATTGCGGCCGCCCACATCGAAGGCCACCTGAGCGACCTGGGCCACGCACCCAGCGCCGTGCGCCGCTACTGGCTGCACCAGGCCAACCAGGGCATGAACCAGCTCGTCATCAAGAAGCTGGCGGGCGACGCCAGCGCCGATCTGGCGCCACTGATTCTGGATGAGTTCGCCAACACCGCCTCGGCGGGGTCCATCATCGCCTTCCACAAGCACCGCGCCGACCTGGCGGCAGGCGATGTGGGCGTGATCTGCTCCTTTGGCGCTGGTTACTCGGTGGGCAGCGTCGTGCTGCGCAAGCGCTAACCCCACAGACTCCATGGCCGCCGCCTTTCCACGGTGCGACGAAACGCCGCAGTGGGCGCAACTGCGTACGCACCATGCGGCGCAGGGGGCGCGCTTTGATTTGCGCCATGCCTTTGCCGAAGACACGCAGCGCTTTGCGCATTTCAGCCAAGAGGCACCCCAGGTATTTGCCGACCTGTCCAAAAACCTGTGGGACCAAAAGACTGAAGCCCTGCTGCTGGACATGGCAAGCGCCTGCGGCCTGGCGCAGCGGCGCGACGCCATGCTGGCGGGGCAGCGCATCAACACCACCGAGAACCGGCCCGTCCTGCACACCCTGTTGCGCCGCCCTGCCGGGCTGGAGCTGCCGGGTGACGAGCCCTGGTTGCCCCAGGCACTGCAGCAGGTGCACTCCACGCTGCAGGCCATGCTCGACTGCGCCGAGGCGCTGCGCAACGACCCCACCATCACCGATGTGGTGAACATCGGCATCGGCGGCTCGAACCTGGGGCCGCAAATGGCGGTGCTGGCGTTGGAGCAGTTCCGCGTTCCGGGCAAGCGCTTTCATTTCGTCTCCAACATCGATGGCCACGAGCTCAAGCGCGTGCTGCGTGCGGTACGGCCCGAAAGCACGGTCTTCCTGTTGGCCTCCAAAACCTTCACCACGCCGGAGACCATGACCAATGCCCGCTCGGCGCTCGACTGGTTTGTGGCCCAGGGAGGGCAGGATGTGGCGCGGCACTTTGTGGCGCTGACCTGCAACGTGGAGGCGGCGTGCCAATGGGGCATCACCACCACCTTCGGGTTCTGGGACTGGGTCGGTGGACGCTATTCGCTATGGTCGGCCATCGGCATGCCCATCGCCATCGCGATCGGAGCCGAGGGTTTTCGCATGCTGCTGGCGGGTGCGCATGCCATGGACGAGCATTTCCGCACCGCGCCACTGACCACCAACCTACCGGTGCGCCTGGCACTGCTGGATGTCTGGTACCGCAATTTCCTGGGTTTTTCCAGCCGCTGTATCGCCCCGTACCACGCGGGCCTGCGCCGCCTGGCGGCGCATTGGCAACAACTGGAGATGGAAAGCAACGGCAAGCGCGTGGACCAAACAGGGCGCACCCTGCCCTTTGCGACCTCACCGGTGCTCTGGGGTGAGCCTGGGAGCAACGGGCAGCATGCCTTTTTTCAGATGTTGCACCAGGGCACCGACGTGCTGCCGCTGGAAATCGTGGCGGTGCGCCAATCGGCACACGGCCTGCCCGGTCACCACGAGATGCTGCTGGCCAACGCCCTGGCGCAAGCCCAGGCATTGATGCTGGGCCGCGCCAGCGACTGCGGGCACCGCCATTTCCCGGGCAACCGCCCCAGCACCTTTTTGTTGCTCGACGCGCTCACACCCACATCGCTGGGAGCACTGATCGCTCTGCAAGAGCACCGGGTGTTTGTGAGCGGCGCCCTGTGGGGCATCAACAGTTTTGACCAGTGGGGCGTGGAGCTGGGCAAGGTGCTGGCCAACGACCTGCAACAGCGTTTGGCCAGTGGCAACGTCGAGGGGCTGGACGCCTCGACCGCCGGCATGCTGTGCCGCCTGCGGCAGGATGGCTCCCACTGACACGCGCGGTGTCTGGACCAGAGAAACCCACCAATCGCGTTCAGGTCGTGGAGCGGTAGATACGCGCCGCCGAGCCCGCCTGCCCATAGGTAGGGGCCGGTTCGGCAGGAGGCAGGATGGAAGCGGCCTGCCGATCCACCAACGCCCCCAGGCGAGCAAGCTGCTCACGCTGCATGGCAAGCTGATTGCTCACCGCTTGCATGCGTGGCCGCAAGGCCTCGGGCCAGGGCTGGCCTTGCAAGCTACGGCTTGCCTGGATCAAGGCGTCCAGGTCTTTGCGCAGCTGCGCGCTGGATTGCTCCGCCGCCAAAGCATCGGCCGCCACAAGGGCGGCCGACATCTTTGCGAGTTGCTGTTCAACGGCTTGGAGCGCAGCTTCGGGCGTCATGGGCTGGAGTGTAGTGCCAGCAGGGCCTCCGTGGTACAGAAGGTTGCATCCCTGCAAGGCGCTGCCGCCGTGGCCCATTCCATGGGCCGCCAAACACTCAAATCTTGGTGCGCGAGAGGAATTCCTGGCTGTTGGCCAGCATTTTGTCGGCCACGACCTCGGCATCGACCTTGAAGGTGCCGTTTTCGATGGCAGCCCGCACGGCCTTGACCTTGCCGGCGTCAAAATCGCCCTGCACCCGGGCTGCATTGTCCAAACCCTGGGCCGCCTTGGACAGCGTAACGGGCACGCCGGCCGACGCCACTGCGGCAGCCGCCGCTGCGCTGCCTGCAGGTGCCGCACCTGTGCTGGCTGCTGGCACGGCCTTGCCCTGGCTCTTGGCCGCCGCACCGGGCGAGAGACCGCCCGGCATTTCCGGTGTTTGTCCTATTTTCATCGCTTGCTCCTAGGGCTCTGGCAACACAGGGCCCGGTAGCAATGTTTTCGACCCGCTGGACGCGGACTTTAGCGGTATTTCCCAAAAAACACCTAGAGTTGGGCGCTTATCGTCCCATCATAAAGCACAATGCCCTGAATTATCCTGCCATTCGTCATTCTGACGCGCACAGTTTGGCCCACGGCCCCGGCAGACATGGCCTGCCCCGCCGCCGTGATGGCAAAGCCGGGTCCCTGCGCTTGCACCCGTACCTGGGCGCCATGGGTGAACAATTGCGGCGCCTTGACCATGGATTGGCGCAAGGCCTGCCCTGCCTGCAGCGGCTGTGCCGCCACCTGCCCCACCCACAGCGCGGGGTCGGCGAGCACAGGGGAGTGCGAAGCCGCCCAATCGACTTCGGCCTGGACGGCGTCGGCAGCCGTCAACACTGCCCCCGAAGCCACATTGCCCGCCAGCACCCACGCCGGGCCGTAGGCCTTGACCGTGACGGGAAGGAACACATTCCAGCGGGTGGCACCCTCCACACAACGCAACCCCAGGCGTGTGCGGCCCCACAGCCGACCTCCGGTGGGCAAATAGGGCTCTGCGCGCGCGCAGGGCGCCAGGCGCAAATGGGGATCCAGCGAACCGACGGTGACTTCCAAGCGCAGGGGGGATGTTGCGGCCAGCCCGCTGCTGCGCAAGGCTTCGTCGGCCCAGCGTTGCGCGACCTGGCTCCAATCCATCTGGGCGTGGGCCTGCACTCCCGTCAAAGCCAAGGCCATGAGACACAGCACGCGGGCCGCCAGGCGGTACAGCGCCACCGGCGGGAGGGTCTGGAAAGGAACAATGGAACGTTGCATGGCGGCTCTCCCGCAGTGGCTTGCGCGGCCCGCGCAGTGCGGCCGTACGTTGGGAATCGTCGAAGCCCGGTCACCGGCTGCGCTGTGCCTCGAACACTGATGAGCACTTTAGGCCCGATGAGGGCCGACGAAGCGACAAATTGCGCACCCATCACCACGTTCTTCGGGCTTTAGAAAAGTGGGGGCATTTCCATAATCAGCCCATGCCGGAAGTCCGCCTGGACACTCCGGCGCCGTGCAATCCGTGGTACGAGGTCCCCATGCTAGACAAGATGACGAACCGGCTCGATTTCCAAGGCAAGGCCCTGGTGCTGCGTGCCGAGCGCCAGCGCGTCATTGCCAGCAACATCGCCAACGCCGATACCCCAGGCTACGTGGGCCGGGACATGAAATTCAGCGAGGCGCTGCGCGCAGCCACAGGGACCGAACCCAAGACCATGGCAACCACAGGCGGAACGCCCGCCGCTGCCGACGCGCGGCACTTTGCCCTCTCGTCCACCCTGCCCAGCAGCCAGAACGGCAAGCTCGGCTACACGGTGCAAACCCAGCCCTCTCTGGACCAGAACACCGTGGACATAGACCGAGAACGCGCCAATTTTGTGGACAACGCCGTGCGCTACGAGGCCACGCTGCGTTTCTTCAACGGACAGGCCAAGACCATGCTCAGCGCCATCACCGGCCAGTGATGGCAGCAGAAAGCGAAATTCATCATGTCGATGTTCTCCATCTTCAACGTCTCGGGCAGCGCGGTCAGCGCGCAGTCCCAACGCCTCAACGTGGTCGCCAGCAACCTGGCCAACGTCGATGCCGTGGCCGGCCCCGACGGCAAGGCCTACAAGGCGCGCCAGGTGGTCTTCCAAACCCAGGCCATGGGACCGGACAACGCCGCTGGGGTGCGCGTATCCGCCGTCAAGGAAAGCGAAACCCCTGGGCGCCGCGTGCACGACCCCAGCCACCCGGCTGCCGATGAAGAGGGCTACGTGACGCACTCCAACGTCAATGCCGTGGACGAGATGGTCAACATGATCTCGGCCTCGCGCTCGTACCAGAACAACGTCGAGGTCATGAACACGGCCAAGTCGCTGCTGCTCAAGACACTGCAGATCGGCCAGTGATTTCGGGAGACACACCATGTTCATGACCCCCATTGACACCAGCGCGCTGGATGCCGGCAGAACCACCACGGCGGCCCAATCCAACAACGCCTCGGACGCTGCCCAGTCACAGGACCGTTTTCTCAAGCTCCTGGTGGCGCAGCTCAACAACCAGGACCCGATGAACCCGCTGGACAACGCGCAGATGACCTCACAGATCGCGCAGATCAACACGGTCACCGGCATCCAGCAGCTCAACGACACCGTCAAGGGCATGATGAACCAGTTTGCCGCCCAGCAATTGATGCAGGCCGGCAGCATGGTGGGCCGCCAGGTGCTGGTGGAGGGGAACACCCTGTCCATCGACAGCACCACCGACAAGGCGGGCGGCGTCTTCGACCTGGCCGGCTCTGCCGCCTCGGTCACCGTGCAGGTGCTGGACCCCAATGGCAAGCAGGTGGGCACCGTGGAAATGGGCCCACTCAAGGCCGGGCGCTACAACTTCGACTGGGACGCCTCGGAATACGAGGGCGCCACCCCGCTGCGCTTCAAGGTGGTGGCGGCCAATGGCGAGACGGCGGTGGCTTCCACCGCACTGATGCGCGACAAGGTCAGCGCCGTCAGCATGGACAACGGCACCCTGTACCTGCAACTCGAAGGCGGCGGCACCGCCAACTACAACGGCATCAAGGCCATTCTGTAATTACTGCGAAGGAGCTTCCACCATGGCATTCCAGCACGGCCTCTCGGGCCTCAACGCCGCCAGCAAGAACCTGGACGTGATCGGCCACAACATCGCCAACGCCAATACCACCGGTTTCAAGGCCTCACGTGCCGAGTTCGCCGACATGGTGGCCTCCGCCATCGGTGGCGCAGGCGGCAGCAACGTGGGCATTGGCGTGCAGGTGGCTGCCGTGGCGCAGCAGTTCTCGCAAGGCAACCTCACGGTCACCGGCAACACGCTGGACGTGGCCATCAACGGCAGCGGCTTTTTCATGCTGCAGCAGCCCGATGGCTCCTCCGCTTACACCCGCGCGGGCAACTTCAAGCTCGACAAGGACGGCGACCTCAAGACCAACAGTGGCGCGCGGGTGCTGGGCTATCCGATCGATCCGGCCACCGGACTGCGTACGGCCACCGTCCCAGGCCCGCTGAACTTCCCATCGTCCCAGCCGATTGCGGCCAAGCAGACCACCACGGTCACGGCCGCCTTCAACCTGGATGCGCGCGCCTACGACGCCGCCGGCGTGCCTGCCACCCCCGGCCCACCACCCACACCGGCCATTCCACCCACGCCCCGTGCCACCTATGGCACCTCGATCAATGTGTTCGACAGCCAGGGCGTGGCCGTCCCCGTGACCCTGTACTTCCAGAAGACAGCCACGGACAACGAGTGGGAGGTGTACGACTCGCTCGACCTTGCGGCACCCTCCAGGGGCACCATCACGTTTGACAACAACGGCGCCATCACGGGCCCCGTGGCCCCCGCGCCCGCCACGGGCTTTGGGCTGACGCTGTCGGTGGACCCTTCGCCACCCAACCCCAACAACCTGCCGGCCTTCAACGTGCTGGTGAACCTGGACGACGTGACCCAGTTCGGCAGCAAGTTTGCCGTGTCCGACCTGAGCCAGGACGGCTATGCCTCGGGCGAGCTCACGGGCATCAACATCGAAGCCAGCGGCATGATCATGGCGCGCTACTCCAACGGAATGACGCGTGCCGAAGGCCAGGTGGCGCTGGCCAACTTCCGCAACCCGCAGGGCCTGATGGCCGTGGGCAACAACAACTGGGTCGAGACCTTCGAGTCGGGCCAGCCCGTCATGGGCACCCCCACCGATGGCAACTTCGGCGCCCTGCGCTCGGGTGCGCTGGAGGACTCCAACGTGGACCTCACGGCCGAGTTGGTCAACATGATGACGGCGCAGCGCACCTACCAGGCCAATGCGCAAACCATCAAGACCCAGGACCAGGTGATGTCCACCCTGGTGAATTTGCGCTGAGCACGTCGCCCCCTGAACCGGAGCCCCCACCATGGACCGCATCATCTACACCACCATGACCGGCGCCAACGCGGCCGCGCATCGGCAGGCCGTGCTGTCCCACAACCTGGCCAATGCGTCCACGCCGGGGTTCCGCGCCGAGATGTCCACCTTCCGTTCAGTGCCGCTGCAGGGCGACGGCGCCAGCACCCGGGTGTTTGCGCTGGAGGCCACCTCGGGCCACCGCGACATTTCAGGCCCGGCCCAGCGCACAGGCCGCAGCCTGGACGCCATGGCCATGGGCAACGCCTGGTTTGCGGTCCAGGGCGCGGATGGCACCGAGGCCTACACGCGCGCAGGCTCCTTTGAAGTGTCGGCCACCGGCCAGTTGCTGACCTCCACCGGCCGGCCCGTGCTGTCCGACGGTGGCGCGCCGATCGACATCCCCCCTGGCGCCGAGGTGTCGCTGGGCTCCGACGGCACGGTCACGGCCCGCACCGGCGGGCAGGCGCCGCAGGCCGTGGGACGCCTCAAGCTGGCCACCCCCACGCCGGAAGACCCGCTCAAGCGCGGCGACGACGGGCTGTTCCGCGCCGCATCGGGCGAACCCATCCCCAACGACGCCAATGCCCGCATGGTCAGCGGCACGCTGGAGGGTTCGAACGTGAACGCCGTGGAAAGCATGGTCGGCATGATCGCCGCCTCGCGCCAGTTCGAGCAGCAGATGCGCCTGCTGCAGACCGCCGAAACCAACGACAAGACCGCCAGCCAGTTGCTGGGCATGAACGGCTGAAGCGCCACCCGCCAGGAGATACCGCCATGATGAATTCCCTTTGGATTGCCAAGACCGGCATGACTGCCCAGCAAACACAGCTGGACGTGATCTCGCACAACCTGGCCAACGTCTCGACCACGGGCTTCAAGCGCAACAACGCGGTGTTCGAAGACCTGATCTACCAGAACCTGCGCCAGGTGGGTGCCAACACCACCGAGCAAAACCAGTTGCCCACCGGCCTGCACCTGGGCCTGGGCGTGCGCACCGTGGCCACGAGCCGCAACTTCACCCAGGGTTCGCTGCAGGAAACCAAGAACAGCCTGGACGTGGCCATCAACGGCAACGGCTTCTTCGAGGTCACCATGCCCGACGGCACCATCGGCTACACGCGCGATGGCTCCTTCCAGGTGGACGCCCAGGGCCGCGTCGTCACCTCCAGCGGTCTGCCGGTGGCCAACGGCATCACCGTACCGCAGGGGGCCACCAGCATCAGCATCAGCGCGGACGGCGTGGTCTCCGCCATCGTGGCAGGCAACACCCAGCCGCAACAGTTGGGCAGCCTGGCCATGTCCAGTTTCATCAACCCCGCAGGCCTGGAGCCCGTGGGCCAGAACCTGTTCAAGGAATCGGCCGCCTCGGGCCAGCCGCAACAGGGCACGCCGGGCACCAACGGGCTGGGCTTCATCAAGCAGGGGTTCCTGGAGTCGTCCAACATCAACGTGGTGGAAGAGCTGGTCAACATGATCCAGACCCAGCGCGCCTACGAGATGAATTCCAAAGCCATCCAGACCAGCGACCAGATGCTGGCCAAGCTCAGCCAGCTCTGAACCTCTCTTGCGCCACGGAGCCACACCATGAAACGCCTGCTCTCCCCCTCTGCCCTGCGCCTGGGCGCCCTGCTGTGCGCCGCCTGGCTGGCCGGTTGCGCCAGCCTCTCGCCCGCCCCGCCGGTGGACGTGCTGCCCACCACGCCGCCAGCGCTCACCACCCAGCCGCGCATGGCTCCGCAGCCTGCCACGGGCAGCCTGTTCCAGCAGGCCAGCTACCGCCCCATGTTCGAAGACCGACGCGCGCGCATGGTGGGCGATATGGTGACGATTCAGATCGTCGAGAACATCACCGCCAGCCAGAAGTCCTCTTCCACCGTGGACCGCAGTTCCGATGTGTCCGGCGGCATCACGGCGCTGCCGTTCGTGGGCTCCACCTTCACCGACAAGACCAAGCTGGCCGCCAAGTCGGGCAATGCCTTTGCCGGCAAAGGCGGCACCGAGAGTGCCAACAAGTTCGAGGGCTCGATCACGACGACCGTCATCGACGTGCTGCCCAACGGCCACCTGGTGGTGGCGGGTGAAAAGCAGATCGGCGTGAACCAGAACGTGGACGTGCTGCGTTTCTCCGGCACGGTGGACCCGCGCTTGCTGCAGCCCGGCAGCATCGTCAACTCGACCCAAGTGGCCAATGTGCGCGTGGAGTCGCGCGGCCGCGGGGCCCAGAGTGAGGCCCAGATCATGGGCTGGCTGGGCCGCTTTTTCATGACCATTCTGCCGTTCTGAGCATTCATTTGCTATCATTTTCATAGCTTGCAGAGCTTGATTAATAAGCGCTGCAGGCATTTTTTGCTTGTATTTTTGGGGCAACAGGTGGGTGCGGGCAGCAGCCCCGCCACTGCACCAAATGGCCGGTGAAGGAGCCGCTTTTCGGGTTTTAGAAATCCCGCATCGCTCCCACAATCAAAGCCATGCAAGCCACGCCCCACTCCTTCCGCTGGAACGTCCGCCGCCTACTCTGGCCGCTGCTGGCCGTGCTGGCGCTGTGCGCTGCCTGGCCCGCCCAGGCGCTGCGCATCAAGGAAGTGGCGGCCGTGCAGGGCGTGCGCAGCAACCAGCTCACCGGCTACGGCCTGGTGGTGGGGCTGGACGGCACGGGCGACCAGACCACGCAGATGCCCTACACCACCCAGTCGCTGCAGAACTACCTGCAGAACATGGGCGTGAGCCTGCCGCCCAACCTGACGGGCCAGTTGCAGCTCAAGAACGTGGCGGCCGTGATCGTGACGGCGCAACTGCCCGCCTTTGCGCAGCCGGGCCAGTTTGTGGATGTGAACGTGTCCTCCATGGGCAACGCCAAGTCGCTCAAGGGCGGCATGTTGATTGCCACGCCGCTGCGCGGCGCCGACGGCGAAATCTACGCCCTGGCGCAAGGCAGCCTGGTGGTGGGTGGCGCGGGCGCGTCCTCGGGTGGCAGCAAGGTGCAGATCAACCACCTGAGTGCCGGGCGCATTCCGCAAGGGGCGCAGGTGGAGCGCTCGGTGCCCACACCGCTGCACGAGGGCGACAGCGTCACGCTCGGGCTCAACGCATCCGATTTTCAAACCGCACGCCGCGTGGCGCAGGCCATCAACGCCCGCATGGGCGAAGGCCGTGCCCAGGCCCTGGACGGACGCACGGTGCAGGTGCGCGCGCCCAACGACCCCAACGCCCGCGTCAATTTCATCGCCGAGCTGGAGGAGTTGCCCATCGAATCCATGGTGCCCTCGGCCAAGGTGGTGATCAATGCGCGCACCGGCTCGGTGGTGCTGAACCAGGCCGTCACACTGGGGCCCTGCGCCATTGCGCACGGCAACCTGTCCATCGTCATCAGCAGCCGCCCGGTCATCAGCCAGCCCGCACCGCTGTCACAAGGCCAGACGGTGGTCACACAACAAAGCGATATCCAGATCAACCAGGACCCGGGCAACATCATCCAAATGCCAGCTTCGGCGCAGTTGTCCGACGTGGTGCGCGCGCTCAACGGGCTGGGCGCCACGCCGCAAGACCTGTTGGCCATTCTGCAGGCCATCAAGGCGGCAGGCGCACTCAACGCGGAGTTGGAGGTGATCTAGCATGGCCTTCTCCCTGTCCTCCTCGCACCCCCTGCACGCTGGCCAAGGGCTGGCGGCGGACGTGCAGTCGCTGCAAAACCTCAAGCGCGACGCCACCCAGAACGACCCCGCCGCCACCAAGGAGGCAGCGCGCCAGTTCGAATCGCTGTTCATGCGCGAGATGATCAAGAGCATGCGCGAGGCCACCATGAAATCCGGCCTGCTCGACGGCGCCCATGGCGACCTGGGCACGGACATGCTGGACCAGCAACTCTCGGTGCAGATGTCGGGCCAACCCGGCGGGCTGTCCGAGATCATTGCCCGCCAGTTGGCGCAGGCCATGGGCGTGGAACCTGCGGCAACCAGCCATGCCACCACCCCTTCCACCCTGAGCCTGGGCGGAGCCCTCAAAAACAACGCGCCCACATCCGGCCCAGTCACCACCACCCCCGCCCCCGCCGGGCGCGACGCCTTCGTCCAGCACCTGAGCGGAACCGCCGAGCGCGTGGCGCAGGAGAGCGGCATCCCCGCTGCCTTCATGCTGGGCCAGGCAGGCCACGAAACCGGCTGGGGCAAGAGCGCCATCAAGAAGGCCGATGGCAGCGACTCGTTCAACCTGTTCGGCATCAAGGCCACCAAGGGCTGGACGGGCAAGGTGGCCGAGGTGACCACCACCGAGTACATCGATGGCAAGCCACGCAAGGTGACGGCCAAGTTCCGCGCCTACGACTCCTACGAAGAGTCGTTCCGGGACTACGCACGCCTCATCAAGGAAAGCCCACGCTACGAGAAAGCCGAGTCCGTCGCCAAAACAGGCTCTGCCGTGGCCTACGCGGCCGCGCTGCAGAAGGCGGGCTACGCCACCGATCCCGAGTACGCCAGAAAGCTCAGCGGCGCGATCCAGAGCGCGCTGCGCGCCATGGCCTGATATGGAGCACCCCCCTATGTCGCTACGCTCCCTCCCCCCGCTCTCGCAGCGCTGCGCGCTGCGGGCAGGAGGACGCCCCCAGCGCGGCGGGGCGGCCCTTGCGCGGGGGCTCTGGCCTGGTCTGCGCCCACAATATGCGGCGCAGGCGGCGCAAGTGCCATGGCACCTTGAACCCCATCGCCGGGAGGCAGCACCATGAGCCTGCTCAACGTCGGAGCCCGGGCCCTGCTGGCCAACCAGGTGGCCTTGCAGACGGCGGGGCACAACATTGCCAACGTCAGCACGCCGGGCTATTCACGCCAGAGCGTGGTGCTGTCCACCGTGCAGGGCCAGTTCACGGGGGGCGGGTACATCGGCAAGGGGGTCAACGTTGACACCATCATCCGCAACCACAGCGAGCTGCTGACGCGCCAGGCGGCCTCGGCGGCGTCGGTGTCGGCGGGTGATGCGATCCGTTCCACGCGCCTCAACCAGTTGCAGGATGTGTTCGCTGGGGGCGCCAACGGACTGGGCGCAGCCATCAACGACATGATGAACGCCTTCTCGGACGTGGTCACCGCGCCCACGGACCTGTCGGCGCGCAACCTGGTGCTCACACGCATCGACGAGACCGCAGGCCGCTTGCGCACCGCGGCGGAGCGCCTCGACGAAATCCAGGCCACGGTGCGCTACGAACTGGACGGCGCGATCAACGACATCAACACCATTGCCAAAAGCCTGGCTTCGGTGAACGAGCAGATTGCACGCGCCAAGGGCTCCGGGCAGCCGCCCAACGACCTGCTGGACCAGCGCGACACGCTGATCCGCAACCTCAACCGCTACCTGCAGACCACACAGGTCGAAGCCGACGACGGCACCATGAGCGTGTTTGTGGCCTCCAGCCAGCCGCTGGTGCTGGGCACCACGGCCGCCACCCTCAGCATCGACAACGCCAGCCTGTACCCCGGCAGCGGGGATTTGAAGGTCGTTTTCCATACCGCTGGGGGCGCCTCCATCGAGCTGAACGAAGGCATGCTGGGCGGCGGCGAAGTGGCGGGCCTGCTGCGCTTCAACAACAGCGACCTGGCCGAGGGTCGCAACCTGCTGGGCCGCATGGCCGTCGCGATCAGCGAATCGATGAACACCCAGCACCGGCTGGGCCTGACGCTGGATGGCCAGGTGGGCGGCAACCTGTTCACCCCCATAGCACTGGCCGATGCCCGCGGCGCCAGCACCAATGTCTCCGGCGCCACCATTGGACTGGCCGTGTCCGACCCCACGCGGCTGGCTGCATCCAACTACGAGATCAGCTTCACGGCGGCCAACGCAGGCAGCGTGCAGCGCCTGTCGGACGGCAAGTACTTTGAATTCGGCCCGGCGCTGCCGCCGCCAGGCTACACCAGCCTCAACGCCCTGTTTGCCGACCAGGGGCTGGCGCTGACCATCACCGGTGCACCGGTGGCGGGCGATCGTTTCCTCATCAACTCGCTGCAGGGCGCGGCCAACAACATCGACTCCATGGTGTATTCGCCGCGCGACCTGGCGGCGGCCAGCCCGGTCAACGCCACGCTGGGCCCCAACAACACCGGGCAGCTCAAGATGTCTAGCCTGAAGGCGCTCACCAACCCGCCCGGAGCGACGGTGCCGGTGACGCTGACCTTCACCGGCCCCAACACCTACACGCGCTCGGACACGGGCGCCGTGGTGCACAACTACGTGTCGGGCCAACCCATCAACTACGACACGGCCGTGCCTCCCACGGGCTGGTCCATCACGCTCAGCGGCAGCCCGGCGGCGGGGGACACCGTGGTCATCGGCAATGCGCTGAATCCCGCCTACGGCGACTGGTACCAGCGCAATGCAGGCAACGCCAGTGCACTGCTGGGCCTGCGCGACGTGAAGATGTTTGACGACGCGACCCTGGCCGACGGCTACGCAGGCCTGATGGCGCAGGTGGGCACACGCACGCAGAGCGCGCAGTTTGCCGCCCAGGTGTCGGAAAAGATCGCCGCCCAGCTCGAAGGCGACCGCACCGCCGTCTCCGGCGTCAATCTGGACGAAGAGGCCGCGCGTCTGATCCAATACCAGCAGGCTTACCAGGCTTCTGCCAAGATGATCCAGATTGCGCAGAACGTCTTTGACAGCCTGATTTCCAGCATGGGCCGCTGACCCGCGCAAGGAGCACTGACATGAGCAACACATTCATGCGCGTCGGTACCGCGAACATGTACGACAACGCCCTGCGCAACCTGGGCGAGCGGCATTCCAGCCTGGTGGGCCTGCAGGACAACCTGACCTCGGGCAAGCGCGTGGTGCGCCCCAGCGACGACCCGGTGGCCGCCGCCCAGGCCGAGCGCGCGCTCACGCGCATCACCCGCATTCAGACCGAGCAGCGCGCACTGGAAGTGCAGCGCAATGCCATCGCCCAGGCCGAAGGCTCGCTGGGCGATGCCGTCAACCTGGTGCAGGAAATGCGCGAACTCATGGTCAAGGCGGGCAGCGGCACGCTGACCCCCAACGACCGCAAGACCATTGCCCAGCAAATCCAAAGCCTGCGCGACCAGTTCATCGACGTGGCCAACCGCAAGGACACCAACGGACTGCCCCTGTTCAACAGCCTGGGCAGCGCGCTGCAGCCCTTCCTGGGGCCATTGGCACCGCCGCCGGACTACAGCTTCGAGGGCCTGCCCGGCCAATCGGCCGCAGACACCGTGTCCATCCCGCTCACGCTCGATGGCGATGCGGCCTTCATGTTCCGCCCCCAGCGCGATGGCGTGTACCACGCCAGCATCAGCACCACGCCGCCGGATCGGCAGTTTGGCACCACCGCCATCACCACCACCGACCCCTCGCTGGTGACGGGCGACAACTACCAGGTCGTCTTCAGCGGCGTGGGACCAGGGGCCACACCGGGCACGCTCACCGCCACCTACACCATCACCAACACCACCACGGCCGTGAGCCTGCCGCCGGTGACCGTGCCCGACTTCCCGGCCGACAAGCCAGTGACCATTGGCATCACCACCATCCCTGGCCTGAGCTTCGAGATCAAGGGCACGCCCGCCAACGGCGACACCGTGACCCTGGAGCCCAGCTCCAGCGTGTTCAGCGTGATGGACACCGCCGTGCGTGAGATTGGCGGCTCCCCCCACAGCAATGCCGCAGCGCAGGCCGTGGGCCAGGCGCTGGCCAACATCGACCGCGGCCTGGAGCGCATGCAGGCAGTGCGCGGCTACGCGGGCGAACTGCTCAACCGGGCCGACCGCATCACGGGCAACCAGGAAACCCGCTCCACGCAGCTCGAAGGCGACCGCTCAAGGGCGGAGGATCTGGATATGATCAAGGGCATCTCGGACTTCCAGAACCAGCAGGTGGGTTACGAGGCAGCGCTCAAGTCCTACTCCATGGTTCAGAAGATGTCGCTGTTCAACTTCATTTCCTGATAGTGCAATCCGTCCTTGGCAGTCTGGTTCTGGGCTACCGCCCTTTGTGGGGTGCAGCGCGTTCGCTGGCCGGTGTGCAGTTGTACGTGCGCGAGGCAGCCGCCGTGGGCGTGGATGCGCCCCACCTGCTGCGCACCGTGCAGGAAATGTGGTCCGCCAGCTCACCGCCACTGCTCATCTCGCCGCTGTCACACCAGTTGCTGAGCGACCTGCTGGAACACGCACCGCGCGGCAGCCCCTGGATTCTGGTGCCCGGCCATTGGCTGGGCGATTCGGCCCTGTTTGCCCAGGTGCAGGCCGCCCACCAGCGCGGCCTGCGGCTGGTGTGGCGCGGGCCGCTGGGTCGCCTGCCCGAGCCCGAGGTGGCCCGCTGCTTCGACAACAGCCTGCTGAGCCTGCAACCCGAAGAAACCATGGCGGCGCTGCAGGCATCGCCCCCGGCCCGCCCCGGCACCCACCACCCCCCCGGGCAGGGCATCAGCCCGGTGATCGACGGGCAGATGTACGAAGACATTGCCAGCCGTGCGCTCATGTCCCACTGCCTGGATGAACACCGCGCCGTGGCCCTGGCCGGCTGGCCCAAGGAGGACGTGCTCTACAGCCTGCGCCACCAGCCCATGCAGCCGGCGCACGCGACCATCCTCAAGCTGCTCAAGGCCATCGACGCCGAGCAGTCGCTCGACGTGTTCGAGGGCATCCTGGGCGAAGACCCGCTGCTGGCCTACCGTTTCATGGTCTATACCAACTCGGCCTCGCTGGGCTTGCGTACGGGCATCGACTCGCTGCGCCGTGGCCTGGTGATGATGGGCTATGGCTCCATCCGCAAGTGGCTGGGCGACCAGCTCCCGCACGCCAGCACCGAGGCCGACCTGCGCCCGGTGCGCGAGTCCATGGTGCTGCGCGCACGCCTGATGGAGCAACTCATCGAGCCCGGCCTGCAGCACGAACTGCGCAGCGAGGTGTACCTGTGCGGGCTGCTGTCGCAACTGGACGATTTGCTGGGCGAACCGGTGGGCACCATCCTGCACCGCATTCCCCTGTCCGACCGGGTGTTTGACGCCATCGTCATGAACCACGGCCCCTACGCCCCTTGCCTGCAAATGGCCCGCGCCCTGGAGACCGATGACGCCAGCGCCATCCACCAGCTCTGCACGGACCACGAGATGGAGCAGGAGGACGTCAACCGCATCCTGCTGCGGACCCTGGCAAGTACACGAAGGGGCACTCCCGCCTGAGGCGCGGCGGGGCGACCCTTGCGCGGCTGCCCGCGCGGGTTTCATGCCGCAGGCATCTGGTCGCGGATGCGTTCGAACACGGACCAGAACGCGGCATCCTGCGTGGTGCTGAAGTTGATGCGCATGAGCGTGCTGGGCTGGCGGCTGGCGTGGAACAACGCCCCAGGGGCGAGCAGATAGCCCTCATCCAGCATGCGCTGAGCGAGTGCATCGGTGTCCACCCCGGTGTCCACCCAGCCGAACAGGCCCGCAGGTTCCGCCACGAAGCGGCAGCCTGCCTGCAGCGCCAGGCGCACGCTGCGCTCGCGCGCCTGGGCCAGGCGCAGGCGGATGCGCTCGGCGTGGCGGCGCAGCTGGCCCTGGTCTATGCACAGCGCCATGGCCTGCTCCAGCACCGAGGGGGTGGTCAATGTGGACAGCAGCTTGGTGTCGAGCAGCCGCTCGCACAGCTCTGCGGGAGCGGCGAGGTAGCCCACACGCCAGCTCGGCGCCAGGATCTTGGCAAAACCACTCACGTAGATGGTGCGTTGCAGGCCGTCGAGCGCGCACAGGCGCGTGGCGTGCTCCGGCGCGATGTGGCTGTAGGTGTCGTCCTCGACGATATGAAAGCCGTGGCGCTGCGCCAGTTGCAGCACTTGGTGCGCGCTGCCGGGCGTGAGGCAGTAGCTGGTCGGGTTGTGCAGCACGCTCACACTCACAAACAGCTTGGGCGCATGGGCCTCGCAGTAGCGCGCCATCACCTCCAGGTCCGGGCCCTCGGCGCGGCGCGGTACGGGCAGCACGCGCATGCCCAGGGCATCGAGCCGGGCAAACTCCACCGACCAGCCAGGCTCCTCGACCATGACCGGGTCACCCGCCTTGAGCAGCGTGCGGCTCACGATGTCCAGCGCCTGCGTGGCGCCCACGGTGGTCACGATCTGCGCCGGGTGCACCGGTATGTTGAGGTCGGTCAGGCGGCGCGCCAGCACCTGGCGCAGGCCCGCATCGCCCTGGGGTTCACCATAGTTCAGCGCACCCGAGGCCAGCGCTCGCCCGGCGGTGATCTTGCGCAGCGCGGCCGGCATGAAGCGCGCTTCCTCCAACCACTGCGGCGGCAGCACGCCCGCTCCGGGCTGGGGCTTGCCCGAGCCCTGGTGGAACATGCCCCGGATCAGCGCTGTGGAATGGATCTGCGAGCCCGAGGGCAGCGGAAAGGGTTCCGGCCGCTCCGTCTCATTTGCTACTGATTTGATAGCGTTTTGCGCTTGCCCATATTGCCCTGCGGCCCGATTTTGTGTCAAATCCCGCACATAGAAGCCACGCTGGCGCCGTGCCTCCACCAGTCCCTGGGCCAGCAACTGGTCGTAGGCGGCCACCACGGTGTAGGGGCTCACACCCTGCTGGCGCGCGCAGTCGCGCACCGAGGGCAGGCGCGAACCGGCAGGCAGCAGGCGCGAGCGGATGCGTTCGGCAAAGCGCTCGGCGAGCTGGTCGGTGAGGGTGCGGTGGGGGCTTTTGATGAGCATGGCGCAAGCTGTACCGCCCTGTGCACCAGCACAGCTCGGTGATTTGTCAGAAAAACTGTGCTGGAACTGTAGCGGAAATTGGCCCTACAGTGCATGCAACTGTTCGACACAACCCATGCCCTTGTCCGAATTCACCGCCCTGCTGCTGCTCGCCACGGCCATGAGCTTCTCGCCCGGCCCGAACACCACGTTGTCCACCGCACTGGCGGCCAACCGGGGCTTGCCGCACGCCATGCGCTTTGTCTGCGCCGTGCCCGTGGGCTGGTCTGCGTTGCTGCTGCTGTGCGCAGGCGGGGTGGGTGCGCTGGTGCTGGCAGCGCCCATGCTGCGCCTGGCAATCAAGGCCGTGGGCATTGGCTACCTGCTGTGGCTGGCCTGGAAACTGAGCCAGACGGCAAGTCTGGCCGCTGCCGACAGCGCGCGCCTGGACGTGGGCTTCTGGCAGGGCACGCTGCTGCAGTTCGTGAACATCAAGGCCTGGCTGCTGGCGCTGACCATCGTGGCGGGCTGGATCGCCGGGCGCCCCGACGCGCTGCAGCGCCTGGCCGTGGTGCTGCCGGTGATGCTGCTGTTCGCATTTTTCAGCAACCTGGCCTATGCAGCCACCGGTGCGCTGCTGCGCCAGTGGCTGGCCCAAGGTCGGCGCCTGCTGTGGTTCAACCGCGCCATGGCCGGTGTGCTGACCGCCACCGCCGCCTGGATGACGACCGCCTGACCCGTCCACCCCAACACCGCCCGGAGCCCGCCATGCACACCTCGCCCCCCGCCAGCGCCCCCCTGCGCCCTGGCCCTGCCCAGGCCTCCAGCCTGCACCGACAAGAAACCCGGGGCTTGGCCCTGGGCCTGCTGGGCGTGGCGATCTTCGCCCTCACACTGCCCATGACGCGCCTGGCCGTGGGCACGCCCGAGGCGCCGTTGATGTCGGGCCTGTTCATCGCCATGGGGCGTGCGGCGGTGGCCGGGGTGCTGTCCGCGTTGCTGCTCATCGCGCAGCGTGCCCCCTGGCCGCGCCGGGCCGACTGGGGGCCGCTGGCCCTCACAGCGCTGGGTGTGGTGTTCGGGTTTCCGTTGCTCAGCTCCATCGCCATGCGCCATGTGGGCGCCGTGCATGCCAGCGTGATCGTGGGCGCGTTGCCGCTGGCCACCGCCGCCGTGGGCGCACTGCTGCACCGCCAGCGCCCCTCGGGGGGCTTCTGGGCCTGCGCGCTGCTGGGCGCGACACTGGTGGTGGGTTTTGCACTGCTGCGTTCGGGCACGGCAGGGCTGGCGCTGCACCCGGCCGACCTGCTGCTGCTGGGCGCCGTGCTGTGCGCCGCCGTGGGCTATGGCTACGGCGCACGCCTGTCGCAGCACCTGCGTGCCGACACGGTGATCTGCTGGGCGCTGGTGATCTCGCTGCCTGCCACGCTGCCGCTGGGTCTGCTGTCCTGGCCCCAAGCGCCGGTGCCCGCCTCGGCCTGGGCCGCGTTCGGCTACGTGGCGGTATTCTCGATGTGGCTGGGCTTCTTTGCCTGGTACCGGGGCCTGGCGCTGGGCGGCACGGTGCGCGTGAGCCAGGTGCAACTGGTGCAGCCTTTCCTGGGCATGCTGTTTGCCGTGCCGCTGCTGGGTGAGCGCCTGGACGCTGTGAGCCTGGGCTTCGGCCTGGCAGTGATGGCTACCGTTTTGGCAGGAAGGCGCATGCCCGTGCGTGGCAAACCCTGAATCCTATTTTTCCGCGCCAAGGTTAAGCTTGCAGGTCGGCTACACAATGGCCGCAAACCCGAACCTGCGCCCACCCTCAGCGCACCCTCAACTGGAGATGATTGCAATGACCCACTGGACCCTGGCCGCTCGGGCCGCCAAGATGAACCCCTCGGTGATCCGCGAGATCCTCAAGGTCACCGAAAAGCCCGGCATCATCAGCCTGGCTGGCGGCCTGCCCTCGCCCAAGACCTTCCCGGTCGATGCCTTTGCCAAGGCCTGCGAAGTGGTGCTGGGCCACGACGGTGCCAGCGCACTGCAGTACGCCGCCAGCGAGGGCTACGGCCCGCTGCGCGAGGCCATTGCCGAACAACTGCCCTGGGACGTGGACCCTGCCCAGGTGCTGATCACCACCGGATCGCAACAAGGCCTGGACCTGGTGGCCAAGGTGCTGATCGACACCGGCAGCCGCGTGCTGGTGGAAACACCCACCTACCTGGGCGCGCTGCAGGCCTTCACGCCCATGGAGCCTCAGGTGGCCGCTGTGGCCAGCGACGATGAAGGCGTGGTCGTGGACGAGCTGCCCGCCAAGGTGGGCAGCGGCGCCGACAAGGCGCGCTTCCTGTACGTGCTGCCCAACTTCCAGAACCCCACAGGCCGCACCATGAGCGAAGCGCGCCGCGCCGCGCTGGTGGAGCAGGCCGCGGCCCTGGACCTGCCGCTGATCGAGGACAACCCCTACGGCGACCTGTGGTTCGACAACCCGCCGCCGCGCCCGCTGACGGCGCGCAACCCCGAGGGCTGCATCTACCTGGGCTCGTTCTCCAAGGTGCTGGCACCGGGCCTGCGCCTGGGCTATGTGGTCGCGCCCAAGGCGGTGTTCCCCAAACTGCTGCAGGCCAAGCAGGCGGCCGACCTGCACACCCCCGGCTTCAACCAGCGCATGGTGGCTGAGGTGCTCAAGGGCGGCTTCCTCGACCGCCATGTGCCCACCATCCGCGCGCTTTACAAGCAGCAGCGCGACGCCATGCTGGCCGCGCTGGAGCGCGAGATGGCCGGCCTGGGCGTGCACTGGAACAGCCCGCAGGGCGGCATGTTCCTGTGGCTGCGCCTGCCCGAAGGCCTGGACGCCACCGCACTGCTACCCCAGGCAGTGGAGCGCAACGTGGCCTTTGTGCCCGGTGCCGCCTTCTATGCCGACCAGGCGGACCCACGCACGCTGCGCCTGTCCTTCGTGACGGCCAGCGCCGCGCAGATCGACACGGGCATTGCCGCACTGGCCGCCACCATCCGCGCCGCCCAGCTGGCCTGACCGACCCACGCCACGCACCGCCAGCCCAGGAGCCACGCCCATGCCCGAACGCGCCTTTCAGCAGATCGACGTTTTCAGCCAGCGCCCGGGCGACGGCAACCCGCTGGCCGTGGTGCTGGACGCCCAGGGCCTGAGCGACGCCGACATGCAGCGTTTTGCCACCTGGGCCAACCTGTCGGAAACCACCTACCTGCTCCCGCCCACCGAGGCGGGCCTGGCCGCTGGGGCCGACTACCGCGTGCGCATCTTCAGCCCGCGCGGCGAGCTGTCCTTTGCCGGCCACCCGACACTGGGCAGTTGCCATGCCTGGCTGCAGGCGGGCCACCAGCCGCGTGTGGCCGGTGCCATCGTGCAGGAATGCGCGGGCGGCTTCGTGCGCATCGAGCAAAGCGATGGGCTGCTGGCATTTGCTGCGCCCCCCATGCAACGCAGCGCCCCCAACCCCGCGCTGCTGGCGCTGGTGACCGGCGCGCTGGGCCTGCGGCCCCAGCAGGTGCTGGCAGCCCAGGTGCTGGACAACGGACCGCGCTGGCTGGCACTGCTGCTGCCCAGCGCCGAACTGGTGCTGGGCCTGCAACCCGACCATGCCCGCCTCAAGGACCTGGGCCAGGACGTGGGCGTGGTGCACGTGGCCCCCAGCGCCAGCGACACCAGCCGCCCCGGTGTGACCGTGCGCGCCTTTGCCGCGCCCATGGGCAACCCCGAAGACCCGGTCACCGGCAGCCTCAACGGCAGCCTGGCGCAGTGGCTCATTGCCGAAGGGCTGGCGCCGCAGCGCTACCTGGTGGCCCAGGGCGAACGCCTGGGCCGCGCCGGGCGCGTGCACATCCGCCAGGACGAGCAAGGCCAGGTCTGGGTGGGGGGCCAGAGTGTGACCTGCATCCAGGGCACGGCCCTGCTCTGAGAACGTGTTCACGATCTGACGTCCTGCCCCCCTTTTGCCACAGGAGCCTCCATGCGCCAGCGCCCGTTCCAGCAAGTCGATGTCTTTACCGCCACCCCCTACCTGGGCAACCCCCTGGCGGTGGTGCTCGATGGCGAAGGCCTGTCCACGCAGGCCATGCAGCAGTTCACCAACTGGACCAACCTGTCCGAAGCCACCTTTGTGCTGCCGCCCACGCCCGAGGGCCGCGCCGCCGGGGCCGACTACCGCGTGCGCATCTTCTGCCCCGGCGCCGAGTTGCCCTTTGCGGGCCACCCCACGCTGGGCACCTGCCATGCCTGGCTGCAGGCGGGCGGGCAACCGCGCACGCCTGGTCGCGTCGTGCAGGAATGCGGCGTGGGCCTGGTCACGCTGCGCCAGGATGGCGAGCGCCTGGCCTTTGCCGCACCGCCGCTGCTCCAAAGCGGCCCGCTGGACGAGGTGGATGTGGAACGCATCGCACGCGGCCTGGGGGTGGCACGCAGCGACATCGTGCACCACGCCTGGTGCCACAACGGCCCGCACTGGCGCGCCGTGCTGCTGCGCTCTGCCGAGCAGGTGCTGGGCTTGCGGCCCGACCCCGCCACGCTGGGCGGGCTGTCCATCGGCGTGGTGGGCCCGCGCAGCGCCGCACGCCAGGCCGCCGACGGCTGCGCCTTTGAAGTGCGCGCCTTCTTCCCCGGCAACCACGGCCTGGCCGAAGACCCGGTCACCGGCAGCCTGAACGCCGCGCTGGCGCAGTGGCTCATTCCCGCCCACCTGGCGCCCCGCAGCTACGTGGTCAGCCAGGGCACGGCCCTGGGCCGCGCCGGGCGCGTGCATGTGGACCAGGAAGGCGCCCAGACCTGGATTGGCGGGCAGGCCGTCACCTGCATGCGCGGCGAAGTCCGCCTGTGATCCCGCGCGCACCCTGCGTGGACCACCTGGTGGTGCTGGCCACCGACCTGGCCAGTGGCGCCGCCTGGTGCGAGCACACGCTGGGCGTGGCCCCGGCCGCCGGGGGCGAGCACCCGCTCATGGGCACGCACAACCGGCTGTTGCAGCTCAGCGGCCCGGCACACCCGCGCGCCTACCTGGAGATCATTGCTATCAATCCAATAGCTACTCCCGCAATATCCACAGGCAAAAAGCGCTGGTTTGATATGGATTGCAAGGCCCTGCAGGCCCAGGTGGCACAGCACGGCCCCCGGCTGATCCACTGGGTGGCCGCCGTGCCCGATGCGGCAGCCGCCTGCGCTGCACTGGCCGCGCAAGGTCTGGAGCGCGGCGAGATCCTCAGCGCCAGCCGCGCCACGCCCCAGGGCCTGCTGCAATGGCGCATCACCGTGCGCCCGGACGGCCAACGCCTGCTGGACGGTTGCCTGCCCACGCTCATCGAATGGGGCGCACAGCACCCCTGCGATACCCTGCCCGAAAGCAGCGTGCGCCTGCAGTCGCTGGAATTGATTCACCCTCAGGCCCCCACCCTGACTGCAGCCTGCCAGGCCATGGGCCTGGACGGGCAGGTGGCCGTGCAAGCCGCTGCGCAGCCCTGTCTGCGCGCCACGCTGGCCACGCCGCATGGCCTGGTGACCCTGACCTCTTGATGCCCCCATGACCCACCTGCTCCCATCCCTCGCCGACATCGAAGCCGCCGCCACAGTGGTGTACCGCGACTTCCCCCCCACGCCCCAGTACCGCTGGGGCCTGCTGAGCGAACGCCTGGGCACCGAGTGCTGGCTCAAGCACGAGAACCACACACCCGTGGGTGCCTTCAAGATCCGCGGCGGCCTGACCTATTTCGACCAGCTCGCGCGCCGCGGCCCGCTGCCAAGCGAGGTCATCAGCGCCACACGCGGCAACCACGGCCAGAGCATGGGCTGGGCCGCGCGCCGCCATGGCGTGGCCTGCACCATCGTCGTGCCGCGCGGCAACTCGCTGGAGAAGAACGCTGCCATGCGCGCCCTGGGCGTCACGCTCGTCGAGCATGGCGATGACTTCCAGGAAGCGCGCGAGCACGCCCTGCACCTGGCCCAGGAGCGCGGCGCGCACATGGTGCCCAGCTTCCACCCCGACCTGCTGCGCGGCGTGGCCACCTACTGGTGGGAATTCCTGCGCGCGGTACCGCAACTCGATGTGGTCTATGTGCCCATCGGCCAGGGCTCGGGCGCCTGCTCGGCCATTGCGACCAAGCGCGCGCTGGGCCACGGCGTTCGCATCGTGGGCGTGGTGAGCCGCCACGCCACCACCTATGCCGACTCCTTCGCCGCAGGCCGGGTGATCGAAGCACCGGTGACCACGCAACTGGCCGATGGCATGGCCTGCCGTGTGGCCGACCAGGCGGCGCTGGACATCCTGATCCCGCACCTGGACCATGTGGTGCAGGTCAGCGATGCCGAAGTTGCCGCCGCCATGCGCGCCCTGTTCACCGACACACACAACGTCGCCGAAGGCGCAGGCGCCGCCGCCCTGGCCGCCGCGCTGCAAGAGCGCGAATCGCTGCGCGGTCAGTGCGTGGGCCTGGCACTCACGGGGGGCAATGTGGATGCGCCCGTGTTCAGCGAAGTGTTGTCGCGGTAAGGCAATGCCGCGCCCCCGTCGCTTGCGTGACAAGGCGGCAGCCACCTGCGCCGCCACAATCGCGCCCCATGGGAACGCTCTACCTCGTGCGCCACGGCCAGGCCTCGTTTGGCGCAGACGACTACGACCAGCTCAGTCCCCTGGGCCTGCAGCAAGCGCAGCGCCTGGGCGCCCACTGGCTTGCGCACGGCCAGCGCTTTGACACCGTGCTCATGGGCACGCTGCGCCGCCACGCGCAGACCCTGGACGGCATCGCCCAGGGCCTGCCCGGCCTGCCTGCGCCACAGGTGTTGCCCAGCCTGGACGAATACGACAGCCTGGCGCTGATCCGCGCCATCCACACCGAGCCGCTGCAAAAGCCCCATACGCCCGAGCTGTACCGCCACCACTTCCGCCTGCTGTGCGACGCCATTGCGCAGTGGATGGCCGGCGTCATCAGCCCCCAGGGCATGCCGAGCTGGGAGGACTTCTCACTCGGTGTGCGCCGTGTGCTCGACCAGGTGCGCCGCGACCACGCCGACCAGAACGTGTTGCTGGTCAGCAGCGGCGGCCCCATCTCCACCGCCGTGGGTGAAGTGCTGGGCACCGCGCCCGAGGTGACCATTGCACTGAACATGCGCATCCGCAACAGCGCGGTCACCGAGTTCAGCGTGAGCCCCAAGCGACTGATGCTGCAGACCTTCAACACGCTGCCGCACCTGCATGCTGCGGAGCATGCCTCGTTGGTCACCCACGCCTGAAACCGGAGCATCGAGCCGTCCGCCACCTGGGCGGCAGCGTCCAAAGCCAATCCAAAGCTTGCGGGCCGACCATGGCGCCACCATCGTTTGGAGGCGCTTTTCATGCTCGATCTTGTTCCCCGTTCTCCCCGTACGTCCCTTCATCGGCGCAGGTTTCTGGCGGCGCTGGGCGTTGCACCCGCGTGCCTGGGTGGCCTGCTGACCGGCTGTGGCGGCGGTGACGACGACCCGCCCTCTGGCCCCGCAGACATCAGCGCCCAAGAGGCCGCCAAGGCGGCGGTGGCCCAAGGCATCGTCGGCGCGCTGTGCCAGTACTTTGAAGGCACAGCCTCGCAGCCCCCACAGCTGGGCACGGCGGGGGTTCGGCGCCTGGGCCAGGCCAGCAGCGTGCAGGCCAGCGATCCGTTTGCCATTGGCTCCACCACCAAGGCCATGACGGCCGCACTGGCCGCGCGCCTGGTGGACAGCGGCCGCCTGCGCTGGGAGTCCACGCTGGAGCAGATGCTGCCTGCGCTGGCGGCAGACATGCGGCCGGTGTACCGCAGCGTCACCTTGCGCCAATTGCTGGCGCACCGCAGCGGCTTGATGGCGTTCCAGAGCGGCGCCGATGTCGAGGCCCTGGAAAACAGTTTCGGGGAGGACATCCCTGACAACGTGGCTGCGCAGCGCCAGTTGTTCGCGCGCTGGGTGCTGGCCCAGGCGCCCCTGGCCGGGATCCGGCCCGGCGTTGACTATGCCTATTCCAACGCCGGATACACGGTGGTGGGCGCCATTGTGGAGGCCCATACGGGCCAGCGCTACGAAGACCTGTTCACCACGCAGCTGGCACGCCCCCTGGGCATGCAGCACCCCTGGCGCGACCCCTTCACTGGCGACAGCCTGCCGGTGGCCGGCCATTTCGGCAGCCCCGGAAAACTGAGCGTCCACCAGCCGTCCGACCCGCTGGCCGACATCCTCACGCGTCTGATGGCGCCTGCGGGAACCTCGCTGCACCTCAGCGCAGCCGACTATGGCCTGTGGCTGCAATGGCACATGCGCGCCATGGCGGGCCAGCCCACCCCCTTGCCCGCCAGCTATCTGGGCGCCCTGCGCGCAGCCCAGGACGAGGAGTACCTCATGGGCTGGATCGCCCGCAAACGCGTGGCCACGCCCATGCTGGTCCATGACGGCAGCACCTTGGGATTCCAGTCGCTGGCGTGGGTGGACTGGGATGGCCTGGGCGGCGGCCACCTCTGGGCCAATTGCGCCGAAGGCGGCGGCAGCCCGTGGGTGAGCACCGCTTTGATCGCGCTGATGGAAGGCATGCGCCGGCACTACCGCCGCTGACCCCTGCCGCAGCGCACACCGTGCGACACAATGCACCGCATGACCACCCCTGCGCCCCAGCCACCGCGCCATGGTTCCCTGCGGACCCAGGCATGGGCTGCCTGCGCGCGCCTGCAGGGCAGCGCCTTGCTGCGCCCGTCCCTGTTCAAGCGGCTGCTGGGCGTGCAGTTGCTGGTGTTTGGCGCGCTGCTGGCGGTGCTGCTGTCGCTGACCCTCATGCTGCTGCTCGCGCGCGGCAATGGGGGGTTGGACACCGACCTCAAGCTGCTGGCCCAGGCCCTGGCGCGCACCAGCAGCCTGAACCCCACGCCCGATGGCATCGCTGCGGCGGCAGAGCACATCACCGCCCTGCACCTGGAAACGGCGGACACTGCGATCTCGCCGGACGAACTGGGTTGGCAGGTGTGGCACAAAGACGGCCGCTTGCTCGCACGCTCCGCCAACCGGGACAGCCTGCCGGACTTCCCACCCGGCAGCCTGTCCACGAGCGAGCGGTCAGAGCACCCGGGCTGGATCCTGCTGGCCGCCTGGGACCCTGCGCAGCAGCTCTATGCCGTGTTCGCCCAGTCCAGCCAGGTCACCACGCGGCTGCTGGACCGGACGTTCAAGGGCATGCTGCCCACGACCCTGGTGATCGTTGCCACCGTTTTTGCGGCGCTGTGGCTGGCCATGCGGCTGGGGCTCCAACCGCTGGCGCAACTGGCACGCCAGTTGTCGCAGCGCGACCCGCAAGAGACCACCGAGCTGGCAAACGCCCCACCCCACGTCGAACTCGCGCCCATGGTGCACGCCCTCAATGCGCTGCTGGCCCGGGTGCGCTCGCTGCGCGCCGCAGAGCATGGCTTCTTTGCCGACGCAGCCCACGAGCTGCGCACCCCGCTGGCAGCCATCAACGCACAGGCGCATGCCTTGACCATGGCATCGTCCGCTGGGCAGCGCGCTGCCGCCCTGCAAGCCCTGCAAGGCGGCGTCGAACGCGCTGCCAATGTGCTGGACAAGCTGCTCACCCTGGCACGCATGGACCACACGGTCACCCTGGGCCCACAGGCTACCGCCCTGCACCGGACCGACCTGGCCGCCTTGCTGCGCGACACCCTTGCCATGCAGGCCTCGCGCACGGCCCTTTCGCAACACACGCTGGATCTGGACGCACCCACCGAGCTGTGGGCACCCGCAGACGCGCCCGCCCTGGCCGCAGCACTGGACAACCTGGTGGACAACGCGCTGCGCTACACCCCACCGGGATCGCAGGTGCGCGTGCGCCTGGCGGCAGAACCACCGCAGGCCCTGATTGCGGTGGAAGACAGCGGGCCTGGCATTGCCGCGCAGGACCGTGTGCGGGTGTTCCAGCGCTTTGAAAGAGGCCCGCACAGCGACGGCATCAGCGGCTGCGGTCTGGGGCTGGCCATTGTGGAGCGCGTGGCCGCAGCGCACCACGGCAGCGTGGCCCTGGACGCCAGCCCCGCGCTGGGCGGTGCCCGCTTTTGCATCCGAATTCCCTTGAATAACCATGGCCATCTTGCTCGTTGAAGACGACCTGGACCTGGGACGCGCGCTGCAGCAATCCCTGCAGGCCACCCATTGGCCCACGGTCTGGGTGCGCCATGCGCAACAGGCCCGCAGCCACGCGGCGCAGGGCAACCTACATTGCATTTTGCTGGATCTGACGCTGCCCGACGGGGACGGCCAACTGCTGCTGACCGAGTGGCGCAGCGCGCGCATCCAAACCCCGGTGCTGGTGATGACGGCACGGGACGCGCTGGCCGACCGCCTTAAAGCATTGCGCAGCGGTGCCGACGACTACGTCATCAAGCCCTTTGCCACCGAGGAGCTGATCGCACGCGTCCAGGCCCTCATTCGCCGCAGCGGCGGCCACACCCAGCAGCGCTGGCAGGTGGGCGATCTGTGTCTGGACGAAGTCACCGCGCAGGTGAGCATTGCCGACCAGACCATTGCGCTGACGCCGCGCGAAGCCGCCATCCTGCGGGAACTGGCCCTGGCACGGGGCCGTGCGGTGTCCCGCGAGACCCTGATGGACAGAGTGTGGGGGCTGGGGGAGACGCCCAGCGATGGCGCCATCGAGTACCAGATCCACGGCCTGCGCCAAAAACTGGGCAGCCAACGCATCTGCACCTTGCGCGGCGTGGGGTATGCGCTGGTGAGCCAAGGCACCCACCAGTGACAGCCGTGCCCGCAGGGCGATGAGATCACCCAGGCGCGGGGGCCAGGGTCTGCGCGGGCAGCGCGTGCAGCTCTTGCAGCAACTGGGCCAGCGCCTGCGCCGCCGCCAAGACCAGGGCGCGGCCCTTGTCGGCGCTGGCCGCACGGGCATCGCCCACGGCCCCTGCGGGGTGGTAGTCCTGCATGGCCCAGCCCATCTTGGCGCTCTTGCCGTCGCCCAACATTGCATGCTGCGCAGCCCGGTCCTGCGAGCTGGAGCGCCACTGTGCTGCGTACTCCATGCGCACCGTGGCGGGTGCCAAGTGCAGCATCATCGAGGTTTCCACCGCCCCGCCGTGGATGCCAAAACGCTGCTCCTCGGCGCTGAACAAGGCCTGCACCTCGGGCGGCTGGGGCAGGCTGAACCAACTGCTGCTGTACACCAGCAGGCCGTGGTGCTGGCGCAGCTCACGCGCCACGATGTCCATCACCGCCACGTTGCCTCCGTGGCCGTTGAGCAGCAACAGCCGCTTCACCCCAGCGCGCGCCACGCAGGCGCCGATCTCGGTCCATAGCGCGATCACCGTGGCGGGCGACAGCGACAGCGTGCCGGGGTAGGCCAGGTGCTCCGTGCTCAGGCCCACCACCTGCGGCGGCAGGAACAACGCCGGCAAGGACTCGGGCAACAGGGGCAGGGCCGCATCGATCACGCCTTGGAGCAGCGTGGCATCGACACTCAGCGGCAAATGCGGCCCGTGCTGCTCGATGGCGGCCACGGGCAGCACGGCCACGGCCTGCGTGGCCAGGGGGCTGGCCTGGAGTTGTGCGAAATCGCGCGTGGTGAGCTCAGCCCAGAAGCGCGAGGGCAGGGAGAAGGCGGCGGCGGTCATGCCCGCCATGGTAGTGCAGCCTAGAAACGGCCGTTTCTAGGCCTAGCAGGCTGCTGAAATACCCCTTTCGTCGCTCCCCGTGTGGCGCCTTTGCAGGACAATCGAGGCACCCCAGCGACCAGACAGACGAGCCATCCATGCGCGGAGCCGACACCTTCACCGAGAGCCTGTTCACCATGCGCCACCTCGATGACTTCGTGCCCGCAGACCATC